>Ga0209308_10003170_pt1 | contig 13672 bp, 11 predicted proteins | sample COGITO_mtgs_1204_3_FD_184806 | JGI IMG/M metagenome (GOLD analysis project Ga0209308, IMG submission 184806) | Pelagic marine microbial communities from North Sea - COGITO_mtgs_120405 (SPAdes) (version 2) | ecosystem: Environmental > Aquatic > Marine > Epipelagic ...
TTTTCTTTGATGTCAATTTTGAATGGCTCATAAGCTTCAATGGGTAACTTTTCTATGGCGCCACTACTTAATAATAACAATTTTAATGCCATGCCTTTAGGAATCATATTGTATTCAGAAAACCAATTTAAGAATTTAATTGTATTTTTCTTTAAGGGTGGAACATCTAATTTTCTTAAAACCTTTTTAATAGCAAAATTTTTTTTTGTTTTTTTTTCAAAATCATCCCATACAACTCCAGTCACCTCTGACTTTCCAAAAGGCACTACCACGTAGTCTCCAACCTTTAAATTTAAATCAGAATTATAGGTAAATGGATGATTAAAAATATTTGGTATAAGAATCGGTACTTTCATATTTTTATAATATGAAAATACTTTAAAAGTGTATTGTTCTTTTTTGAACCGCTCTACTTCTATTGATAAACATAACTTCTAAAGGCACTGTTTGCTTTCATCTTTCTGTACCAAGAATAGAATATAAATTATAAAACTAATTGACAATTTAATCAATAATCACAATACATTTTAAATTCTATTTCAATTATATTTTATGATCAATTTATAATTTAATTTGGATTACAAAAGCCTGGGCGAAGGTATACCTGATATAAAACACTAATACACTCATTGACCAAGAAAAAACCAAGATTAAACATTGTCAAAAATTTTTTTTAACTCTTTTATAAGTTTTCTTTTAGGTTTCCAGCCTGGGTAATTAAAAGTTTTTTTCATTGGCAGCATTGTTTCTTTACTTCTATATTTTAAAGATCCAATTGAAATTTTTAGTTTTTTATTAAGAATAGGCATAAGTTTTTTGACTAAGTTCTTTAACTTTATAGGTTTCTTAGAGCTTACAGTATATGTAAAAAAACCTATTTTTTTTTGGCTAACAATATCTCTAAGTAAAATTTTAATTAAATCTACTAAATCATCTATATTCACTAAGTCTAAAAATTGATTTCCTGCAGTCATTTTTAATAATTTATTTTTTTTATAGTTTTCTTTTAATAAATTTAAAAATTTTTTTCTTTTGTCGTTCTTTCCATAAGTATCAAAAATCTTAAGTGAATATATTGACAACTTATAATCTAAACAAAAAAGCTTTAATATTTCATCGACTGCTTTTTTTGTAGCCGCATAAAAATTTACTGGCTTAGTTTTTCCTTTGCTGTCTAATTCCCATTTTGTTCCAAAAGTTATGAATGATTTAAATTGTTTACTTTTTAAAGCATTTTTTAAAAAAATAGACTGAGAAGTTATATTGGTTTCTATTAGTTGTCTTATAGACTTTTCATCATCATTTAGTAGCTGAGAACTCGAACAGTTAATAATCACTTCTGGCTTATTAAAGTATATTTCTTTTGAAACTTTGTTTATCCAATTTTTATTTTCTTTTTTATATGAACTAAATCTTATTACCTTTAAAGATTTTTCTTTTTTCAAACTTTTATATAAGTTTTTTCCCAAAAAACCACTAGCACCAATGATCCCTATTTTCATTTTTATTTAACCTATTAGATAATCTTCTTTTAATCTATCTTATGAATTTTTAAAAATTTTCTTATTATTTTGTGAATATATATAATATTATTATTACTTAAACCTTGATGACAGCCAATAAGTAATCCATTTTTCATTATATAATCTGAATTATAAAAATTATTTAATTTATTTCTTGATGATATTAAATTTTTAAAAGCAGGATGTCTTAAAATATTACCTGAAAATATTGGCCTAGTTTGAATATTATTTCTTTCTAAGAATATCTGCATGCTTTTTCTATCAAATTTTTTATTTTTTTTGATTATTATTGGATAAGCTAAAAAATTAGTTTTGACGTTTTTACCTACTTTTGGAGTAATAAAATAATTATTATAATCGGAAAAAAATTTTTTATGAATATTAAAATTCAAATTTCTTTTTTTTGCAAATCTGGAAAATCTTTTTAGCTGAACTAGTCCAAAAGATGCTCCAATTTCTGATGGTTCAAAATTATAACCAACTTCAGAAAATACAAATTTTTTATCAAATTCAACACCTTTTAATCTAATATTTAATCTTTTTTTTATATTTTCAGAATCAGATAATAAAGTGGACATCCTGCCCCAACTACGTAGTACCTTAGCTCTTTTAAAATATTCGTTATTATTTGTTAAAAACATACCTCCGTTACCTGCACAACTAATTACGTGAGAGCCATAAAAGCTTGTGATTGAAATATCACTAAAAATACTAGTAGGCTTATTATTAATTTTAGCTCCTAGCGTGTCAGCTGAGTCTTCAATAATTTTTAAATTTTTCTTTTTTGATAATTCATAAATTTTTTTCCAATCCGGTATGTTACCAATAAGGTTTGGTATTAAAATAGCTTTTGTTTTTTTTGTAATTTTTTCTTCTATCTTACTAACATTTATTTGAAGAGTATCGACTTCAACATCAACAAATATAGGTGTTGCTTGAGCCAAAACTATAGATGATACGGCTGTTCCAAAATTCAGACAGGGTGTAATTATTTCATCTCCCTTTTTAATATTTAAAACTTTCATTGCAAGAGTTAAGGCTGAAGAACCTGAGTTTACCATTAGACCATGCTTTTTTGAAAAATTTTTAGCTATTTTATTTTCAAATTCTTTAACAGATTTCCCCATTTGGGTACTTTTTTTTAGTGTTTTATTGACAGCTGCAATCTCTTCTTTGCCATAAACATTTTTTCCATAGGATATTCTCATGAGTTTAAGTAATCATAAATCTGTTTTTCACATATTTTAAAAATTTTAATTTTATTGTTAGCATTATTATTCCACTCTATCATTTTATCAACTGTTGTATTAATATTCCACTTAGCTTTCCATTTTAGCCTACTTCTTGCTTTTTTACTGTTTAGTTTTAAAATCTCAGTTTCTTTGATTTTATCTTTTTGTATTTTAATCAATTTAATTTTTGCTTTTTTTTTAAAAATATTGACAATATCTATTACTCTTACAAAGTTTTGGTTACCAGGTCCAAAGTTCCAGCTACGATCTTCTGATTTTATCTTTTTAAGATATTGCTTTTCAGCAAGCAATATATAACCAAAAAGTGGCTCAATTACATGTTGCCAGGGCCTAATATACTTTGGATTGCGAATGATTAACTTGTTACTTTTTCCTATAGATTTTATAATATCAGGTACCAAACGATCTTTTGAAAAATCTCCGCCACCAATTACATTACCAGATCTGACTGTAGAAATTCTATTTTTTAATCTTGAGTTATTAAAAAAAGATTTTATGTAGGAATTTGTTATCAATTCTGCACATGCTTTGGAAGAGCTATAGGGATCATTACCACCTAGTTCACTTTTTTCTGAATACATCATATTTCCTTTTTTAATTTTATAAACCTTGTCTGTTGTTACAATTATTACCGATCTAATTGAAGATATAGATCGTGCAGCTTCTAAAATGTTTAAAGTTCCAGTAATGTTTGTATTAAAAGTTTTAACTGGATTCCTGTAAGATTCACCTACTAATGATTGAGCTGCTAAATGAAAAACAATATCAGGCTTTATTCTTTTTAAAGTTTTTGTTAATACTTTGAGATTTTGAATATCATTATTAATATTTTTTTTTAATTTTATAAATCCAATAACTTTATTGAATAACGATTTTTTTTCTGGCTTTAATGAGTATCCATATAATTTTGCACCTAAAATATTTAAGAAAATTAATAACCAAGAACCTTTAAATCCTGTATGCCCTGTTATAAAAACTTTTTTATTACGCCAAAAACTAATTAATCTTTTTAAATTTTCCATGGTGTTTTCTTTTTTTTCAACAATTCTTCAAAATCATTTTTATCTTTCAAGGTATCTAAGCTTTTCCAAAAGCCATCATGTTTATAAGCAAACAATTTTTTTATTTTTAAAAAGTAACTCAAAGGCTCTTTTTCCCAATATATGCTCTTATCTTTTATTTTTTTAATACAATCTTTATTGATTACAAAAAAACCACCATTTATGTAAGTGTCAGATTTTTTCATATTATTGTCAAAAGAATTTACTTTTTTATTATGAATTTTAATTACCCCATATCTTAGTTTTGGTTTAACTGCTGTCATTGTAACGTATGATCTATTTTTATAATGAAATTTGATCAATTTATCTAAATTTACATTCGACAATCCATCTCCATAAGTCATTAAAAAATCTTTTTTTAATCTAAGAGCTTTATAGGATTTTAAGATTCTTCCTCCTGTACCTGTTTCAATGCCACTAAAAACCAAATTGCCAAAAAAATTTATTTTTTTTGATTTATAAATAAATTTAATGACTGTTTTATTATTTGATATTATTTCTACATATTTCTTATTTTTTTTTAAAAAAAAATCCACTATGCTTTTTGCATTAAAACCAAGACAAAAAATAAACTCTTTAAAACCATATTTGTAGAAATATTCCACAATATGCATCAAAATTGGTTCTTTTCCAATTAATACCATCGGTTTTGCTTTGTGAGTTCCTTCGTGGTCTAATCTTGTTCCTTTGCCTCCACACAATATGAAAACCGGTAATTTAATTTTTTCAATTTTATTTATCATTTAAAAATGATCTTAGTTCTTTTAAGTAAATAAAAATAGATTCTATTTATAATACCAATTTCATCTTTTATCAATTTTGCCTCTGGATGAGCTGGTAGGTATGTAGTTTTTTTAAAATTTAAATTTAAAATTGGTTTATTATAAAAAAGATATAGAAACAAATTAGTTAAATCATAATCACCCCATCTGTATTTATAAATACCTGCATTTTTATTTACTAATGAGATAAATTTCCCATAATTTAATTTTTTAAAAATCTTCATATTATAAATTTCAAAATTACCTAATGAATATGGTAATAATTCGAGTTTTTTTTCATCATTAGATTTCAAGATATTATCAAGTTTTTTATTTGTAATTTTAATTTTATTTACTTTAATAAAATCATTTAAAAAACTTATTAATTTTTCTCTTGTTAAAACTGTAGAAATTTTTGCTAACTTTAAAGTACCACTTGCCATTGGCACATTCTTCATTTTTTTAAAAATATCAAAATTTATTTTTTTTCTAAACCAAGAGTCATCATCTATTCTCATTAGAAAATCATATTTTTTTAGTTTGTTACTTAAGCATCCATTTTTTCCAAATGATGTAATATTTGCACCAAAATGAATTGCATGTAAGTATCCTAGTCTTTGATTATTAAAAGCTTTGAAAGCATAATCATTGTTGAATCTATTATAAAAAAGATCTTTTGAATCAAGATTTTTTGGTAACTCTGGTTTTAAAGTTTTAAAATAAATATTCTTATATTTTTTTTTATAATAAATTTTTTCTGACTTTGATATTTTTTCACCCAATGTGTGGACATATAAGGGATACTTATATTTTTCATTCCAATATTTATAGAAATAACTGATTGTTTTTTTAAATAGTTTGGGTCTGCCTACTAAAATAAATATTGCTGCATTAAGCTTCATTCATTAGTTTGATTAGACATATTTTAAAAATATGCAACTTTTTTTTTAAAAAGACATCGCTTATAATTTTAGATTTCATATTACTAATCTATATAAAGACCCCAGTAATAATGTGCTCACTACAACTTTATTCTAATAAGTTGAAACAGTTCCAGCTTTTTGCTTCTTAAGAGTATATTGTTCTTTTTGAAACCGCTCTACTTCTATTGATAAACATAAGTTCTAAACGCACTGTTAGCTTTCTTCATTCTGTACCAAGAATAGAACCTAAATTATAAAACTAATTCACAATTTAGTTAGTAATCCCAATACATTATAAATTCTATTTCAATTATATTTTATGGTCAATTTATAATTTAATTTTAATTTCTTAACAACAAACCCAAAACCATGATCCCTAAAACGTTTTTCATGATTTTTGAGCTTAGCACAAATAATCTAATTTCACTAGTTTGGACTCTATTCTTGATCACAATACACTCCAACAGTTATTTGTGTTTACCTCAAGTAATATGGTTCCATCCTCTTTCATACAGGGACACCTCACAATCCTTTAGTTATTGAGTTAATAATAAGTGGTGAGATTGTTGATTACAAATATAACATAAAAGAAGATCAATTATTAAAAATTTAATTTATCTATCAATAAATTTTTGAAATTTATTACACATGTAGTCTAATTCTTTTTTAACCATTCCTTGATGGCAACCTAAAAGTATTCCATTTTTCATTACATCATTAGCAATTGAATCACATTTTGGATGTTTTTTGTAATATCTATTTTTCATTACGGGTTGTTTTAATATATTTCCGGTAAAAATAGTTCTTGTTTGTATATTGTTCTTCTCAAAGTATATTTGCATTTGTTTCCTATTAAATTTTTTATTTTCTTTAATAACCAATGGAAAAGCAAGCCAAGGGGTCTTAACACCAGCGTATTGTTCTGGTAAATGAAAATAATTTTGAAATCTAGAAAAAAAATTTTTTAAATATTCAAAATTTTTATTTCTTATGTTTATATTATTTTTTAATTTTTTGATTTGTTCTAAAGCGAATGCAGCTGATATCTCCGAAGGTAAGAAATTATAACCAAAATCAGAAAAGATATATTTTGCATCATAATCAATTCCTGATATTTTCACATTAAACCTTTTACTAGGATTTTCTGATTCACTGAATGTTGCCGAAGATCTTCCCCATCCTCTTAATAATTTTGCTCGTTGATATAATTTGTAATCATTAAAACATGCAATTCCGCCACTACCGGCTCCGTTGATTATATGAGATGCATAAAAACTATTTGTTGCTATATCAGAGAGCTTACCTGTATTCTTTCCATGAAATGTGTAGCCAATTGTATCTGCTGAATCTTCAATAATTTTTAATTTATATTTCTTTGCAATCTTATTAATTTTTTTCCAATCAGCAATATTTCCCAATAAATTTGGAATCATTAATGCAACTGTTTTTTTATTAATACATTTTTCTATATGTTTTGGGTCAGCAATAAATTTATTTTTTTCAACTCCCACAAAATAAGGTACTAGACCCAATTGATAAATTGGTGCGACCGTTGTAGAAAAAGTTAGGTTTGGTGTAATAATTTCAGATCCTTTTTTAAAGTCGAAAGACGAAAGTGCTAATAAATTTGCAGAAGAACCTGAATTAACCATTAAACCAAACTTTTTACCAAAAATTTTTGAGACAGTTTTTTCCAGCAGTTTAACTTTTTTTCCATCAATTAAAGACAAACTGTCATTTTTAAGCACTTTAATAGCAGCGTTAATTTCTTTGTTGTCATAGACAGCTTTGCCATAATAAATTTTTTTCATACTATCTTTTAATGTAATGCTTATTTATAAACAATTCTTTAATAATTGTTAGAATGCTTTTTATTTTTCTATGTTTTAGATTTTATGTCGAAAATAATTAACAGAATTTTTTTTTAATAAATTCAAATCTTATTTATTGATCGAAGTTTAATAAATTTGCCACATTGTTAATATTAATTTTTTTTAATACATCAGCACTCTTCAGCTGTCTCCTTTTTGGAATTAAACAAAAAATAAAAAACTTTTATACGTTGCATCATTGTTAAAAGTTCAAATTTGAGAACGCGTTAGCACCTCTATTGATGTAGGTTTGTGAGTCCAACAGAACGAATGTTCGAGTCAAAATACAACGGAAATTAATTTTTAAAGCTTGTGGGCTGACTCATTACCATTACTTCTCCACTCATGCTCCAATGCGAAGGGAATATTGACAAATACTTGATTGCACTAAAAATAAAATCTATTATAAATTAATATGAATTAAGTGGTGGGTAGCTCAATTGGTCAAGGCACATGACACTTAAGCCTGAAGTCAGTGGTTAGATATGGCTCCCTGCTACCATAGATTAGAGCTTACCTAAGTGTTTAATATTTTTAATTATGAATAAAAAAATTTTAAAAAAAACTTTAAAAAAAATTTTAAAAAAAATTTTTCCAAAAAAAATTTTTGATCTCCTACATAACTTTTATTACAATTCAGTATTCAGAATTATTAATCAATACGACCATATATACGACCCTAGTTTTAATAGTACGTTTACCGATATTCATTTTACAAAAAACATTACCTTTGATTTACAAAATGAATTAACTATAAATAAAAATAATTATCACAAAAATACTCTTATAACATACATTCTTAGAGCTGATAATTTTTTAAAGAATAAGAATTATATTTTTGAAGCATGGGTAAAAAATAATAATTATACCTACTCTGATAATGAAATATTCGTAAAATCACACAGAAAAAAAATATTAGCAAGTTTCACTAAAAAAGAAATTAAAATCTATAATAAAAAGGTTTTTCTACTTCCCTACTATTCTAACCAAGCAGGCCATTTTATCGGTGAAAATTTAGGTTCCATTCTTTTTTTTCTTGAATTTTTAAAAAAAAGAAAAAAAAAAGAAAAACTATTAATAATTACTCCATCCAAAAAATGGGACAATTTTTTTAAAAAATTTTATAAAGATAATTTACTTTTTTTTAATAATGATCTTTATTTAAAAAAGAATATAATTTTTACAAAAAGTCAAATATTTCCTAAATTTTCTATTTTTCAAAATTATATTATTTCTAAAAATATCTTAGCCAATAAAATTGAAAATAATATTTATTTAAATAAAAAAGTTTTCCTTACAAGTGAGCGTAGCGAAAGAATATTAAATATTAAAAATTTAATTTCCTATCTTAAAAAGAAAAATTTTATAATATTAAATCCTAAGAACATGGATCTTTTAAAAATGCTAAAATTATTAAACTCCGCAAAATGCGTAATCTCTGAATCGGCTTCTATCGCACACAATATTCATATAGCTAGGCATAAACCATATTATTTATTACTATCTAATGAGGATAAAATAATTAATAAAGAATGGGATAGGCTTACTACTGCGTACAGCAACTTTCATTCAGGTTTATTTTATCCAATATATTGTAAAAAAACAAGTTTTGAGCATACTGTTGAGTCATATAATATCTTGAATGGAAAACTAAATTGGAAGATTAAATTTAAAGAAGATACATCGAAAAATAACAAAAATTATACAAGACCATTGCTAAACCAAATTAAAGTTGATTTAAAAAAATTAAGACTTCTTTAATTCAATTTCATTGCAACCAAGGAATCTCCAAATTCTACTTTTTTCCCATAACCCCGTCTGAGAGATCTTCCACCAGTGGCATGAACAATAATAAACTGTTCACCATTAGAAACGTATGTTGTGGGAGGTGCCGATCCAATAAATGGTAATGAAATTTCCTTAAGTAAATTTCCATTTGCTGAATCGTGAAAAAAAATTTTTTTATCTAAAGTACCTGAAGTGATTGTTATTCCACCTCTTGTTGCTGTTGTGCCGCCAAAATTTTCAGTTCCTGTATATTGATTGTAATTGTTAAAGGTATCCATATTTCCCAAAGGAACTTTCCATAAAAGATTTCCATTATTCAAATTTATTGCATTTAAACTTCCCCATGGTGTTTTATTAATGGGATATAGATTTTCTTCAAGGACTCTTTTTTGATGGCTTTTATATTTAGGGGCTTTGTTTTTTTCTTTATTTAATTCTGTTAGATAAATTTCTGTAGCTATGTTGTTTGATGTTACATACATTATGCCATTTTTATGATCTACTGAACCACCTGCCCATTCAGCTCCTCCAGTTATGTTTGGTCTAATATATTTTTTATTTAATTTTGGAGTTTTAAAAAAACCAAATTCATACTCGTTTTTAGAATACTTCTTTTCAAATTTTTTTCTTAAGTCTTTCATTGTAAAATGGTTTTTTTCAAAAGGTTTTGGTAATCTAAGATCTGGTTGATATGCGCTTGTTTTTTCACCAGGTATTTGAGATGTTTCAACTTTTCTTAATCTAAATTCAAATATTGGTTTTCCTGTTACTCTGTCTAAAATTAAAGTATTGCCAGATTTTGTTGGAGTCACTACGACATCTATTAATTCGTTATCTTTTTTTATCGAGGTTAGTATAGGAGGTGAAGCTAAATCCAAATTCCATAAATCATGTGAAGTTTCTTGAAAACTCCAAAGCTTCTTTTTTTTATTAATATCTACTGCAATAATACTATTTGTGTCTTTATTTGGACCAGGTCTCCTTGTTCCATCAAAATAATAGTAAGGATTACCTGTGGTAAGGTAAAATATTCCTCTTTTTGCGTCTAGTGATGTCCCACTCCATGGGTTACCTGCAAGATTTTTATATTTAACTCCACCATTTCTTTTGGATATATATTCTTTAAATTTAATCTTCCAATTTAGTTTTCCATTAAAGATATTATATGACTCAACAGTATGATCAAAACTTGGAATAATTATTTGATTTTTATATATTGCTGGTGTTACTAAGTTTAAACCTGTTCTAACAATTCCATTATGTCCAAATTTATTATCTAACGTTCCAGTTTTTGCGTCTAAAGAAATCAAATTCTTTTTATTAGAAAAAAAAAGGCGTTCAATTTTTGTTTTTTCATCTTTCCAAAATATTAAGCCTCTTTTAGCTAAAGTATCTTTAAATGTTTTAGATTTCCATATTATTTTTCCTGAATAGCCATCTAAAGCTACAATATAATTACCGGCTACAGGGGTGTAAATAATGCCATTTACCACTATAGGATTACATTGAATATCTTGTTTTATACCAGTTTTATATGTCCAAGCTATTTTAAGGTCTTTTATATTTTTTTTATTAATTAAATCTAATTCAGAAAACCTATTAGAGGTATGATTTCCATGACTTCTATACCAATTGTTATTATTATTCTCATTTCCATTTTTCGAAACAGTCGGGTTTTTCTCGGTATCTAAAAATTTATACTTTGGCAGCTCTTTTCTTTTATTTTTATCTTCGACTAGCCAATAATCTTGGTGTTTTTTACTAAATTTTAATAAAAGAAACTCTAAACTTTCATCAAATAAAAAATTAATTTTATATATTGATTGATAAATATTTTTGTAAATATGTAATAAGTTTTCGTTTTGTGAGTATTTACTTTTTAATTGATTTATTTCGCAAGAATTTAAAAGAATAGCAAATATGATAAGAAAAATAATTTTAAATTTATTCATTATTTTTTATGGCAATTATATTTTGTTTAAGATTGCTTGCTGCAATATTGCACCACAACAAACCCAGAACCAAGATCGCTAAAAGTTTTTTCATGTTCAACACTACTAACAAATCCCAAACTATAAGTCCATCTGCTAGAAGCAATAAAAACAACAATACAGTCGCAGGACAAGAAACGACCAAGAGCATTTTAAGTTTTAGACCAAGAAAAGAACAAGAATTAAAAAAATAATGTTTTAATAAATATGGAATACCAACGATTATAAAAATTTAAATAGTTTTCTAATAATCGATTATTATCGTTGGTACTAAAAGGTAATTTAAAAATCTTATAGGATAATATGGGATTAAGAGTGTATTGTTCTTTTTAGAACACCTCTATTTCTGTTGATATACTTTAATTCTAAACGCACTATGTTCATTCTACTTTCTGTGCCAAGAATATGCCAAGAATGAAAAAACAAATTAGAAAATTCCCAAGCAATTCCAACAACTCTCAAACATTAGTTTAACAATTAAAAAAGAGCAAGATGAATAAAATTATATTTTTTTATTTATCTAACAAGTTGGACAAGCTTCTGTAGCAAGCGAAGCTGCATCAGCATCTGATTTTGATTTCTGGTCAGATCTATCACTTTCAGAATAACTTGCCGCAGCTTCTGCTTTTGCTGTATCTGAACCTATATCACCAGATGCTATTTCAGCCGCCATTTCTGCCATAGCCTCATTGTGAGCTGCCGCATCAAAAAAATCACTTTGCATTGTTTCAAGTGTTGGCATCACATCGACATCAAGATTTTGGGATTTAGCTGCATCTGCAACTGCTGCTGTTGATTCAGTAATTCCAAGTCTTTCAGCTTCAGCAATGGTCTCTAGTTGTTTAGTATAGTCCTCTTCTGAAATTCCTTTTTTAGATGCATTTAAAACATCTTCTTTTAATGAGGAGTTCTCGCTTACAACTTTTGCAATATCTTCAAAATTTAAAGTGTTAACTCCTAATTCATTTAAATTTTTGCTGACTTGAAAAAGATTAAGACCCTCTTTCTCAACAATAGTCATATTCTCAACTAAAGATGTAATTTTTTCATTTTTAATAATCTTCATTTGTTTACTTGTTTCCATTATTTCTTGAAAATTTTCTTTAGGTAAACTTTTCATATCTATAACAGATAAGTCGTTACTAAACTCTTTGGGTGCCAACTTACTAATATCAGCAAGTGACTTATCAATATAATCTAGAGTTATTTTAGTGATTTCAATTTTGTTTTCTTTAAAATTTTCATTAGCAAAGTCAAAAGCTTGATCCAATTCTTTAATCGCTTCATCAATAACTGTTAATTCGTCAGACGCCTCTGTGGGTAATTTGTCTAACTGTTTTCTAATTTTATTTGTCTCCTTAATAAATTTTTTATATTCTTTTTCAGCATCATTAGCATAAGTTAAATTTGACATTAAAAATAAAATCATCAAACTTGCTAATATTATGTATTTTAGATCATAAAATTTATCTTTAATCATTTTTGTATTTCATCGTATAAATCAAGGTTCTCTTTATTCTTTAAAGTAGAATTAAAGTTACTAATTGCATTTTTATACTTAGTTAATAATTTTGCACGCTTTTTTGTATTTTTATCAATCTTATTTTTTTTAATTTCTCCTTTGTTTAGAAAATCACCCATTACCCAATATCGCTCCATAGCATCTTCAACACTAGTGTTTAAATCCATCCCTAAAGCTGCTCTCATTTTTTCTCTACTCTTGTTTAATTTAATTAATGAAACTACATTTTTTCCATACTTTTTTTTATCTGGCCATGTTGCTATAAATTTTTGAATTTTTTTTTCATTCTTTTTTAATTGTTGAAGATAATACAGTTCAAATCGTGCCAATGCATAGAGCTGTTCACCAGGATACCTTTGATGATAATTAGGTCCACGTTGAAATGTTTTAGACATTTTTTTAGTTGCTTGATTTGCACGGCAATAAAATTTTTTGCAACCTTTACTAAAAGATTCCATCATTCCTATTGGATATGTTTCTGGTTCTTTAAAAATGCCTAGCGCTTTTATTTCGCTCATCACAGTTAGAGGTTTTTTAGAAGAACTAAATACGTTTGAAGAAAACGTTAAAAAAAAAATTAAAATTATAATTACTTTAGAAAAAAATAATTTCATTGTTTATTATTACCTAAACCATTATTTATTTCAATATTAGAAACACCAATACACTCCCATGCCAAGATTATGCCAAGAGGTTTTTGGCTTCTGTGCCAAGATTATGCCAAGAATGAAAAAATAAATGTATAATTAAATAAACAATTTCAACGATTACAAAAATTTAAGTTTTATTCTGATAATTGATTATTATCGTTGGTACTAAAGAGTAGTAGGACTTTATAGGATTATATAGGACTTTTAAGAGTGTATTGCTCTTTTATCTACTGATAAAGCTGCTTCTTTTACAGCTTCTGAGAATGTTGGATGCGCATGACACGTTCTTGCAATATCTTCAGCGCTAGCACCAAACTCCATTGCTACTC
>Ga0209308_10003173_pt1 | contig 13666 bp, 9 predicted proteins | sample COGITO_mtgs_1204_3_FD_184806 | JGI IMG/M metagenome (GOLD analysis project Ga0209308, IMG submission 184806) | Pelagic marine microbial communities from North Sea - COGITO_mtgs_120405 (SPAdes) (version 2) | ecosystem: Environmental > Aquatic > Marine > Epipelagic ...
CAGACCCGCGGCCCTGACACAAAATGCGCTCGCGCCTAGCAAAGGCGACGATGTCGTGCACAGTAAGAAAATAATGCTCGTAGCCAAGCTCTTTAACTAAACCGAGCTCGTGTTCTATAAGGTTGCGCACCTTAGGGCTAACACCTTTCGGCCAGCGTTCGCGAATCCCCGCCTCGGTGAGCTCCCTCAGCCACCCACTCGGCGTGTACTGCGGCGGCACCAGCTCGCGTGGGTACTCGTAGCGCAGCTCATCGAGTGAGAAGTCACAGGCATCGGCTATGCGCACCGTCTCTTCAAGCAGCTCGGGTGGATAGAGCTTCGCAAGCCGACCTCGATCGCGCAGGTGGCGCTCGTTGTTTGGCTCCCCCGCATAGCCTAGCTTGTCGAGAGGCCGTCCTAATCGAATCGCAGCTAGCGTATCCAGCAGCACGCGCCGACTCGGCTCGTGCATCAGCACGCCACCGACTGCACTCAAGCGTATCCCGACGCGCTCGCCTAACGACTGCAGCCGTCTCAGCTCGCTGCGGTCATCTCCCTTGAGATGAAGGTGCACACCCACGCGAAGCGCCTCGCCAAACAAGCGCTGCAGCCAAACAGCCTGAGACGTATGGCGCTCCGGCTTATCTTGGGAATCCGGCAGCCAAAGAGCGAAGCAGTCTGTCGGCAGATTCTCTTCTACCATCGCTCTATCGACGAAATACTCGCCTTTCGCCGCTGCCCTGCGGGCGCAGCTAATCAGGTGACTGAGCTGACCATAGCCCCGTCGAGTGCGAGCAAGTAGCACCAGCGTTAAGCCGGCCTCCCACCTTCCATCCCCTACCGTTTCTCTTCCTGCTGCCTTAACTTCGCCGCTCGCCGCATGCCCAGCGCTTAGCTTCAGGACCGATCCCACGATCAGCTTTAGCCCACAGCTCTTCGCCGCAACATGAGCCCTAACGATGCCCGACAGAGAACATTCATCGCACAGCGCAAGCGCCGAATAGCCCAGCCTATGCGCCTGCTCGACGAGTTCCTCAGGGAATGACGCCGCTCTCAGAAAGCTAAAATTGGATAAGGCGAAGAGCTCTGCATAGCCTGCACCTGGCTCAGCGCGCGATCGATTGTCATGCGGCTCCGACGCCGCGGTATTGATGTTGAGAGCCATGATCTGTTGCCATAAAATACTGTTTATTTATACAGTATAATTCGCCGCCTGAAAAGCCGAGTCAAGGGCCTAAAGCTTGCGCCGCTGCAGTCTCTTTCATAAGCAGGCTATTACCCCGCTAAGCGGAGCGCGCGGTGTCGCGCCGGTAGCACGGTACTGAGGTCTGAGGGGGGTAGTATGTGGCACGAAAGAGCGGGGGCAGCCGCCAATGGATTAATCGCGCGCGCCAAGGGAGAGGATTCCCTTAGCGCGTTCTCCGTTCCCCCGGAACTACAACAAGTTTTTCCGGCACTGCCGTCGCGCATAAGGATCAAGCTTGGAAAACGCAGGGGCTTGCTGATCCGCAGAATGAATCAAACGTCGGAGTCGGAGCTAAATGCGAATGAGACGCAATTGTCACCGACTTCGGGGTCTGACTTCGGGGTCTGGCTCGGCAGGGCTAGAGCGAGTTCTTGTGGACTCTACCGCCCTTCAGAATAACCTTAAAATTTTCATGGGGCTGGGTCATGACCGAAATGTCCACTAGCGGGTTGCCCTCCACCACGAGAATATCTGCAACTGCGCCTACCTCAATGACGCCGAGCTTTCCGTAGGGGTTGCGCGGACCAGACAGCGCAACCAGCTCACCACCACGTGACGTTGCCTGGCGTAGAATCTCTAGGGGTTCGAACCAGCGTGATCTGAGCATGAACTCCTCGTTTATGCGCTCGAGAAGCCCCATGTTCGTCACGATATCCGCGCCGAAAACTATCTTCTCAAAACCAATTTTATTGACGGCGTTCATCATAGTATCGATACCGTCGAGCGCTTGCTGTTGCTTGCGCTGCTGGTCTGGGCTAAGCCCAATGATCTCGTTCTCGAAGATGAGCACCTGTGGTGACAGCCAGATGTCATTGTCTTTCATCATCTGCAGCGTCTGCTCGTCGACAAGGTTTGCGTGCTCGATCGACTTCACGCCGTTGCTCACGGCGCGTCGTATGCCCTTACTGTTGTACACGTGTGCCGCAACATACGTGCCCCAATCCGCCGCTGCCTCGACCGCCGCCCGCACTTCGTCGTCGGTGAACTGGGTCACGTCGAGCGGATCCGCATGAGACGACACGCCACCGCCCACGGCGATCTTAATCTGCGTCGCGCCGCGGCGCAGGTTCTCGCGCGCCGCCATCAACACCTCCGGGCGGCCATCGGCTACCGCGGTCATGCCCAACTCCTCAAAATGACTTCGGCTATCGGGGTCGAGTGTGCGGGATATATCCGCTGCCGTTCGATGATCAGCGTGCCCCGAGGTTTGCGAAATCATGGCGCCTGAGGGGTAGATTCGTGGTCCCGCAACCACGCCTCGATCGATCGCCTGCTTCAGAGAGAACGTGTTGCCGCTCATGTCGCGAATAGTCGTGAAGCCCGAATCCAGCATGGTCTTCGCCGCTTTTGTCGCAACATAAGCCCAATAAAAGGCGTCCGTTGTCAGCGCCTGACCGATCGGCATCTGCATCATGATATGTGCATGGGAATTGATCAGGCCGGGCATGACTATCCGATCTTCCGCGTCGATTTCCTTTGTCATTTCGGCGACAGGGAGGTTGGGCCCGATCTCACTGATGACACCGTTGCGAACCAGAATGTCTTGGGACGCTGATAGGTCGGCGCTCGCACCGTCGAATACACGCGCGTTGCGAATAACCAGATCCTGCGCCCTGATGGCACCAGAAAGTAGAATTAGGATTGATAGTGCAATTGATGAGGCATAGGGCCGTAAACAAAACATCGCGTTCTCCAGAGTTACTTGCCGATTATCCTAGCGCCGATCAGCCATGAAGGCTTATCATTTTGCGACAGCCTTACTACCCTGATGAGAAGACTCAGGCTAACCCCCTGTGCTACGAGACAATGACAGGCGAGAATCTAATGACCATCGATAGTGCACGCGAGGCAGGACAGATCCGCCTGAGCGCCACCCTCCTGCTCGGCAGCGAGGACGCCGCTCGAGAGTTGCAGGGAGATCTCGCTCCGTTGCTTAAGTTGACAGGCATCTCTCGGCGGCAGATACAAACGGGGACCGGCTATCTATCGCTCGAGAGCGTCGTGAGGTTTCTGAACGAAGGCGCTAAATATTTTGGCTGCGAAGATTTCGGCTTCCTCATTGGGCGCCATCAGCCCCCTGTGAGATTCGCGATGATCGGCAAGCTGCTGCGCTTCGCCCCGACGCTCGAGGACTCCATAAACGATGGCATTCTGTATTCGATTCTCAATAGCGGCTATTCGAGTTGGACCTTGGAGCAGGAATCGGGAGTGGCGCTTCTAACAAGACGCACTCGCGCGGCTTACGATGCCCCCCTTGCCCAGCTGCAGACCCTCGCGCTTGTCATAGTCTACAAGGCTGTAAACACAGTCTGCGGGCACAGCGTGCCACTGAGTCAGGTGATGTTTTCCCACAAGCGCATCGGCAGCACACAGCAACTTGAAAAATTTTTTGGCGCGCCCGTCAGCTTCGACCAGCAGTTTAATGCCATCGTCCTTCCGCAGAAGAGTCTAGCAACGCCGCTGCCGACTCGTGACGACAGACTTCATGAAACGATAAGCCATCAGCTGCGTGACCTCGCCTCGAAGGAGACCTTCGACGATGTGGCCTCCTCACTACGACTGTTCGTACTCCGCACCCTCGGCACGCCAAACTGCACGCTACGAGGCTTCTGCGAGGAGATGCACGCGCATCCGCGCGCATTGCAGCGCGAACTGGCCTCACGCGGAATCAACTTCAAGGCGTTTCTTGCGCAGGTGCGTCATGAACTCGCGCGCAACTACCTGCGCAATTCGGAGCTGAGTATGCTCGAGCTCTCCGATCTGCTTGGATACAGCAATCCAAGCGCGTTCTCCCGCGCTTTTAAGTCCATCGCGGGTTCGTCACCTGCTGCCTGGAAGCAGCGGCTTGCGACGCAGGACTAGCGAGGCGGTTGTCGGCAAATGATAAGTTTCCGCAAGCAGTCTACGCTAAGCTTTCTGCACTAAAATAACGAGACGAGTATCATGCTAATGAGAACCCTATTCTCCGCCGAGCCTCTTCGAATCTCGCCGCGCATGCTCTTTCAGTGGGTTGCGAGGACCGGTCTGTTCTGTCTGCTAGCAGGTCCTGCCGTCGCCCAAAGCGATTCGATGGAATCAGTTGTGAGCGATTTCTTAGGCGCCGGACTCGTCTTTCAGAATCACGACCGTATGCCCTATATGTACCTCGGCGATCCCAGCCACGTCGAAGCCGCTCGCTCGTCGAGTCTCAGCCTCGATGGGGCGGTTGGCCAGCTGCGATTGATTCAGAGTAGGCTACTCGATCTACCCGAAGCGGACGATGCACAGGAAGAGAAGCGACGCTCGAGCCTCAATGGGCGTCTAACCGCGACCATAACGCGCGGCGAAATCTTACTCGGAGAATTGCCTACCGATTTCCAGGCTGAGTCTACTCTCGTATTCGGCGTCGAAGCGCCCCTGTACGATGAGGCACACTTCACCCGCCTGACCGCCGAGCTCGATTCTCTGATCCCCGGCGACGGCCCTTTAGTCGATCGAGTCGGGGAGTTCAGAGATCAATTCGTCATCCCGCCGGAAAAACTTGAACTAGTTATTGGCCGCGCGATGCAGGAGTGCCGAGCGCGAACGCTGGAACATATCGAGCTGCCTCCTAATGAGAAGGTGACTCTGAATATTAACCGCAACATGCCCTATGTCGGATTCACGGAATACCGAGGCAACAGCCACAGCATCGTGCATCTCAACGCAGACGTTCCGGTTCATATCGAGCGCGCAATCGAACTCGGCTGCCACGAGGGATATCCTGGACACCACGTCCACGCGTCTCTCGTAGAGCAGGAGATCATTAACAATCGCGGCTGGGACGAGTACAAGCTCATCACCCTGATGGGCCCCTACTCTGTGATTACCGAGGGCGCAGCAAGCTACGCCGAGGATCTCGCGTTTAGTCGTGAGGAGCGTATGCAGTTTAATAGCGAAGTTCTCATGCCGCTCGCGGGACTCGATGCGAGCAATCTCGCGCTCTATGCCAACTACACGGACCTGGTAGGCGAGCTAAACTATGCGCGAAACACCGTCGCCAGTGCCTACCTTTATGAAGGTTTGGGTCGAGAGGAGGCCATCGAGTGGCTTATGGAATACGGCTTAGAGACTCGCGGAACAGCCTCGCAGAGGCTCGACTTCATCGACGTGCAGCGAGCATATGTCCTGACCTACAACTACGGTAAGCAGCTGGTCGCGGAACACATTGGAGAGACCCTGACTGAGGATCCCGATCAGGCTTGGGAGAAATTCGTCGACATCCTTCTGACACCGCTAGGTCCTCAGGACCTATTGCCAGAAACGCCTTGACTCGCGGAGTAGCCCAAGTCAGTAGCCCAAGTCGGTGACAGATGCGAATGAGACGCATTTGTCACCGACTTGAGGTTTAGAGGCTTAGATGGTTCTACTCGCCGCTTTCGCCGGCTGCGGCGCGTGCCTCTTCCATGCGCTCGCCGCGCAGGATGTTGGTCATGCCGTAGTTGCCTTCGTGACAAGCGTATTCGTACATCTGACCGTCAACTTTTGACATCGGCACGCGCGCAACGATCTTGTCTTTGAACGTGCTGGGGTCTTCGACAGTAAACTCATAATCGACAGTGAAGTCGTCGATGCGAGTGAAACGCTCAGTTAAAAACTTGTCCTTCGCGCTGCCGAACACGCTAAAGCTCTGCGTGAGGTCGTTGAAGTTGCGCGTCTCGACTACTAACGTATCACCTTCCCAATAACCGCGTGAATCACCCGTCCAAAGACGGATGTCGTCGTCGATGTGTGCTTCTCTGTTGAGTGGCACGATACGCGCGTCGTGAATCATTTCAGTCATAATAACAACGGTGTCACTGTTCTGAACGATCTGGATGTTGTTGTTATACATGCTTGGCGTGAAAGGCGGGCCCGAGTTAAAGCCCACGATGCAACGCTCTGAAATACCGCGGTCTTCGTAAGAATCTTTGCTAATGCCGCCTACTACTAAACGCACTGGACGCTCACCTTCGATATCGGGACCGAGGCCGCCTGTTTGCACAACTACCCCTTCAACACGCTCAGGCACCTGCCCATTCGTTGGGTAGGTGATGAGCGACGTGCGCAGATTGTCGCCGCGGCCTGCCTGCTCGACCCAAAACGTGTTGTAACCACCGACGCCATCATTGTTCAGTGCTTCATATTGTTTCTCGACATAGGAGGCGAGCATATCTGCCTGCTCCTGTGTCATGTACTCATTGTCACCAAAAAGAGCCGGACGGGTCATTGGGATATTCGAAGCAAAATTCCAAACGCCCTGAAGGTCCGGTTGATCCCACTGCGTGCGCGGCACTTCGTAGTCAGCCGCTGAAGCGGCGCCGAAGGCAGCGAGCGCGACTGCTGATATCAATAGCTTAAGTTTCATAGTAATCCTCGAGTTTACGCTTAGTCTTTTAAACCTGGATGGGTAATTCGATAGTGTATACGTTCTCTATGTAACTAAGTGTAAACGAACTGCTCTTCATTACAATACGTACTATCTTAACGTATCTTTACTTCCCCCGATCGCCAATACGACCGCCTGCCTTCGAGCAAAGGACTGAAAATGACCGACGACGCCAACACCGCAGCAAGCAGCGAAAGCTTGGATACAGCCGCCAAACCCAAGAAAATCGTTCGCGAAGAAATTAAAGACCGTCATACCAGCCATTGGGACATGGATATGATGAGCCGCGCCGAGCTAGAAGCGCTGATGACACAGAAGCCGGCCGCCAAGCCCAAGTAAAGGCTGGACCAGTGACGACTAACCCCGTTGTGACCAGATCAGTTGTAAAAAGGCACTTGTCCTCCTTTCTCGCCTAGGCGTAGTATCAAGCAAAGACAACTGCCCTAATAACAAGAGAGAGAAACGCATGATGCGCCGAATAAGATCTGCCGCGTTAACCCCCAAAACACTCACCTGCGCCCTCGCTGGCCTCGCGCTATTTACCAGCAGCCTGGCGAGCTATGCCGCCGACACATGGCCGGTTAAAGAGGCAGGTGCAAAGGCTGCCGGTTTCAGCGAAGAAGGCATCGCCTCACTAGATGCGGCGATGGCCAAAGTCGTCGCCGACCAAGATGTCGCCGGTATGGTCTGGTTACTCGCGCGTAACGGCGAGGTTGCCACATTCGAGAGCGCAGGCCTTGCACGCGTCGACGACCAAGCACCAATGACAATGGACTCGCTCTTCCGTATTTACTCTATGACCAAGCCGGTTACCGGCGTGGCTCTTATGATGCTGCATGAGCAGGGGCTCTGGAAATTCGATGACCCTGTCAGCCTGCATGCCCCGGAACTCGCCGGTCTCAAAATCATGACCAGCTTTGATGACAATGGCAACATGGAGCTTGTGTCGCCGAGCCGCGAGCCAACCATGCGAGAGCTGCTTAACCATTCAGCCGGTTACGGCTATGGCCTCAGCGGCAACGATCCGGTGAATGCCAAATTCCGCGATACGGGTGTGCTCGCCTCAACCGATCTCGACGACCTGATCGCCAAAGTCGCGGACATTCCTTTGCTTTTCGAGCCGGGCGAACGCTGGTCTTATTCGATCTCGGTCGATATTCAGGGCTATATCGTGCAGCGTCTGTCTGGCCAGCGCTTCGGCGACTTCCTCGAGCAAGAAATCTTCAAGCCTCTGGCCATGAACGACACGCGCTTCTTCGTGAAGGCCGAAGACGTTGGCCGTTTTGCCGAAGTCCATAACTGGGACAGCGAGCGTAACCGCCTTGTGCAACGCCCCCATCGTACTGACCGTCCGAGCTATCTCGATTCTGCAAGGCTCGAATCCGGCGGCGGTGGCCTCGTCTCCTCAACCCACGACTACGCCCGCTTCTTACAGCTTTTGGTCAACGAAGGTGAGCTCGATGGCACCCGCCTGCTCACCCCCGAAAGCATCCGCATCATGCGCACCAACAGCCTCCGCGATGGGCTTAACCTGCGCGGCAGCCTGACGAGCCAAGGCCAAGCTGGCCAAGGTTTCGGCGTGGATTTTGCGGTGATTATCGACCCCGAGAAAGCAAATTCTCCCAACAGCCCGGGCACCTACTACTGGGGCGGCGCCGCCGGCACTTGGTTTTGGGTTGATCCGGTTGAAGACATGTTCTGGTTGGGCATGATTCAAGCCCAAGGTGAGACACGCCCGGGAGCAGCCGACATGCGCGGCATCGCTGCCGATATTATTTATGAAAGCCTAGTCAACTAACGGCCGCTTAGCCGGCCGTTAGGTAAACTGCCGACTACGCTTTAAAAAAACCGAGAATGCGATGCCAACGCCACGGAGTAATCAAACAGCGCCGCCAGCGCCACTTACGCGCAAAGCTACCTGCCTGTTAATCCTGGCGTGCGCCGCCTTCTCACACAGCATTTTTGCAGCTGACGCACCCAACCACTTCAACGAAGCCCGTGCACAAGCGCTTTTGGTGGCCGGCCAAGCCGCGCTCGAAGAGGGCGACTTATCACTTGCACAGACCACCCTGGACCAAGCGATTCAGCTACTCAAGATCAATGAGGGGCTCTATTCCACCGAGCAGCTCGTTCCAATAGAACAGCTAATGTGGGCGCAGATGCGCGCCGGACTCTGGCCGCAGCTCGACACAAGTCTCGGCTACTATTACTGGCTTTTGGAGCGCATCGAGACGACCACGCTCGATGCGCAGCTCGCCATTGCCAAAAATATGCGCAGCCTCTACTTAGAAGCAGCCGCGCATCCAAGCAATCCTATGCCGCCTCGGCATCTCAGTGCCGCACTGCGCACCAATTGGCAAACACTCAGCTACATCGAAGCCACGCTTGGCGCAGAACACCCTGCCCTGGTGCCGTGGCTTTACGACGGCATGCTTTTGCAGTTTATCGAAAGGCGGCTTAACGAGAGACAGGGGCTTACTAACTACCAATACAAAACCGATGGCAGTGAATTCATCAGCGGCTGGTCACTTTCAAGCAGAGAGGCTAAGGCTGTAAGCCATTCAATTGGGCTGTCGATGCTTGATCGAATAGAGTCTATCTCGCGTGCATCGATAATGGCCGAGGGCGCTCAGACAAACGGTTTCACCTCTAGCCCAAACGGGAAAGAGGTACAGCTGCAGCAACTCAACGCAGCACTAGCACTCTACCGAGGCGACTGGGAGAGATTAGACAACAATGAAAAAGGGGCGAGCGCACACTACGAAGAAGCCGACACCGTTGCCGCATTTCAAGCCATACCCCGCGCCTTCGAACTGTTGCCCCGCCCTGCTTTCGAAACAGATCCCACAGTCCTGACAGTGAAAACCAACGCAGCGCAAGACAGCGTATCAACACCATGGGCTGAACGATTCCCAGGCGTAACCAAGCGCCTAATCAACGCGCTCGCAAGCAATTAAACGCGGGCCACGTGACGGAGGCATAACATGAAACTCAGCTATTTTGCCTCTGCGCAAAACAACTCGGCTAACTGCCTTCTGAGGTTTAGGGTGGTTATTTTCGCGGGTTTTTCTCTGCTCAGTGCCTGTGCAGTAGCGCCCGGGGGCTATGTTCGCAAACTCCCTAACGACGCCGAAGTGGCGCAGTACAACGCCTCTGTCGAGCCCGATGAACGCATAGTCTGCCGCAGAGAAACTCCAGTTGGCACCAATGTCCCCCGCCGTCTGTGCCGGTATATCCGCGATATAGAGGACACCTCACGCTTCCATCGCGAGCAACTTAAGCGTGTTCTCCGCTAAACCTTACTCGCAACAAAGCCCCTAAAAACCAATTGCATAGACGATTCTAATCCCTGTATAGTCGGCCAGTTCAGCGCAAATGTGCGGGTTTTTATTTAGGAAGAGAGTCTGCCTTACTCTTCCTGTATTAACTAAAGACGCAGTCCGCTGATTTAAATCACACACTTAATTACTTGTAAAAGTAAGGGAGAGACGTATGCGCAGAACCTTCCCCAGCACACGCCGGGCAATAACACTCGCTGTAATTTCTGGACTATCAGTTACCGCTTTATCAGCCGCAGCACAAGACGAACCAGTCGAAGAGATTGTGGTCACCGGATCGTACTTTAGGGGCTCGCCTCTTGACGCTCCTTCGCCCGTTCAAGTCATTGACCGTTCCAGCATCGAGGCTCAGGGCGCTGCGGTAATCTGGGACGTGATCAAGAACCTCGAGGTTAACTCGGGCTCGATCTCTAACCCAGGCTCGGGTGACAACACACAAGTTAGCGGCTCGGCAAACGTAAACCTCCGTAACCTCGGCGAGAACTCCACACTCACGCTGATTAACGGCAAGCGTATGGTTCCGGCAGCTGTAACTACCCGAAGCGGTGGTGAGTTCGTCGACCTCAACTCTATTCCACTCGTGATGACTGACCGCGTCGAAGTTTTGACCGACGGTGGTTCTGCACTCTACGGCGCCGATGCGGTAGCGGGTGTTGTGAACATCATCATGCGTAACGACTTCGAAGGCTTCGAGCTGTACGGCGACATCCAAGGTGTTCAGAAAGCCGACCAAAAGTACGATCAGACTATCAGCGCCATCTGGGGCTGGGCAAGCAGCGACGGCGACACTAACCTCGTTCTGTCAGCTGAGCGCTTCGAGCGTGACCCGGTGAACGTGCGTGAGACAAACGCGTTTAGCGACCTGCAAGACTTTAGAGGCACTGTAAGTAGTGTGCCCAGCTTGCTTGCTATTAGCGCGATTGGCGCCAGATTCCCAGCGGAGTGGTATAACGCCACGGTCACTGGGCGCAATGTGGCGCAAGGCGGTCGACCTACGCCAGTCTGGACGGATCCACTCTGCGACAACACCTTTGACGGCAGCGGGAACAGTGGTTTCTACGAACCAGGCGGCCGTCGATATGATCAGGGCCAGGCGGGTGGCGCGTGCCAGACTGATACCTCTCAGTGGGTTATTGCGGCTCAGCAGACTGAGCGCGAAAGCTTTGCCGGCACACTGAATCACCGGTTCAGCGATAATACAGAGTTCTACTCGTTCTTCCAGCACTCTGAATCTACAATTCATCGAGGCGACGACGGATACAACGAGTCTCGCGGCCCAACTATCTTCTTACCCTCACCTGGAGCACACGGAGGAAATCCTGTCGGCGCTCAAGTCGAGCTCGGCGGGTTCGCTGCATTCATAGGCAACACACCTCCTGCGGTTGGCAGCATCACTAACAACCCAATGGACTTAGCCAACGGCGGCCCTGGCACCGGCGCATACTCGCAAGTTAGAAACGGACTCCTCCGCCCGGGCGGTGATGGTAATACGACTGAAACATCGAGCTCTGCTGTTCAAGTTGGTCTGCGCGGTACGTTCGACGCATTCGACCGTGAGTTGAATTACGACATCGGCTATTCGTTCAGTGAATCGTCAATGGAGGAAAACTACCGAACCTTCAACCGAGACAGGACTGAACTCGCGGCCTTTGGTTTAGGTGGAGAGAACTGTACGCCAAACGGTCAATCCGACTACGACTATGCCGGCCAATTGATTTACGGCGGCTATCTTCCAAACCTCTGGAATACAGACCTTGCAGCTTTCAACCAAACCTTCTTCCCAGGCTTCGTATTCACAACGCGCGAGAATACCGCTCTTGCACTGACGAGCAACAATCACGGGCAAGATGGATGCCAATTCTACAACCCCTGGCTTACCTCACTAAGCAATCCGAACGTCGCAAACGATCCGGCGCTAATGGACTACCTCCTCGAAGACGTACGCCGAGTCGACAAGCGCAACAAGCTTGCCGTATTCGATGCTGTAGTCTCTGGCGAGTTATTCGAGATGAAGGGCGGCACGGCACAATTCGCTCTCGGTGGCCAATATCGTGATCGCAATACGAAAGAAATTGCGAATGAACTTCACTACCCAGGCCTGCAGAACCGCATACTAGGTTACGACGAGAACGGCGTTCCAAACGACTTCCACCGCGTTAGTAACAACTACGAATGTGCGATGTGTGCGTTTAACTACAACGATGCGCGCACCACTTCAGCTGCGTTCATGGAACTCTCACTGCCGTTTATGGAAAATGTCGAGACTCAGATAGCTCTCCGCTTTGAGGATTACGGAGGCAATATCGGAAGTGAGTTGTCACCTAAGATCGCAATGAGCTGGCGTCCAACTGACGAGTTGCTCATTCGTGGATCATTCTCACAGTCGTTCCGCGCGCCTAACATTGCCATAGTCCAAACTGGCCTGCAGTCGTCATCGGTCACGTTCCAAGATCCGATTTCGAACCAGGCGGTCCGTGCAGGCCTCGTGCCACCCACGATTGCCAACGCCGAACGCGAGTCAACCTACACACTCGGTGGACCAGCACCCACGGTGGGTAACGAGTACGCGGACACCTACAGCGTAGGCTTTTTGTGGACACCAAGCGGTGCCCTCGAGGGACTAAGCCTCGGTGCAGACGTGTGGCGTTTCGAAGTAACAGACCGTGTGTTACCAGAGCCACCAATCAATGCGCTTCAGCCTGAGCTCGACGCGTTCATGGTGGCGTCTCAAAACGAAGCAAACTACGTGCTTAACGACTCGCTCTCTCTAGATTCGCCCGTCGTAAACGTGCCTTGTTCACCGTCTGCGATCGAAGCTGAATTTGGCCGCGATTCTGCAGAGCGCTTGAACTGCGTTGTCGCTCCATCAAGCTACATCGTTTCTGGCATTCAGCGTCCAGTGGGTGTCGAAGATGGAGGCCTTGTCACTCTCACTTTGAGTGCCGTTAACGCCGGTGAAATAACTGCCGATGGTATCGACTTTAAGGCCGGCTACGGCTTCAGCAACGACTTAGGTCAGTTCGCTGCCAACGTCACTTACACACACGTGAATCAGTACACGTTCGGTGGTGTACCTGGCATGGTGAACGGTCTCCTCGACACAGGCGAGTATGACGCCGCCGGCACGACTGGTGATGGCAACCTTGTACGATCACAGCCTGACAACAAGGGCACAATCACTATGAACTGGCGCAACGGGAACCATGGCCTGACAGTAATCAACCGTCACATCGGCTCTTACCGAGACCTCGGCTACGAGGCTGCCATTGTTGTTGCCAATGACTTCACGCGACCTTTACTGTCACGCGAAATCGGCAGCTACAACACATGGGATGTGCAGTACAACTACAACAAGGCATGGGATAACTCGCGCTTTGGTAGCACAACTTTCACAGTGGGCTTGCTCGATGCCTTTAACAAGACTCTGCCTTACCGCGAGCTAAGTGCGCTGAACTATGACGCCGCTGTGTTCGAAGGCCGTGGTAAGCGTTGGTACGCTCGCGCGCTCTGGTCTTTCTAAGCGTCAGACGATACTACTTAAAGCCTAAAGATTAAGGCTAAATAAAAAACGGCGAGGAGAGATCCTCGCCGTTTTTTATGAGAAAATTTCGTTGACCCGCCACTAAATAGTATTGAATTTTTGTTTTACCCGTGGTTTATTCGCACTAAGACGCATGCAGTCGCGAGTAGTATGTCTCTAGCAAGTAGTCCGCAGAT
>Ga0209308_10003192_pt1 | contig 13591 bp, 1 predicted proteins | sample COGITO_mtgs_1204_3_FD_184806 | JGI IMG/M metagenome (GOLD analysis project Ga0209308, IMG submission 184806) | Pelagic marine microbial communities from North Sea - COGITO_mtgs_120405 (SPAdes) (version 2) | ecosystem: Environmental > Aquatic > Marine > Epipelagic ...
TTAGACCAAAGTTCCGCACCGCAGTTCAATGCGATGACCACGGATCAACTAGCGTCCATTCTGATTGCCGCAGTATACCAGTTTTAGTCCCCCTCCAGAACCTATGTTAAGCAACAAAGCCAGCCCCCTTGGAGGCTGGCTTTTCACTTCAGAATGAATCCACAAAATATTTTTTCACTTATATTGATCAGGGCAAGATCTAGTTAAGGCCTTGCCCTAATGTATTTATAGCTTTTCGACTTGTTTCCTAATCACACCACTCTGTTCATAAGCTTCTATAAAGTAAGTTCCTGCAGAATATTTCGTTATATCCAATTGATACTCGAATAATGCTTCATCAAACACTTCATAGTGGACTACCTTACCAACAACATCTAAAACTTTTAACCCAGTAATCTCATTATCTGATTCAATATTAAGTATGGTTGATGTGGGGTTGGGCCAAACTAAAAATCGAATTTCCTCTTCCGAAATCCCAATACTTGTATGAAACAGCATCAAAGTATCTAAAACTGAACAGCCAGTATTTGATAGCGTCACGAAAACTTCAGCATTAGATGTTGCGGGCTGATTCCATTCCACAAGCACCGAATCTAAAGTATTTAGACCAACAATGTTCCCGCCAGCTACTCCCCATTGAACAGATCCAGAATTCAAACTATTTATCCAGTATTCTTCTTGATTTTGATAAATAGCATTGATTGTATCATTACCTGTTATATTAATTCCTGCCGGAGGGGCGACAAATTGTACAGTAACTAAATCTGACGTCACGGTACAACCATTTACCCCGTAGAGGATAGCAAAATACACTCCACTCTGCGTAACCACTATCTCGTTAGATGTTGAATTATTACTCCATAAGTATTGATGTCCAGCGCCAGCTGTAATTATAATACTATCTCCAACACAAGCTATTGAATCAGATAAGGTTAAAGCTGTTATCGGTAGACTTTTAACAGTGGTGCTCAAAGTATCCGAGATTGAATAACAACCATTAGCGTCAATGATTTCAACAAAATAATCACCTTGAGATCCTACAGTAATACTTTGAGTGGTATCGCCATTTGACCAATCAAAAGACCCCGTAAACTGTGCCGCTGTCATTGTAACAGAGTCTCCATAACAATATTCTAGCGCTCCGGTTACTATGATTGAATCACTAGGTAAGGTATTAACTGTAACTGAAATTGTATCCGATTCACTAACGCAGCCGTTTGCTTCCATTATTGTCACAGTATAATCACCAGTTTGCTTAACAACAATAAAGAAATTAGTATCGCTATTACTCCATTGGTAATTATCGTAACCAGTGACAGCAGTTATAATAACGGAGTCTCCTTCACATATTTCTAATCCATTCGAAATAACTAATGAATCCGCTGGCAACTGCCATACCGTCACCGCTATTGTATCTGTATTTTTAGAACAACCATTCGTATCAAGGACCGTAGCATAATATGATCCGCTTGTTGTTATTGGCAATACATTGAGGCTTGCCCCATTGTTCCAACTTGGAATCACATCGGAAGAGACACTTAAGACCACAGAATCGCCGTCACAGAAGCTTGTTGGACCACCTACCGCTAAGCTCGTATCCGTATACGCATAGAAATTCACATAGGTTGAGTCGTATACTCTGACTTTATGCGGGTATTTCGCGGTAAACCAATACCATCCTGGTGTTGCTGCGCCTATAGTGCGTGAGGTATCTCCCGTGTTCCAGAGAATCTCTGTTAAGCCTTCTCCAGCATCCAAGAAGGTGGTATCGCCTACACAAATGAACGCCTGTGAATCAATCAATGGGTCGATAGGCATATACTCATCGCAACTACTCAAATGGTAGAGCGGTAAGGTGTCGTTAGAATAAGGCACTGTATATGCTCTATCTCCACTACTGGTCACATTCGTACAAGAATCTAGGTTGTCGTCATGGCCGTCTAACCAAGAATTACCATTAATGTACTTAAACTCTATTCCTGTATCCCCAGAAACCAGACCCAAAGTAACTTCATAAATACCATCACCATCCGGATCATACATCTCCGTAGTCGATGCATTCCAGCCTTGGAAATTTCCTGCAACATGTACTCCCTTAGCTGTATCCACAATCTGTGTACGCATATTTACCCTGAAAGTTATGTCCGATGCTTCAACACGCAATGTATCATAGCCTACACAAGCATTTGTATCTGTCACCTTTACCCAATAATCCGTTGTTACCGATGGATATACATTAATGCTTGAATTTGATGTTGAATCGCTCCACATATACGTTGTCGCTGCGGTCGAACTCAAATCTACACCCGTTCCTAAATTAGAGGTAGTAAATGAACTAGTTATCTGTGGAACAGGAATGGTCGTTAATATCTCAATCGTATCCGAACAACCTGCATCAGACAATCCTACACTTACCCAATAGCTCGTCGTACTGTCTTGGCTCACCCATATTGTACTCGTAGTATCGCCTGTGCTCCACAAAATAGATTTACTCTGTCCAGAACTACTAAACTCTGGGATGCTCAATGATATGCTGTCGCCTACACAAACTACATTTGAGCTCGCCGTAATACGTGCATCATTAACATAAATATGAGCCGTATCTGTACAACTCACGCCCGCATAACTTGTTGTCACGTAATATGACGTGTCAACCAATGGACTGACCATTATAGAAGTACCGCTGTCCCCTGTACTCCAGGAAATAGGGTCCCAAACATTTACAGGAATTTCAATAATTGCTCTTCGTGATACATTTGAAATATCGTTCCAACCTGAGTCCCATTCCATTTCACCAAACCCTTCTGTCCCACCAGCATTATTAGGTTCCCCTGTGCGCCAATGTGAATAGGTCAATGGCTCCCCATTGACCCATTCCCAGCCGCCAAGGGGTTCTGAATAAGAAGTTGATTGAGGATTTTGTTTTAGGCCTATCCATGCATTTGCCCAAGAAATACTTAATGAATTGAGACTAGAATAAATTAGCGACTGTTTAGATTGAGAAGTAATAGAGACTAAATCTCCACCCATTTGTAGAGCACGAATTCTTTGATTTTCCCATGTGTCTTGACTTTGAATAAGATAAATGTCTTTTCCATTGAACGTACTTACATAAGTAAAGTCACTAGGTAAATTTAATGATCCACTTCCTGTGACTGACAGCGTAAGATCACTGCCGAAACACAGAACTGAATCTGTATATACAATATCACCTCCTCCTACAACAACTGAAGTGGTATCGAAACGTGTAAAACCATTAATGGTCTTTCTACATGAATAAGTTGTTGTGCCCAATGGGTTTACATATATAGAGTCCGTAGTTTCCCCGGTTGACCAGGTTGTAACTCCAGTATCTAAAGAATCAATTGGGCTTGTCCATAACAAAACTGAGTCGCCTGCCGAACAAGTTCTACTTGTATTCTGACTTATTAATCTACTATCTCTTTCAAAAGCTCCGATATCAATAAAACCATCATTATCTGGTCTCGGGTGGCCATTCATGTCGCTGTAAAGAGGTATATCAAAAGAGCCTACGTTATTACCTGGATCTATTTCTGCAAGTCTATAATCACCGTCTGGACTATCCTCGAAAATAGGAGCACGAAATTGCATACCGTTTCCAACAATGAGCCATTTATTTGAATTACCTGACTGAGTCCAAATTGAATCTGGCAAAATTGAATTTGAAATAAATGAACTATCGGACCAATAATTATCCCAATTGGCACTAGTTTCTGAAGTTGTAATTGTCCTGTAGTCGTTAGTTGGATTAGGGTGCTGGAGGACAATACTATTCCGTAAATCTAATTTTGGAATCCAGTTGTAATCTCCAAAAACTCTATTTGATGAACCCAAAATGGTTGAGTTAAATATCTCGTATTCACCACCTAAAAATGCATATTCATATGTCGTTGCATCAATGAGACAATTGATAAACGTGTGTTTATGCTCGTGAAACCCAACATTTGTATAGACCCCAGTATGATTACCCAAGAATTTACTATTGATAAAAACTTTTTTTCGGCTATCGCCTTTCACATAGTCAGCAGCTTGTGTGGCCACACAATTCTTGAACGTCGAAGAGGTGACTCGAATTGTATCCGACCACCAATTCCATATTGCTCCGCCTCTAAAGCTTTCACCTGCAGCATCAGCATAACCATTTCGGAAGTGAAGGTTTGCAAATTCTTGAATTCCGTTATGGTTTAAAATCATAACACAACGGGAAGAATCGTTCCCTGAAATAATCGTGGAATCACTCTCAGAGCCGCGGATAAATAAGGATTTATCCACATAAAAACTGCTGTAGACTCCAGAAGAAATCTGGATTGTATCACCTGGTATAGCCTTTTCTATAGCTTTCTGAATTGACGAAATAGGGGAGGAAGCAGATCCAGTATTATCATTAGATCCAATTATTTGGTCTACGAATAACGTTGTATTAACACTCCTTACTGGTAATAATGAATCGACAAAGAATTGAATTGAATCCTTAAACACACATCCATCATCATAACTTCTTTCCAGGCTAATCCATTGCTGGTCACTAGGAACGACCGTATAATAGAAACTAGGCATATCTGTTTGACCGTTCCCGCTCCAATATGAGTTAAATACTTGGTTAAAAATAGAAGCGTCTACACCATAATTACTCTTAATTACTACCGAAGAGCCTTGACTAATAGTATCAGAGACCGAGGTGATAAAAACTCGGTTATCATCAGGCTGTATGAGCTCTACCTGACCTTGCCAAGAATTATTAGATTGATCAATGATATCAATCGTATAAATACCGCTAGTTAGGTTTGAAAATATTGAATCTGAAGTATAATTTGTTCCATCGATAGAGAAACTGTAAGGAGGTACCCCTCCGAGCGCTCTAGCGATGATTGTTCCATTCGAAAGGCCGTAACATTGAACAGGAGTCGATTCAAGTACAACATCTATTATTGTTGAGTCCCAACTATAATAGTCACTTTCAAAAGCACCAAGATCTACTCGTCCATTTTTATCTGGTCGATTAACTCCATTCACATCAGAATAAAACTCTATTCCAAGATTTCCTATGTTCATGTGTGAGCTGCTAGTGTCCAACATATAGTTTCCATTAGCACTGTCAATAAAAGCAACGTCGTTTGTATCACAGAACGTGACAATAACCTCACCGCCTTGACTGTAATTGTAGGAATTCGTTAACTCTGGTAATCGATTGTTTTTAAATACTACTTCGCCTTCAAAATTACCCCAGAAACCTTGTGATGTATCCGGAAAAACTTCCCAAGTATTTCCTAATTCAGTTACAATGTTATTGACGAAAGTGAACTCATGATTCTGCCACGGACTCCTGTACAACTGACCTTCAAGATTTATAATTGTCGAATTGTATACTCGGTAAGTATAACCTACCTCAAATATGTTCTGATAACCTTTCGCATCAATCAAACAATTATAAAAATTTGCTGATTGACCATTATCCACAAAAAACATCGAGCCTAAATATTGGGTTCCAGCCGTAGTGTTGTCAATGAAGCGACAGTTAATAAAGATTGGCAAACCACCACCTCCATAGTAATCACCACCTCCGCTAGCGTAACCAGCATAGAAATCACAATTCTCTACCCAAACTGAATCGTATTGTGCATATAAGCAGGCCCCTCTATTCCAGTTATAAGTTTGAGGAGCATAACCGTTTTCAAGTCGAAGATTTTGGATTTTTGCTTTTGTATCAATTATCTCTATACAACGAGTAGAGTCCCCACCATCAATAACTGGTTTTGTTAGACCAGTACCAATAACTGTTACATTCTTTTTAATCTCAACGCTCGAATATATTCCACTCGAAACATATATAACATCTCCTGGAGCCGCTGAATCAACTGCAGTCTGTATCGTTAAAAAAGGAGACGCGCTACTGCCTGAATTTTGGTCATTACCCGTTTTGCTGACATACCAATTATCATAGGCAACTGCACCACAAGCATTACATTCTTCCCAACAAACTGATGGTAGAATCGTATCTGAATTTCCAATATTAGCTAGTCTATTCGTATAGATACCTGTAGTTAATGTACAAACGCTGTCTAGAGTTGGATCAAAATATTCTTGTCCTAACCAATTGTCAAATGTGAACTTATATTCATGTGGTCCCGGCATCAACATAATTGTTGTTTCAAATATCCCATCTCCATCAGGGTCTATCATCTGATTTGAATTACCACTCCAGCTATTAAAACTTCCACTTACATAAACATTTGTATATGTGTTCGTGACATCATTCATATTCACCTTAAAAGTGACCTCTACAGAGGTGTTGCAAGCTGTACATTCCTCCCAACATACAGTTGGTAAAATTGTATCCGACGTCCCAATCGTTATTAAACGATTTATATAAGCTCCAGAAACTATGGTACAAACTGAATCTGAAGTTGAAGAATTAAAATTTTCTTGGCCATTCCAACTATCGTATAAAAACTTGTATTCATAATAGCCACTGCTTAGGTTGACGGTTCCTTCATAGATTCCATCACCATCAGAATCCGATAGTTGATTGTTCGTTCCCGCCCAATTATCAAATGTTCCGGATACGTAAACATTAGAATAGGCTGCGTTAACCTGACTCATGTTAACTGAAAATGTTACATCACTAGAGGTATCTAAACAGCTACTTGCGTGGGTATTTGCATAATTCCAAGTATTAGATGGATAGACCTCCCATTGTGTTGAACCTATAAACCAATCTGTTGAACCTACCTTTACTCCATAATTTCTAACTAACGTATTGTTTGATGTTGAGCCTGTTCCTACTTGCCAAGAAGAGCCTGGATCCACACCAGGTACACCAATCACATCAATTGTATCTAAACCGTTACACAGAATCACAGCATCATCCCCATTGAAATGCACAACGGATGGATAGCTCAATGAAGTATCTGCATTTGATTGAGTTGCGCTATCCAGAGAGCTATTTGCTATAAAGTAAACATCATTTGCAGGGATTGTAGCATTCGAAGTAAACGTGTTCGTATATGAGCCCCCATTTCCACTCAAATAAAGTGTATATCCAGACAATGATATTGGCTGTTCTGAAGGATTGTATAGTTCTATGTATTTGTTATTGGAAGATCCTTCAGCATACTCGCTAATGAATAAATCTGAACAATCCATAGTTACATAGCTGTTTGTTCCACACTGTGTACATTCTTCCCAGCAGTATACTGGAAGTATAGTATCAACATGGCCAATTGTTATGAAACGGTTAGTGAAGGCACCAGTAGTCAAAGTACAAACTGAATCAGCAGTTGCAGGATCGAAGTTCTCCTGCCACACCCAGTTATCGGCAGTAAATTTAAACTCATAAGAACCAGGCATTAATGACAGTGTCACTTCGTATATTCCGTCACCATCGATATCTGTCATTTGGTTTGTATTCCCACTCCAATTATTCATTGTGCCTGAAATATAGGCCGCAGTAAAAGAAGGGCTATTAGACCTGTCAGACTGAAAAGTTACATCCACTGCCGTTGGTGAACTTGGGCAAGTACCGTCCGTAGTGCACTCACCAAAACAAGTCATCAAATGGAAATCACTGTACAATGCAGAACCAGTAGAACGGTCGTTGTAGTTGCTCGGGTCACCGCAAGGCTTTCCGGCTAAGTTTTCTTTACAGCCCCAGCTTGGGCAGTTTCCATTCATGAATGTGAAATAAGAAAAGAATCCCGTATCACGTGGCAGTGTAATTGAATAAACGGAATCTCCAATAGGGTACATTTCGTTTTGACCTGGAGTTCCAAACCCAGAACCACCACCTAAGAATACACCGGTAGAATCTACCGTTTGGAATTCCATATTTACTTGCATGGTTAAATAAACTTGACCCGTTTTTGCCACACAAGATTCCCACGCTACACCAGGTAGAATCGTATCGTTCATTAAATGAGCAAAGCGATTGGTAAAAGCACCCGTTGTCTTAGTACATGCTGTACCTGATGTTAAACTTTCTTGACCTGTCCAACCGTCCAAGGTGAATTTGTACTCAATTGAATCGGAAGTCAATGGGAGCGTTACAGTCCAGATAGAATCGCCTTCTGGATCGGCCATTGGATTACACGTTCCACACCAACTGTTGAAATCGCCGTTAAGGTGCACAGTTGTGTATGAACCTGTATAATCACGCATGTCAATAATAAACGTAACGTCTTTTTGTGCAAAACCCAGTAGGGGTATGCAGAGTAAAAAGAAAGAAAGAAATTTTTTCATTGCTATTTAACCAATATTATTTGTTCAGTTTGAATGTGATTTTTGGTTTTAATCATCGCATTATATGCACCTTGTGGGTATTCGGATAAGTCAATAGTGAATTCTTTATCTACGAATTCAATAATGTATATAATTTGTCCTTGACCGTTAATTATTGAAACTTGAACCTTTTCCGAATAACTCATTTCGAAATTGATTTTTCCCTGAGAAGGATTGGGATAGATCATTACAGGATTTGAAACGTTTTCAAATAAACCAAAAGTTGTTGAAACTGAAATTGACGAACTATCTTGACAATATCCGTTATCCTCTATGACTGTTAATTGACCATTACTCGCTTGTGACCACATTACAGTCAGTACATTACTTCCTTGACCACTGACGATAACTCCATTCGTAATATTCCATGAGTAGGTACTACCAGCATTTTGTGTTACGACATAAACGTACTGCTGCAAAGGAGTTACACCAGATGTTGTACCTATAATAGATGACACACTTGGCAATGGATGTAGAATAGTCGTGTAGGTATTGGATGTATCAATACAACCGAAGGAATTTACAAGAGCTACATTATAATTTCCACTTTGGGTAATGTCGATTGAGCTTGAATACGTACCATTACTCCAGAAGTAATCGTTCATACCGCCCTGGGCGGCTAAGGTTACGGTGTCACCTGGGCATAGGTCCAAACTTCCAGTAACTGTAATGGAGGTATCAGGAAGTGGATTAGCAACAACAGCGATAGTATCACTATTATTAACACATCCATTTTGATCGGTTATAGTAACTGAAACTGGTAAAGTCTGATCAATGGTAACATTAGAGAATGTCGAGCCATTTGACCAATTATAGTCTACACCACTTGCGGCTGATGTAATAACCACAGAATCTCCATCACAGAATACCGCTGGACCGGATAAATACACTGAATCATTTGGTAGGGCATTAACAATGATTGAAAGTGTATCAGTTTGGCTAATACATCCGTTTGCATCTGTTATCGTTACGGAATAGAATCCGGCCTGTTCAATCTTAGTGAAATATGCTGAATCCCCGTTATTCCAGTAATAATCATAACCAAATGACGCATACAAGAAGGTTGAATCTCCCTCACAAATTTCTAGGCCTCCAAAAGCATAAACAGTATCGTTTGGCAGTTGCCAAACGTTGACCGCTATTGTATCTGTATTCTTAGAACAACCATTCGTATCAAGGACCGTAGCATAATATGATCCGCTTGTTGTTATTGGCAATACATTGAGGCTTGCCCCATTGTTCCAACTTGGAATCACATCGGAAGAGACACTTAAGACCACAGAATCGCCGTCACAGAAGCTTGTTGGACCACCTACCGCTAAGCTCGTATCCGTATACGCATAGAAATTCACATAGGTTGAGTCGTATACTCTGACTTTATGCGGGTATTTCGCGGTAAACCAATACCATCCTGGTGTTGCTGCGCCTATAGTGCGTGAGGTATCTCCCGTGTTCCAGAGAATCTCTGTTAAGCCTTCTCCAGCATCCAAGAAGGTGGTATCGCCTACACAAATGAACGCCTGTGAATCAATCAATGGGTCGATAGGCATATACTCATCGCAACTACTCAAATGGTAGAGCGGTAAGGTGTCGTTAGAATAAGGCACTGTATATGCTCTATCTCCACTACTGGTCACATTCGTACAAGAATCTAGGTTGTCGTCATGGCCGTCTAACCAAGAATTACCATTAATGTACTTAAACTCTATTCCTGTATCCCCAGAAACCAGACCCAAAGTAACTTCATAAATACCATCACCATCCGGATCATACATCTCCGTAGTCGATGCATTCCAGCCTTGGAAATTTCCTGCAACATGTACTCCCTTAGCTGTATCCACAATCTGTGTACGCATATTTACCCTGAAAGTTATGTCCGATGCTTCAACACGCAATGTATCATAGCCTACACAAGCATTTGTATCTGTCACCTTTACCCAATAATCCGTTGTTACCGATGGATATACATTAATGCTTGAATTTGATGTTGAATCGCTCCACATATACGTTGTCGCTGCGGTCGAACTCAAATCTACACCCGTTCCTAAATTAGAGGTAGTAAATGAACTAGTTATCTGTGGAACAGGAATGGTCGTTAATATCTCAATCGTATCCGAACAACCTGCATCAGACAATCCTACACTTACCCAATAGCTCGTCGTACTGTCTTGGCTCACCCATATTGTACTCGTAGTATCGCCTGTGCTCCACAAAATAGATTTACTCTGTCCAGAACTACTAAACTCTGGGATGCTCAATGATATGCTGTCGCCTACACAAACTACATTTGAGCTCGCCGTAATACGTGCATCATTAACATAAATATGAGCCGTATCTGTACAACTAACACCAGCATAACTTGTTGTCACATAATAAATAGTATCAACTAGTGGGCTTACCGTTATTGAGGTCGAAGTGTCGCCCGTACTCCAAGACGTTAGTACATCCTGATCACCGTTCCAACCCCCAATTTGAATAGTTTGAGCTCCTCCGTAGCATAAAGCATCTGCCGGGTTCGTGAAGAATTTATTATTCACCGTAACCGTATCATAACATACCGCATTCCCCCACATGGATTTAACATGGTAAACCCTAGTTGAATCTTGGATAAGATTAACCACAGAAGCGGAATCTCCAGTACTCCATTCAAAACGCTTAGACTGAATACTATCTAGTCCAAACGTTGTCTCCTCTTCTACAGTCAAGTCTACACTATCGGTAGAGCAGAGGAACAATGCTTCAGTATTTATAGTTGCATCATTGACATAAATATTTATGGAGTCTATACACGTCTCCCCAGCTATCGTTGAATACACTTTTAACTCAATAGTAGTATCCAGGGGCAATGAAATGCTGTTTGATGTGTCCAGTGTATTCCAATAAACAAAACTCGTTTCTGTAGAGTCCCAGCCAGAGATTGAAGCTGAAAGCGAATTATCCTTACACAAGAACTGATCTGATACAATTAATTCCGCCGTATTAACTGTTATGGTATCTGTACAAACAGCATCGCCTAATGTAGTTTGCACCCAGTAATCTGTTGTCTGATTTTGATTTATCCAAATAGAATCATTTGTTGACCCTGTAGACCAAACTATCCTCGTTGAAGCTTCGAGATGGCCACCCATTGCAGATAACTCCAGAATTTCCGAAGCATCTAAAGCTCGTTTCCAAACTCCTAAGTCGTCTAGCTTTCCATTAAAGTTAGCACCCAAGGAAGCTCCTTTTCCAATTCGTAATGGCTCATTTGGCAAACTGTATGTCCAACCTCCCCAGTTATGTCCACAATCATTCTGAACTTCAATTCCATCTATGTAAAATCTAAAATTGGAATAGGAAAAATCATTTTGTCTTCCCATTACCAAAGCATAATGATGCCAAGAGGAATCATGATTTTGAGGAGCGGAGGCAAAATGTGCAGGACTTTTAAAGCCAATGCCATCACCACTGCATTGAGCTGGGTTTAATTGAATTCGTATATCCGAACCACAATCTGTACCACAATTTTGTCCAATTATGTCTTGAGCACTATTTGAGTTTGTTTGCGCCCAGAAGGCAAAAGTCATTTGTTTTTGACCGGTATCTATAGGTCCACTCAATTCTAGATAGGAGCTGCCATCAAATAACGCAACATTTGCATTGGATCCATTCTGTCCATTACCCAGAGTTACACCAGAATTGGTAAAGACATTCGCATTTAAACTCTCATCTTCAATAGTACCATTAAAAGGCATCCATAATAACATGCTGTCATTCAGCGTTGAATTTGCCTTTAATTCGTCTGTGAAGAAAGATTGCGATTCTACGGTAAGCAGAGCGCTGTCCCCATCACAGATGTACCTAGTAGAGGCAGAGATTGCAGGCTCGTTCACATAAACTGTAATCGAATTTGAACACGTTAATCCCGCATTCTCTGAGGAGAGGTAATAGGTTGATGTTTCTGTTGGTGTTACAATTGTTGAAATACCGGTATCACCAGTAGACCAATAGATCGGTTCATACATGTAGGTCGGAACTTCAATCACAGAATATCTAATAAAGCTATTCTGAAGATCCGCCCAAACAGGCTGGCCATTAAAAATATATAGTTCCGCATAATTCTCACCAGGGTTGGAGAACGCATTGTTTGGTTCGCCTAAGGCCCAAGGGTAATAATTTGAATTTGATTTTACATGAGTCCAGCCTCCGGTTGGCTCTGAATAATTTGACGCGTTTACATCTTGATAAACTCCAATCCAAACGCCTGAATTTTGGACAAGACCACTACCTGATACCATAGATCCTACGGCAGCGTTTTCTGTGCTATCCTTAATATCTACTAGAGAGAATCCATGAGACAAGGCGGAGGCATTCGCGTCTGTCCATGATTGTACTGTGGTGTCTAAGTAATATTGTTTTTCGCCTAATTGCCCGAGCTTAACATAAGAAGCAGGGACATCTCTGATACCATTAATTCCAATTGCATTGAGTGTCACCGCTGTACCTGGACATACTATGGTATCCGAAGAAGCGATGTCGGCTGTAAATACTTTTACAGAATCAAAGCAAACTGCATCGCCGAACTGGGTCTGGACCCAATATTGTGATGTACCGTTCTGCTTGACCCAAATAGAATCATTAGTCTCGCCAGTTGACCAAAGCACCTGCGTTACCGCCTCTAGATCTTCGCCCATAGAAGCGAGCTCCTGAACTTCGCTTGACGTAAGTGCTCTTTTCCAAACTCCAATATCATCGAGCAAACCGTTAAAATTGGTTCCTAAAGAGGCGCCTTTACCTATTCTTAACGGTTCATTCGGCATGGTATAAGTCCATCCTCCCCAATTATGGCCGCAGGAATTAGAAACTTCAATGCCGTCGATATAGAATTTAAAATTAGAATACGAAAAATTATCCCCGCTACCCATTACCAGCGCATAATGGTGCCAAGAAGAATCATGTGTTTGAGGGGCCGCTGCAAAATGTGCCGGGGATTTGAAGCCCAAACCATCTCCGCTACATTGCGCCGGATTTAGCTGAACTCTTATGTCTGTTCCACAATCTGTTCCGCAGTTTTGTCCAATAATATCTTGTGCGCTATTCGAATTTGTCTGCGCCCAGAATGCAAAGGTCATCTGCTTTTGACCAGTGACGATCGGTGAATCAAATTCGATATATGAATCACCGTCAAGTCTAGCGATATTTCCGCTGGATCCATTCCTTCCATTCGCAAGGACAACACCCGTATTTGTGAAGCTATTTGAACCCGGACTTTCATCTTTGATGGTACCATCAAAAGGCATCCATAAAAGCATACTGT
>Ga0209308_10003203_pt1 | contig 13579 bp, 9 predicted proteins | sample COGITO_mtgs_1204_3_FD_184806 | JGI IMG/M metagenome (GOLD analysis project Ga0209308, IMG submission 184806) | Pelagic marine microbial communities from North Sea - COGITO_mtgs_120405 (SPAdes) (version 2) | ecosystem: Environmental > Aquatic > Marine > Epipelagic ...
GTTGAAACCCCGGCGACGACTTCCACTTCGACTACGGCCCGCTCGGTGCCTTCAGCCTGGGTTTCAACTAATGCAGATGCCGGTAAACGACTTCAAACGTCGCCTCTACGAGCCTGGTGTGCAATACGGCATGTGGATCAGCATGGCCGATCCCGTGGCTGCCGAGATCAGCGCGGGGGCCGGGTTCGACTGGCTGATGATCGACGCCGAACATTCGCCGAACGATTTACGCACGTTGTTGGCGCAGCTCCAAGCGGTGAACGCCTATCCGGTGAGTGCGGTTATTCGTCCGCCTCAGGCAGATGCGGTGATCATCAAGCAGTACCTCGACCTCGGCGCCCAGACAATCCTGGTTCCTATGATCGAAACCGCCGAGCAGGCCGAAGAAATGGTGCGTGCCGTTCGTTACCCGCCACAAGGGATCCGAGGCGTCGCAACCGGCCGAGCCGCCCGGTGGGGCCGAGTCGAGAAGTACTACCGCCACGCCAACGAAGAGATGTGTGTTCTGGTCCAGGTCGAGACCATCGAAGGCGTGCGGAACCTCATGGACATCGCCCGGGTCGACGGCGTCGACGGCGTCTTCATCGGCCCGTCTGATCTAGGCGCTGCACTCGGACACATCGGTGATGCAACCCATCCCGATGTGCGAGAAGCGGTCGTCGCATCTCTTGCTGCCGTGCGGGCAGCAGGCAAACCGGCGGGTGTGCTGAGCGTGAATCCCACGCTGGCTCGCGAATACCGCGATGCTGGGGCCAACTTCGTGGCAGTAGGAGTCGACACCAGCCTGCTGGCCAAACACACCAAGGCACTTGCCGATTCTTTCAAGGACAGTTAGGAACTGATCATGGCCGGAGACAAGTACCACCAAGAACGACTTGAGACTCCCCCGCCTCCTGCGGGATGCCCCATGCATGCCACCTGGAGCCCACTCAACGAGGACTATCTGGCAGAGCCATACGCGATCGCCGCTCAGCTGCGCGATGACCACCCCGTGTTCTACTCCGAGGAACTCGGGTATTTGGTGGTCACCGAGATGCGTGAGCTTGAGCGGATCTTCACCGACCACGAGACGTTCGCGTCGGTGAACGTGCAGGACCCGGTGTTCCCGTTGACCGAGGAAACCAAGGCCGTGCTGTCCGCTCCGGACTTCAACCCGGTTGCCGTGATGTCGAATCGTCCCGAACCCGACCATGGCCGTATTCGGAAATACACTCGCCAGGGTTTCTCCAATAAGCGGATCAAGACGCTCGAACCGTTCATACGTCGGCGGGGAAACCAGCTCATCGACCAGATGTTGTCTGGCGGCTCACCCGCCGAGTTCGTCGAGGAGTTCGCCTTCCCTCTGCCCGGTGAGACGGTCTTTCGGTTCATCGGCTTTCCCGAGGAAGACGATGAAATGCTCAAGAACTGGTGCGGCGATCGCAAAGCGTTTTCGTGGGGCAAACCCACCGCAGCGGAACAGGCCGAGATTGCTGGGCAGATGTTGTCGTACTGGCGATACTGCCGCGAGTTCACTGCGGCGAGGCGTGACGATCGAAGCGACGACTTCACCAGCGAACTCATCGACGCCCACGAAGCCAACCCTGATGACATCACGTACCGCGAGGTCGAGTCCGTTGTGTACGGCCTGTCATTCGCCGGTCACGAAGCGGTCACCGCTGCGTTCTGCAACACGTTGTTGTGTCTGTTGCCGAGACGCGATGTGTGGGCTGAGATCTGCGCCGACGCATCGCTGATCCCCAATGCCATCGAAGAGGTCATGCGGTTTAATTCGAGTCAGATCGGCTGGCGACGACTCACCACGGTCGACACCAAAGTCGGCGACTTCGACGTTCCGGCAGGCACGCCGATCTTCATGAACTTCGCTGGGGCCAACCGCCAACCTGACATCTTCGACGCCCCTGACGACTTCGACATCCACCGGCCTAACGCTGCCCACAACATTTCCTTTGGCAAGGGTGTGCACTATTGCCTGGGAGCCCGTTTCGCAAAGTACGAGACCCAAGTCATGACCGAGATGCTGGCCGAGCGGATCCCGTCGTTACGACTGGTCGAGAACCAAGACCTGAGCTACTTTCCCAACATCAACTTCCGCGGCCCCACCAAACTCATGGTCGCCTGGGACTGATCTTCCACTCACGGTGTTTCCGCTCGCCTCCGGACCGTTCTCGTCTCCGGACCATTCTCGTCTCAGAGGCCGAGATATTTCCTGGATTTCTCTTTCTCATCACGTGATTTCGGGACGAGATTGTCACACCCCCTCATCATGATGGAGGTATGGCAGCGGTACTGAATTTTGACCGGGACGAGGGCCCGTCACGTACCCAGGCCGATGCTGCCATCGGTGTTGTGATCGATCATGTCTCGCATCTGCCGGCTCGCATTGCTGTGCCGTTGTTAGCTCGGTACCGAACCCAGATCGATGCCGCCGAAGCACGGGCGCTGGCCACCGTTATCGATACCACCGGCAACACCAAGGTGGCCGAATCGATAGCGGGTAAGGGCGGCAAGACATCTCGGGCTGCTCGTCGACGTAGCGCGAAACGCGCCAGCGCAATCAAAACCAACAGCGCGCTCGCCGACAAGATGAGCGACGGTGAACTGTCGGGCGAACAAGTCGATGTGTTGGCTGACGCTGCAGAGAAGACCCAAGGTGCATCACTCACCGACGAAACTCTGATCGGCGAGGTCGCTGCGGTTGATCCCGACAAAGCCAAGTCGGTGATCGACGACTTCGTCGCCAAGTCCTCGTCGTCGGGCAAAGAACAGACTCGGCACGACCGTCAGCGCCGCAAACGACGGGTCTCCCGCTTCCGCACCAAAGACGGATGCGACGCCATTATGTTCGCCGGTGACCGCGAAACCATCGACGGCATCTGGTCCAAGGTCACTCGGCAATCAAACGCCCTGTACCACCACGACGGTGGCCGCGACCTGCCCTTTGGCCAGCACCCTCGCAGCCACGATCAGCGCATGTTCGACGCTGGTTCCAGCTACTTCACTACCAGCTCGCCAGTTTCAAACAACACGAGTGGTCAGAACCTCACCCCCGATTGTGACCCAGCATCGGAACAATCGGTGGCGCCCACCAGGCGATACACACCCAAGATGACCACCGCTCGACCCGTCGTCGTGATTGGCCTGACGCTCGACAAGTTCCTAGGCCTCGACCACGATCAGACTGCCCACATGATCGGCAACGGCCCCATCGCCGACTCGGTACTCGCGCACTACCTCAACGCCGATCCCGACATCATCGGCGCCATCTTCGACAACGAAGGCCAACCGTTGTGGCTCGGCCGACAAACACGACTGGCATCCCACGGCCAAATCATCAGCCTGATTATCCGTGACAAAGGCTGCGTGTTGTGCGGGGCTTACCACAACAAATGCCAAGCCCACCACACCATGCCGTGGACATCAGCCGGCCGAGGCAAGACCAACATCAACGAACTCGCGCTCGTCTGCGACACCTGCCACCAACGGCTTCACGACGACGAACAGACCCTGTACCAAGACCGCCACACACACGAATGGAAGCTACGCCCGGCACTTTCGCATGAGCTCCCAGCTAACCGACCGCCGCGGCCCAACAACGGTCAGGCACCGCTCCTCAGATGAAACCCAGCAGTCACTAGAGCTAGACAACCATCAACGACCCTCGCTCGGTTGACGATTGCTCGCGTTTCTATCCGTCTTAGGGACTCAGAGCCGCGCCTCAGGCTCGCACCCCGGCAACGCTCAACGTCATCGGTTCTCGACAACCATCGGCCCTGCATAGGCCGTATGACATAGGGGCTAGGCGCCGATTCATGGCGTCGGCATCATGAGTACTCGATTTGTTCCGATGGAGATCTCGTGACCGTATTCCTTGGCCTGGTGGCCGCATCACTTGTAGTCGGTATTACCGCGACCTTTCTCGTCGCCAACCGCGACGACGAGGTTGTGGGGTTCACACTTCCCCACGACCTACAAACAGCGCAGCGGGCCGCATCAATCGCTCCCCCTACCGGACCACTCGCCGGGATCGCACCGCAGCCCAAGATTCAGCAGACATTCGACGATGTCATCGCCGAACTGGAAGCCGAGACAGCCCACACCATGTCGCTGGCGAACTTCTATCCAGGCAATCTGGGCGTAGGCACTACCTTGACCTACCGAGATGTCGACAGCGTCATCTTCGGTGTAATCAGCTTCGACTTCGACGGCGTCGTGTGGCAGGACTATCTAGCCGAACATACCGAAGGTCAATGGTGGCGGTTCGGCGTTGAGCCCGACCAGGGCATGAAGTTGGCTGCATTTGAAACCCGGTGCCTCGGTGTTGACCCTGGACCAGATGTCATCACCTACGAAGGTGACACCTACCGGGTCACCGACTCTGGCCATGCCAACTACCGCAGCGCTGGACACGCCCGGCGGACGGGTCAGACCGCGCAATTCGATACCGGACGGTATGCCTACTTCGACTACGAGGACGACGCCCGAGTCATCTTGAGCTACGAACGGTTCGACGCCGGCCCCTGGATCACATCGATCGGCCACCATGTCGATCCCAAGCCGTGCGAGTCTCCAACTTCCTGGTCGACCCCGCCTAAGCCGCCGCTCAAATAACGAACGCGTGCCTGGCACGGATGCGTTTCATAACGAACCCGTGCCTGGCACCGATTCGTTGGTCAGATGTCGAGTCCGGCGACGAGCAGGCTCTGGGGGCGAACAGTCAGCGTTGTCGGCATCGCTCCGAACGTCTCGCCGTCGGCTCGTAGGTCGAGAGCGGCGCCAGCGAATTCGATCTTGCTGGCCCGATGGACCGTGACGTAACGGCTCGCTATGTGTCGTCCACTGAAGATGGTTGGTAGCAACACCGCGAAGGCAAGCCGAGGCGCAGGCCCGATTACCACGACGTCGAGTTGTCCGTTGTTCAACACGGCATTGGGCGCAATCTTCATACCGCCACCGAAGTACCGAGTGTTCGCCACGGCAATCACGTTGGCCTCAATGTTGTGCTCCACCCCGTCGAGCGTCATTGACACGGGATACCTGCGAAGTTTGGGCAGCTCTACCAGCGATGCGATGGTGTATTTGACCCCACCCTTGATCCGCTTCATGGTGTTGGCCCGGTCATTCACTGCCACGCTGAAACCTGCGGTGGCAACCGTAACCGCCACACCCGCGTCGGATTCGATCAAGTCGATTGCGGTGGCAGGGCGAAGTGCAGCCCGGCACGCCTCGTCGACGTCGTCTGGCAACCCCAACGAGGTCGCCGTATCGTTGCCAGTGCCAGCGCGGATGATGCCGAGCACTGTCGACGAACCAGCGAGCGCGTTCGCCGCCTGATGCACCATGCCATCACCGCCAACCACCACGATCCGTTCGGCCTCGCCTGCAAGTTCAGCCATGTGCGCTCGCGCCGACGCTGCTGAGTCTGGCCGATGTAACACCACCTCGGCGCCGAGCGTGCGGAAGGTCGCTAGTGCAGCACCCAGCCGCATCGCCGACCGGCCAGCAGCTGCGGCGGGGTTAAAAAACAGGTGAAGCTTCACAGGAAGGCCTTAGCAACTCGTTGATTATCCTGCATGTCGAATCAATCGTCCAGGCAGCGCACCGGTGGCCACACCATTCTGATAGATCTCCTGGCCAGCACAAATCGTGTGCAGATATCCGGTTGCCCGCTGCAACAGCCGACGCCCGCCCGCAGGAAGGTCATGATGAATCTCGGGCCGAAGCGCTTGCAGGTTCTCGAAGTCGATCACGTTGATGTCGGCCCTCAGTCCGGGGAGGAGCTGACCTCGGTCGGTGAGACCTACCGCGGCAGCGGTGTCCTGGCAGTGCTGCTTGATCAACTGTTCAACAGGAATACGACCGTGGGAACGATCACGACCCCAATGGGTGAGCAGGGTGGTCGAGAAGCTTCCATCGCAGATCGTGCCGACATGGGCGCCGCCATCGCCAAGACCGGGGATGGTGAATGGATGGTTCAGCATCTCTTCGACGACATCAAGACTGCCATCGAGATAGTTCGCAAACGGCACGTACAGCAGGCCTTGGCCGTCGTCGGCCAACAAGATGTCAAGCGCCATTTCTTCGGGCGTAGTACCGGCTGCTGCAGCTCGAGCTTTGAGGCTGTCCGATGGCGCAGGTTCATAGTTCGGCGGATCGCTCAGTTCGAACATAATCTCGAACTTCGACACCAGTTTGGCGCCGAGCACAGTACCTCGCGGTCCGCCCATCTCAGCCAGGATCGCTGATCGAGTCTCGGGGTTACGCAGCGCTGCAACCTTGGCAGCCATTGGCAGGTCGGCAATGCCCTTCCATACGTGGGTTGCCATGAACGGATTTAATGTCAGGTCAAGCCCGAGCACCAGACCAACCGGCCGAGGAGCGACTTGACCCCGCACCTGCAGCCCGGCCTCGTTCGCGGCTTCGATGTGGCCCAGGGCCATCCGATGCCATTGTGGTCGGACTGGCGTTGCAACCAGCGAAACCGACAGCGGCCGCCCAGAACGCTCAGCCATAGCCCGCAACATGGCGAACTCGTGGTCACCGTCGAGATGATCACTCACGACCTGGAGCACACCGCGACCGGCCGCACCAACAGCTTCGGCAATACCGATCAGCTCGTCGGCCTCGGCGTTGAGCGTGGGAGTAAGCTCGCCCTTGCTTGTCCGATGGTTTGCGGTACGAGAGGTACTGAAACCCACACCGCCTGCCTCGATTCCGTGGCGAACCAGGTCCGCCATAGCGGCAATGTCCTCGGGAGTTGCTGGCTCACGGTTGGCACCGCGTTGACCCATGACATGAAGTCGGAGAGCCCCATGGGGGACATAGGCCCCGCAGTCGATGTCGTGAGGAACAGCTTCGACCGCATCGAGATATTCGGCGAAGCTGTTCCAGTTCCAGGCAAGGCCTTCGTGCAACGCTGCCCCGGGGATATCTTCGACGCCTTCCATCAGTTCGATGAGCTGATTGTGGTCTTCGTTGTTTACGGGCGCGAAACCCACACCGCAGTTACCCATGATCACCGTCGTCACGCCATGCCATGACGACGGCGCCAAATGGTTATCCCAGGTGGCCTGGCCGTCGTAGTGCGTGTGGACGTCAACGAACCCGGGCGTTACCAGTGCACCAGCGGCATCGATTTCTCGCGTTCCTGAGCCGTCGACCTTGCCGACCTCGACGATGGTTTCACCGTCGATTGCCACGTCTGCGGTTCGAGCAGCTGAGCCACTTCCGTCAATGACGGAACCGCCGCGAATTACCAGATCATGTGTTGCCATGTCATTACCCCCAGAGGTTCGAGCCTAGATCAGGGGCGGCAGCACCGTTCAGCCGATGTTGCACCTCTTCGACCTACCGCTGCGTGCGCGCTGCGGTCCGTTGGTGAAATATGTGAATCTTGGCCAGACCGGCTTGAAGGTGTCTGAGTTTGGCTTGGGATGCGGGAACTTCGGAGGTATCGGCAGTTCACCCGAGTTGTATGGCCACGGCGAAACCCAGGCCGAGGCGTTCGCCATTATGGACACCGCGGTCGACATGGGCATCACTTTCTTTGATACCGCTGATGCCTACGGCGGTGGTCGTAGCGAAGAGGCCATCGGTGCATGGCTCGCACAAAAGAGTCCCCAGATACGCGACCAAATACTCATCAGTTCCAAGGCCTTTAACCCGGTCGGTTCAGGGCCCAACGACCACGGCCTGTCCCGACGCCACCTCATGCGTCAAGTCGAAGCGAGCCTGGTGCGGTTGGGGGTCGATCACCTCGACATGTATTTGATGCATGAACCCGATCCATCTACACCGATCGAAGAGACCGTGCGGGCCATGCACGACATGGTCACCCAGGGCAAGGTGCGTTACATCGGCGCTTCAAATATGTCGGCGTGGTTGCTCATGAAGGCGCTGTGGACCAGTGACCGGCTTGGCCTGCACCGATTCGCGTGGGTGCAGAACTCGTATAGCTTGCTCGACACCAGCGACGACGCCGAGGTCATACCGGCGTGCCGTGACCAGCAGTTGGGATAGACACCGTTCAGTCCACTCGCTGGTGGGTTCCTGACCGGCAAATATCAGCTGGGCGATGACTACCCAGCAGGGTCGCGAATGACAATGCGCCCTGAGCCGTATGTCGGATGGTGGAACGAAACAACCTTCGCCGCGTTGGATGAGTTCAGCCAGTCGGCCCAACAGCATGGAGTTTCGATGGCGGGGCTGGCTCTTGGCTGGTTGCGGCATCATCCCGATGTCACCGCTCCGATTGTTGGACCCCGCCGGCCCGAACACTTCGCACCGATCCAAGAGGCGCTCGAGCTCACCCTGTCAGACGAGGAACACCTGCGCCTATCCTCGCTCTTCAGCGGTATCTGATCAAACCCATTAGCCAAGCGTGGGATCGCCACGACGTCGCACCGCTGGCCCCCAAAATCCGGGTGAGCATCACCCACCAGACGGTGTCGTGTGACCAACATCGCCTGGCTCTCCCCGACTACCCGGTGGCGGCGAGTGCACCGGCGGTCTGACATCCGTGTGCGCCAGCGAGCCGCGCGACCAGTTACTGCAGCTGAGTAAAGCGGCCGCCGTCGACCGGAATTGATACACCGGTTATGTAGTTCGCTTGTTCGGAACACAAAAAGGCAACAACCTGGCCAAAGTCAACGGCGTCGCCGATACGGCCGGTTGGCTGCATCGCAGCCAACTCTTCGACGCTGCCGGTGTTCAGGTCGGTCACGCGCGGGGTCAGGTGCAGGCCGGGCTGCGCGGTATTCACGGTGATGCCGTCGCCGACAACCTCGAGCGCCAGAGTCTTGAGCAATGACGTCAAACCGGAACGAGCGGTATTCGAAAGGATCAGGTTCGGCATCGGCGTGTGCACCGAGGTCGACGTGATTGCGACGATGCGTCCCCAGTGTTGGGCCTGCATCCCTGGCACGACCTTCTTACACATGGCGGCCATCGAGACCAGGTTCATCTCCAGCGCAGCGGCGTACGCGGTGATATCGGTCTGGGCGAAGTTGCCGGGTGGCGGCCCGCCTGCATTAGTGATGAGGATGTCGATACCACCGAGCGCCTCGGCTGCTGCGTCGATGAAGGTTTCCGCTCCTTCTCGTGTCGACAGATCGCCAGCAATCGGAATCGAACCGGCGACCTTGGGCACCGCCGCTGCGAGGCGCTCCTCGGTTCGACCATTTACGACGACGGTGCAACCCGCATCAGCGAGTGCAACCGCTGTTGCCAAACCAAGCCCCGACGTAGATGCGGCGACGACTGCGCGTTTTCCTGTGATTCCCAAGTCCATCACCACAACCTAGTGCACCACCCAGGACAGCTCTCTAGCGGCGGGGTCACCGAAGGCCGAGTAGCGTCGCCGCGGTGACGGGCGTCGAAATCGCAATCATCATCGGGTTGACCATGGCCGGATCGATTGTCCACGGCTCAGTTGGTATTGGACTCGGGCTTGTTGCCGCGCCCGCTCTTGTGGCCATCGACCCCGGCTTTGCCCCCGGCCCGCTGTTGCTCGCCGGTCAGATTGTCGGCATCCGTCATGTGCTTGCAGAGTTCGATGGAGCCGATATCGACGCGTGGAAACGGGGACTATTGGGGGTGCCCATTGGAGTGATCGGAGCGCTCCTGGTCCTTGAGCTGATGTCGGACAAGCTGCTGGCGATCACGGTCGGCTCACTCACCGCGCTCGCTGCGGCCATGTTGCTCGGCGGCTGGAACTTGGCCCGCACGCCAAGAGCCGAGACCGTGGCGGGCGCTGTATGCGCATTCTCATCGCTCACCGCTGCCTTGCCGGGACCACCACTCGTGTGTGTCTACGCCGACATGAAACCATCCACGATGCGCCCCACCGCCTCATTGCTGATTCTGTCTGTTACCTCACTCGGCTTCTTCGCTCTTCTGGCCACCGGCAACTTTGGCTCACACGAATTCGAGTTACTCGGATGGCTCATGCCAGGCGTCATTGCTGGCCTCATCGCAAGTAGGTGGGTGCGTCCCCATCTCGACCGCCTATGGTTCCGGCCGCTCGTCTTGGTGATCGCACTCATCGGAGGCCTGGCGTTGGTCGGCCGCCAGTTGTTCCTCTAGCCCAACACCCCAGGCTGCTCTCGGAAGCTGGACACGGAATGTCCGTGAACGCCGGAAAACGTGGCACCCGCATACATGGCACGCTGCTGCCATGAAGAAACTGCTTGTTGCGAACCGCGGCGAAATCGCAATTCGGGCCTTTCGGGCGGCTTACCGGCTCGATCTCGACACGGTCGCGATTCACACGTTCGAAGACCGCAACAGCCTGCATCGGCTCAAGGCCGACGAAGCGAATGAGATCGGCGAACATGGCCATCCAGTGCGCGCCTACCTCGACCCGATCGCCATTGTGACCGCCGCGAAACAGTCCGGGGCCGACGCGGTTTACCCCGGATATGGTTTCTTGAGCGAGAGCCCTGATTTCGCCGAAGCAGTCATCGATGTAGGTTTGACATTCGTTAGCCCATCGGTCGAGGTGCTGAAAGTCACCGGCAACAAACAACGGGCACGCGATGCTGCCGAAGCTGCGGGCCTGCCCGTGCTGCAACAGTCACCGGCGCTGACACCCGAGAGCGACCTGGTTGCACTGAGCGAAACCATTGGTTTCCCACTGTTCGTAAAGGCGGCCGCAGGCGGTGGCGGCCGAGGTATGCGCCGAGTCGAACATCCCTCCGATCTTGTCGAAGCCGTCGATGCAGCCATGCGCGAAGCACTCAGCGCATTCGGCGATGACACCGTGTTTCTCGAAGAGGCAATGACCGACGTCCGCCATATCGAGGTCCAAGTACTCGGCGATAACGCTGGCACGGTCGAGTTCTTGGTCGACACGTCCGGCCGTCATGTGTTCATCGAGATGAACCCTCGTATCCAGGTGGAGCACACCGTGACCGAAGAGGTCACCGACGTTGACCTCGTCGAAGCGCAACTGCGTATCGCGGCTGGCGACACACTGGCCGATCTCGGTCTTGACCAAGCCTCCATTGTGCTCCGCGGCTTTGCGCTGCAGTGTCGCATCACCGCCGAAGACCCGGCGAATGACTTCCGCCCCGACACCGGTCGACTCCTGGCCTATCGCACCCCAGGCGGGGCTGGCGTGCGACTCGACGGCAGCGGCGGTTTCGTTGGCCACGAGATCACGCCCTACTTCGATTCGCTCATCGTGAAGTTGACCTGTCGCGGCCGGTCATTCGATGATGCGGTGCGCCGGGCCGAGCGCTCATTGGCTGAGTTCCGAGTACGTGGCATCGCTACCAACCTGGCGTTTCTGCAGGCCGTGCTCGGCAACGACGATTTCCGCTCGGGTGGCGTGACAACCACCTTTATCGACGAACGCCCCGAACTCACCGCAGCATCTGTTGGAGCAGACCGATCCACGCGCCTTCTTCGTTATCTCGGAGACATCACCGTCAACCAGCCTCACGGCTCAGCACCGACAGAACTCGACCCACACACCAAGTTGCCCCCGGTCACCGGAACCCCAGCCGATGGCAGCAAGCAGCTTCTCGATCGACTATGCCCAGCGGGATTCGCGTCAGCACTTCGCAACCAAAATGCGCTTGCGGTCACCGACACCACGTTGCGTGATGCTCACCAGTCGATTCTTGCTACCCGCGTTCGCAGCATCGACCTGACCCGGGGTGCCGAAGCAATCGCCCATGCCACCCCTGGCCTGCTCAGCCTTGAGTGTTGGGGCGGGGCGACCTTCGATGTTGCCTTGCGTTTCCTTCATGAAGATCCGTGGAAACGCCTCGAAGCATTACGCGAGGCCGCACCAAACTTGTGCCTTCAGATGCTCATTCGCGGCCGCAACGCGGTGGGTTATTCGCCGTATCCCGATGTGGTTGCCCGCACCTTCGTGGCCGAAGCGCACCGCACCGGTATCGACATCTTCCGGGTGTTCGACGCGTTCAACGACATCGAACAGATGCGCCCTGCCATCGAAGCCGCCATCGAGGTCGGCGCAGTCGCCGAAGGCACGTTGTGTTACTCCGGCAATATGACGGACCCCGGCGAAGATCTGTACACCCTCGACTACTACCTGGGTGTTGCCGAGAAACTCGTCGATGCCGGCGCTCATATCTTGTGTGTCAAGGATATGGCTGGCCTACTCCGTGCACCCGCAGCCTCGATCCTCATCAGCGCGTTGCGCGACCGGTTCGACACACCCGTACATCTGCACAGTCACGACACATCCGGTGGCCAGCTCGCCACGTACGCCGCAGCGGCTCAAGCGGGCGTCGACGCAGTAGACGGTGCCGCTCCCCCGCTCTCTGGCATGACAAGCCAGCCGTCGCTCTCCGCGATCATCGCTGCCACCGAACACACCGAACGTGACACCGGGCTTTCACTTGACGCAGTCGGCGAACTCGAGCCGTATTGGGAAGCAGTCCGTGCCCTGTACAAGCCGTTCGAAGCTGGTCTCACGTCGCCGACCGGCACGGTCTATAAACACGAGATCCCTGGCGGGCAGTTGTCCAACCTACGCCAACAGGCCATTGCGCTTGGTCTGGGCGACCGGTTCGAAGAAGTCGAGCATCTCTACGCCGCATGTAATGTGCTGCTTGGCAGGCCCATCAAGGTCACACCAAGCTCCAAGGTCGTCGGCGACCTGGCGTTACACCTGGTCGCTTCCGGGGTAACGCCGGAACAGCTCGAAAATGATCCCGAGTCCGTCGACCTGCCCGAGAGTGTGATCAAGTTCTTGCACGGCGAACTTGGCACTCCACCAGCTGGTTTCCCGGAACCATTCCGCACAAACGCGCTCGTCGGCCGCCCCTACACACCGACTCCAGCCGAACTGGACCCCATCGATGAGCAAGCGCTCCAAGGCGACGATGTTCGCAAGGTGCTGAATCGTCTGCTGTTGCCAGGCCCAGCTGCCAGTCATGAGGAACAGGCAGCGCGCTACGGCAACCTTGCGGTATTGCCGTCTCGGATCTTCTGGTACGGCCTTGACATCAACCAGGGTGACCGTTCCGTCGAGCTTCGTCCTGGCGTGAACGTGTTGGTTGGGCTTGAAGCAGTTGGTGAACCAAATGACGATGGCATCCGGTCCGTCGTGTTCCGTCTCAATGGCCAGTTCCGCCCCATCGACATTCGGGACCGCCATGTAGCTTCGAATGTGATCACAAGCGAGAAGGCCAAACTGCACACCCCTGGCCATGTCGCCGCGCCGTTCCGTGGTGTGGTCTCGGTCAGCGTCGCTCCTGGTGACACCGTCGAGGCAGGCGATTCAGTTGCGGTGATCGAAGCGATGAAGATGGAATCAGCCATCTCTGCGGGGGTCAGTGGCACCGTGAGTCGGGTGGTCGTACCACTGGCTGCTGCAGTGGAACCCGGCGACCTACTCGTCGAAATCCGTCCCGCTGGACTCGCGGAAGAAATCTGATCCGCTCACGCACCCCGAGGTTCTGACCTGGGGACTGACCGCAGGAGGTGCGCGTTGGGCGACTACGGGTTGAGGCGCAGAGGCAGGTCGGCTATGTGGCGACAGCCGGTTTGTGCCATGACGTTGACAAGTTCGTCGGCAAGTACGTCGTAGGCATGGCCTGCGCCG
>Ga0209308_10003210_pt1 | contig 13573 bp, 10 predicted proteins | sample COGITO_mtgs_1204_3_FD_184806 | JGI IMG/M metagenome (GOLD analysis project Ga0209308, IMG submission 184806) | Pelagic marine microbial communities from North Sea - COGITO_mtgs_120405 (SPAdes) (version 2) | ecosystem: Environmental > Aquatic > Marine > Epipelagic ...
GGTCAGAAAAATATGTCATCTCCGTCGTCTATTCTCGGAACCGTGTCTCACATTTACACATACCCACTGAAAGGAGCAAATGGACAAAAGCTCGCGCGAACATCCCTCACGCCTTTTGCGTCAATACCTAACGACCGCTGCTTGGCACTTTTGCGAGCGGAAACGATTCGAGCGAACAAATGGATGGAAGAGAAATCGACGAAAGAGAACGCAGATATCGTTTTGCAAACCGGTGAGGGGAAAGATCCGCAACATCATTCGAATAAGCATCTGTTTCACCAACTGATAACCGATCCTCAACTAGGGAAATACGAATGCGTTCTTACGGAAGAGGAATTTAGCAACACCGAAAGGAAAAAAAATAATAACGAAGATGGAAATATTAACACGAGTCGACGACGACAGTTATCGATCATCGAAGCGAAGACGAAGACAGTAGTTGCACGATGTTTAAATTTGGACGACGAGAAGGAGAGATTGGTCATCGAAACGTTTTTCGCGGAACGTTTAGAAACTGCAAATACGCAAAACGGAATACCGAAACTCGTCTTCGCGGACGGTATTAGCTTTGCAAATGTGGGCGGAAAAGTTAAGGAACACGTTCTACACATAATCACAAAGTCAACGGCCAGAGAAGTGTACGAGAGCATCAAAGTGAGTAGCGATAGCAGTAATAGCGATAGTAGTCTAGAAGAGTTTATGATGCGGTTCAGGGCGAATATAATTGTCGATGATACAACTTCTGGGGGTGACCCGTGGAAAGAATTCGATTGGTGTGGAAAGAAAGTACGAATTGGCGACGTAGTCCTGAATATAAACGAGCCTACTATCAGATGTCCTTCTACCAGAGTAGTTGCGAATAATCGCGGAGAAGTTGACGAAGTCATACAACCGGATGTACAAATTAGAACTCATTTTCCGGACGTCGAAGGGTCCATTTTTGGGCGCGAGAAAATTAAATTGAGTGACAAAGGCAGTTATTTCGGACTATATGCGAGTTGTATAAAAGGTGGATCGATTCGAATAGGCGACGCACTCACTTTTGTATGATAACAAGTACAAGCGTACACACATAAGGGAACTTTATCTCACTAGTAAAATCTAAATATCTTCTAAAATAAACTTGCCGATGCGATGCGAATGCGTTTCTTCTTGTGATTTCTTCTCGTCTCCAGAAACGAAACGAAGTCGCTGCGAGTGAAATTGCATGAGCGAAGATCTGTGGCCGACGGATACGACCGTGTACTTCTCTGCCGCTAATAACTCGTACATCTTTTTCTCGCTTACTTCGTCCAAAGCGGACGTCGCTTCGTCCAAGAAAACAATCGTAGGTTTGGGCTTCTGGTATAATAATCGTGCAAACGCTATTCTTTGCTGCTCACCTACGCTGAGAACATCCGTCCATTCGATAGAATCGTCGTCAAAAGTATCTCCCATTCGCGAAGCGAGATCACCTAAACCTACAGAATCTAGCAAATTTTGCAAATGCGCATTTTCTTCCACGAGCGCATCGTTTATTTTCATCCTATTCTTCTTCGATAGCGCATTTGCATTGTCGTCCTCTTCGTTCTCATCGACGTCGAGAACGCCTTTTGGAAACGTGAGCTGACTTCGTAGACTTCCAACCGGCATAAAAGGCACTTGCGGAAGGAAAAAGAACGAAGAGAAACGGGAAACGAGAATTTTTCCAGATCCGTTTTTCCAAAGTCCGGCTAAAACGCGAAGTAAAGAGCTTTTGCCACATCCCGAGGGACCGGTAATCACAACGCTTTCATTTCGCACAATGTCGACGTTTAAATTCGTCCACAAAAGTTGCCCTCGATTCATTTCTCTCGATGGAGTGGAGACTGAAACGTTTTGCAACGATAGCAAAAGGTTCGACACCTCTCTACTGTCATCGAGAAAACTCCGCTCGATGACGTTGCTCTTTTCTCCATTCTTTTCTTCCGCGTCCCGTTCATGCCGTTCTAATAATATCAGAAAATGCTCGATCCGTTCGGACTCTGCAGCTAAACCGCTAAGTTGATCCAGTCGATTCACGATAATATTCAAAGCATTTTGAATCGTTCGGAATGCGTACGAACTCTGCGTTACGACACCAAATTCTACTTCACCTTTGAAATACAGCGGGGCTATGATCAAGTAAGGAAGACAAAACGTCGCAAACTCGTACGCGTTTGTGAACAAATCTAAATGTCTATTCCAAACAATCTTTTCCTTTTGAATTTTAATCACTTGTTGAAGTGTTCGTAATAATGTTTTCAGTTCTCTCTTCGCTCCTCTATACAAAGCGATGGACTCCGCATGCTCCCGTAATCTGACGAGAAAAAAACGCATGTTTGCTTCTTTCTTTAAGATCTCGAAGTGCAAATGCATCAATTTACCCCCAAACACTGCCGTCGTCACGTAGGTTCCAATCATAGAATACGCAAAGCAAAAGAATAAGAGTTTCGGTGAGATCTGGTATAAAACGGCGAAGAAGGCGCTCATGCTGAAAATTTTATGCACGATTGCTAACGTCAACGTCGTCATCGAATGAACGAAACCGCGAACGTCTTCACCAATTCTTTGATCTGGATTGTCTAAAGTAGTAACCGTAGCTTCTTTTTGAACATCACCTGATCCTTCATTATTCTGATTCGCTGTGGCTATCATGCTGTTATTGAACTTTAACGAGTAATAGTTGTCGTGTTCGCAATACATCGTCATCATCTTCTCCGTCATATATTTGCGCCAATGCAAAGCGCTCAAAGACTTCACGTAATCGTACAACGCGAACAAAGGAGCGGCAATCACGACAACATAAATATATCTCTGAATAGCGTTATAAAAACCGTCTTGATCTTTATTCGAGAGCGCAGTAGACATGTCTCTTTGAGCGTATGAAAACACGACGGAGAGACCAGTAGTCAACGCGCACGCCAAGACGCACGTCAACGCCAGCAATCGAGCCGTTTTCTTCCTCGTCGAATGCTTTCCGTAATATAGTTTTGCTATGCGAAACGCGCGTGAAATCGTCGGCTTTAAGCTCTTGTTGTTGTTGTTGTTGTTTTTCTCTGTCAAAGAGGCAACCATATTCGTCGTCTCTTCTCTAGCTAGGTGAAATTCTTTCTCTTTTCAAACGCGCTCTCGGGTCGTCGTCGTCAAATAAATCGATGCTCTCTCTCTCTCTTTTCTCTACTCGCTCTTGGTAAAGAACCAACCTCTTCTTTTTTTGCTCCTCTCCTTCTTCTGCTTCTCGTGTTCCTTTAAAAACTTCGTGTACTTTTCTCCTCGCATCAACTCTTGTCCGTATTTCTCGTATTTCGTTTCCAAAGGTGTTTTCGTCTGTTGTTGCGAGTAAAGAAAGTACGCTCCGGCACCTGCGATCGTCCAACTTATCACCGCTTCTTTGGAGAAGAACGCTCGTTGGAGTAAGGACATATATTATTATTATTATTACGTGTTATTTACAACAGAGAGCGTGTGGTGATATGAGTGAGGTAGTTGCGTGAAGAAATGATGATCGAAAAAATGTTTCAAAACACCTTCTCGAAAGTCTCTGGGAAAATCACCTAATACAATCATACGCACATAGAATAACAATGAGGAGCCGACGAGGGTGGACGACTCTGCTGTTGCAAAACAGAAGGAGTTTTGCGTCGCGGAACGCGACTACTACTGCCATTGATTCTTCGGCTCTTATTTATCTCGGAGCTGCTGGGAGTAACAGCAGCAGCTCGAGTCTTTCTCATCATCATCATCAAAACCATCATCATCATCATCATCATCATCTTCGAAAAGTGGGAAGGAGCAGACACTACGCGAGCGATGTATCGGAGGAACGAAAGCGCGCGAGAAATATAGGCATCAGTAAGTTCTTTGCTTTGTCGTTCATTTTATCTGGTCTCGTCGTCGTCGTCCTCTGTTCGTTTCTGTTCGATCGATATCGATTCTTAGATATTCTCTCTCAGTAAAGAGAGAGTTGGCGGCCGTCGCGGGTGCGAGATACGACGACGCTTCGACTTTTCTCCTCTTTCCTATAACTCGCGCGACACGCACGGTATCACTCTCTCTCCGTATACACGCGCGCGTATTCATCTCTAACTATAATCACCGTTTTCACGCAAAACAGGCGCACACATTGACTCTGGGAAAACAACCTTAACCGAGCGGATTTTGTTTTACACCGGACGGATAAACGAAATACACGAAGTGCGAGGGAAAGACGGCGTCGGGGCGAAAATGGATTCCATGGAACTTGAAAGAGAGAAAGGCATTACGATCCAATCTGCGGCGACTTACACAACGTGGAAGGATTCATCGATCAACATTATCGATACGCCAGGTCACGTTGATTTTACCATCGAAGTCGAACGCGCGCTGAGAGTGTTGGACGGAGCGGTGTTGGTTTTGTGTTCAGTCGGTGGAGTGCAGTCGCAAAGTATTACCGTAGATAGACAAATGCGAAGATATAACGTGCCGAGATTATGCTTTATCAACAAATGCGATCGGGTCGGCGCGGATCCGTGGAAAGTGTTGAAACAGGTGAAGGATAAATTGCGATTGAATTGTGCCGCAGTGCAAATCCCGATCGGGTTGGAAGAGAAGCATGACGGGGTCGTGGATTTAGTCACCATGAAAGCGATTACGTTTCATGGACAACACGGAAATGACATTAAAGTGAGCGATGAGATACCGAGCGATTTAAAAGATTTAGCGAATGAAAAGCGAAAAGAGTTAATTGAAACTGTCTCGGGCGTAGATGACGATTTAGCAGAGATTTTTCTCATGGAAGAAGAACCGACGGTCGAGCAGTTGAAAGAGGCAATTCGACGGAGCGTGGTTTCGAATCAGTTTGCCCCAGTTTTCATGGGCTCGGCGTATAAAAATAGAGGCGTTCAGCTTTTGTTAGATGGCGTGGTGGATTATCTCCCGGCGCCGCACGAAGTAGAAAACATCGCTTTGGATTTGAATAAAGACGAAGAGCCTGTGAAGACAGTTTCTGACCCAAAAGCTCCGTTAGTTGGATTGGCATTTAAGTTGGAAGAAGGTAGATTTGGTCAGCTCACGTATTTGCGCATATATCAAGGCACAATTACAAAAGGTATGACAATTGTCAACACTCGAACAGGGAAGAAATTGAAGGTGCCTCGATTAGTACGCATGCATTCGGACGAAATGGAAGACGTAAAGGAATCTCAATCAGGAGAAATTGTCGCGCTCTTCGGCGTCGATTGTCAATCTGGAGATTCATTTACGGATGGAACTATTAATTATGCTATGACCTCCATGCGAGTGCCAGAACCGGTCATGTCATACGCAGTCGCACCAAAATCGAGAACTGATTCGTCAAACTTCTCAAAAGCTTTGTCTCGTTTTCAACGCGAAGATCCTACGTTCAAAGTTCACCAGGATGAAGAAAGTGCGCAAACTATTATATCTGGTATGGGTGAACTACACCTCGACATCTACGTTGAAAGAATGAAAAGAGAATACAAAGTCGACGTCGAGGTTGGGAACCCGAGAGTGAATTACCGGGAAGCGATTACCCAAAAAGCAGAGTTTGATTATTTACACAAGAAGCAATCTGGAGGGTCCGGTCAGTACGGTAGAGTTGTTGGATACATCGAGCCGATTGTTCAAGCTGACGAAGAGACCAGATCGACGGATGTTATTTTTGAAAATGGTATCGTAGGAAACGCTATTGCACCAGGATATATCGTAGGGGTCGAGAAAGGTTTCAAAGAAGCCGCCAACGGCGGTGGTTTGATCGGATATCCCGTTCAAGGTTTAAGAATTGTCCTTACGGACGGCGCTTCGCACGCCGTCGATAGTTCAGAATTGGCGTTTAAAATTGCCGCTTTAAACGCTTTCAAAGTCGCGTTTAAAAACGCGGGACCGAAAATATTAGAACCAATAATGAAAGTAGACGTGACAGTTCCGAACGAGTTTCAAGGTACGGTCATCGGCAACATTAATCAGAGAAAAGGCACGATTTTAGATTCAGTCGGCGAGAACGACGATGTCTGCGTTACGGCGTTGTTACCTTTGAGTAAGATGTTTGGCTACTCGACCGAGCTACGATCGATGACTCAAGGTAAGGGCGAATTTACCATGGAGTATTCCTCGCACTCGGCCGTCGACGCCGGGACGCAACAAGAATTGATGACGCAATTTAGCAAAAGTTCATAAATAATTATTTTTAACAATTACAAATCGCATTACCAACACGCCTCTTACCTCGTAGAATAAAACATAAAGTAACTAACATTTACCGATTAGTTTCACCAACTCCGTCCCCGATAACCTCAAAATGAAACTCAAGCAAATGCGAAATCTCTTCAATTCTAGGAACGATAAAGTGCGGAATGTGTTCGCCTTCCAATGCATCTATATCATAACTTCTATTCGTATCCTCGACATCGATTAAAACCGTCACGCAACCGGCTCGATTTCCCGCGACTACATCATCTTTCGGCGAATCACCCACCATCATGACCTCCGATGGGTCGACGCCCCACACTTTGCATATGTGCAACAGCGAGTCCGGAGCCGGTTTATACGGCGTGAATTCTCGCGAACACACCGGGTGAAATGCTTTCATTAAAGTATCTGTCTCGCCATCTTTCCAGGCCACGTTATGAAAATGGTCCACCGACGTCTTCACATTCCGTGTCACCAAGCCTCTTGGAACGTTCATTTCGTCCAGTAACTTTGCTAACTTAACGGCCCCAGGCATCGCTTTCATAGATTTTAGCGCTTCTACTTCCATCTCGGCGATAATTTCGTACGATCTCTTCCTCCTCTCCTCGTCAAACTCGTCCACTTCTTTTAAGATATTGTTCGTTTTGCACCCGAGTCGACGCATCATCTCGTTAAAATCCAAATTCGGAACGGTTAACGTCCCATCCATATCGAAAATTAACCCTCGGATTTTCCTTTTCTCATTCTTTGTATCGTCTTTCGTCGGCGTTGTCGTTGTTGCCGCTGCGGAGGTCGCGGTTCTCGTTGTCGTCGTCATCTCTCGTCGAGGATTGAGTAGTTTTTTAGAAGAAGAAGAAGACGCGACGGAGCGGAACGTATTCTTTGTTAAACTGGAGTGATGATGACAGTGGGAATTCGAGATGCAGAAGATTCGATTCGTCGTGTTTACTGCTTGAAATCGAGAACCCGAGGCTTTGTGCACGCAGTGGCGAAGAAACATGCAGTGTGTGGATTTATTGTGTCGCCTTGTGGACACGTCGATGTGTTCACTTTTGCAACATACGCGACTGGCGCATGAATTTAGAGTAAAGTGACGCTGCGTAATGATTCATTATTCTGTGTGTTTCTCTCAATATTATCAAGAAAAGGGTTAGGTGATGGGTATGTATTATTTCAGTTTCTCTTTTCCTCTCCTTCTCGTGAATTCCGTATCAATATCCGCGCACTTTTGCACGCGAGTGCTTTTTCGCAGGTAACCGCCGATGCACGTTTATTCGGAATCATCATCGCCCGAATCGTCGTCGTCGTCGTCGTCATCGTCAGATTCTTCGTCCAAGAACTCGATGAAACTTGCCGCTTGCTTTCGAACAGCCTTGGCAGTTTTCTCGTCGACGCCAAACTTTTTGGCCGAGCGAAGTTCTTCAAACCACTCGCGGATGTACTTCTCTTCGCACAAATCGAGCTCATATAAAGCGTTCAAAACAGCAGCAAAGATCTTGTACGCGTCAGTGTTAGTTTCTGTGGCGTATAACTCGAAGGCGTTCAATAAACCTCTTTGTTTCTTCTCGTCGTCGCCGACAAACTTGGAGATAAACGCTTTCTTCTTCTTGAGTTGCAGCGGCACCGGTTTTTCGTCGTCCAAAATCGCTTCGATCAAAAAGTAAACCTTCAATTCGTCCGAACCGACTCCTAATTTGTTGTTCAAAAACTCTAAAGTTTGATCGACGTCGTTTACTTTCGCCGCGTACGCGCGAAGTTTCGTGATTCGCTCGTCTTCTTCTTCAGATTCAGATTCCGACTCCTCATCCTCTTCCTCTTCTTCTTTCGTTTCTGTTAGCGACAATTGCGTCTTCAATTCCTTGGACACCGTAACCATTTCAGCAGCGTTACCCGTGAGCTGTTCTTCCGCTCTAGCTTTTGCAGCAGCCGCGGAGGTATCTGTCGCCCACTCGACGTCGCCGTCGTCGTCATCTCCCTTGGACTTTTTCTTCTTCTTTTTCTTCTCCTTGTCCGAAGATTCGTTTTGACTGCTCTGTTCGGCAAGTTTCTTTAACCTCTTCTCCTCTTTCTTCTTTCTTTTCTCCTCTGCCGCATCCAACTCTGCACCTTCATTTTCGCGTTCTTGTTCAGCACGTCTCAACTGCTTATCTTTTTTCTCCTTCGATTTGTCCTTTGGCGGCGGATTTTTGACGATGTAGTTGCACAGCTTGTGTCTCGGATCGCATTCGGACACGTGCCCGCACGCTTTGCACTTCATCGTGATCAACTCCGTTCTCTTATCGATAGAAAACACAGTCTCTGGATTTCCACACGAGAAGCACTGCACAAACTTCTTGATGAACACTTCCAAATGTTCCGCGAGTACTTTCGCGTCGTGCGCGCCGTTTACGATACACTTCCCATCCTTCTCTTCGTACTTTGTCAACGCCCCTAACTCAAAGCCAAACCATTTCAAAACGTACGTCGGTGGCCTCGCCAACGCTTTTGCGACGTCCACCAAGTTTACGACGTTGGTTTTAATCCCGTTCCCACGCCCTTCGATTCTTGACACGACCGCAGGCATCTTGTACCTATAAAACTGGTCCGATGCGTTCGACGCACCGATGTTGACGAGCGCCATTTTGTCGTTTATTTATTCACAACAAATACGGTTGGTGAAATGAAGTACTCTCTCTTGATGAACAACAGAGGATATCTGTGATGATGATGATGATAATAATTTATATCTTCTTCTTCTTCTTCTTCTGTCTGTCGAAGTCGTCTTCTGTTGATCATTCAAAAATCGGCGAAACAGAAGACCTCGGAAGAAAGAAGAAGAATTTTTTTAATCTCTCGACGACTTCTGTATCAAAGAAAGACGACCGAACGTTGTTGTCTTTTTCCGATGATGATGATGACGAGAGATGTTGTTTTCTTGCGGCATGCACTTTATTACGTCTTCTCTTTATGTGGTGATCTCTAGAAAGAAAGAAATAAGAAAGTGTGTTTGATCATATGCGTGTTCTCCGTAAAAAACAATAACGACGACTCTCCTCTTCTTTAACTTCTTCTTCTTCTTCTTCTTCTCTCTGTCTGAACCCCAAAAATCAAGTAAAATTTTTCGAAAACAAAAAACATCCGAGAGAGAGAAAAAGTTGTTACAAAGAAGAGTTTTGAAAGAATTCTCGAGAGGTGCATCAAAACAACACGCAGATCACCACGGAAGAAGAGGCGGTGGAGGCGTCCTTGTTCTTTCTCTTTCGATCGTCGTCGTTTCCGATCTGCCGTATTCAATCAGAGAAGCGAAGAAGAGAAACTTTGAATCATCATCATGAGCGCATCATCATCAACTTCGTCCTCTTCTTCGCAAAATTCGACTCCAACATCATCATCATCATCATCATCGACGACAAAACCAACAACTGCTGCTACCACCACCACCTCTCGCCCCTCGCGTTCTCCGTTCGGTGGTCGATTTATGTTGAACAACAACAAGAAGAAAACAACGTCGTCGTCGACACCATTGAAAGCAGCGACGAACAAAGGAATGCGCGCGGCGTCTTTACATCCGTTGAAGACGTCTTTGCACAAATCGTTCTTTTCACAAGACGTGTCCTCGTCGACGACTATTGAAGGCACCGTTCGACAACATCCGTCGCAAACGTCCACACCGTTTTCGTTTCAAATGCCCTCGGGATTGGCACGATCGCAACAAGTGCACATGCTGCAACGATTCTTGAATCTCCCCGCGTTACCGTCGTACATCAAAAACGAAGGAGGGTTCGTGTTGGATCGAGTGGTCACGCAGTTTGGAGGTAACGAGTGGTGGTCAACCGCGACGCTACGCATTCGCGCGCAGAGGATGTGGAACACGAGAGAAACGGTAGACGGGAAACCACATCGAGCGATGATGTTACCGAGCATGTACGGGTTAGGCGCGAAGGTTCGTGTTGGCGTTTTTGAAAAGACGACGTTGAAAGGGGTGGTAGAGATGAAGTCTTTGACGAGGTTGGTGCGAAAGTTTATTTTACCGGCGAGCGCGGATGAGAACATTTTGTCGGGTAAAACAAATCGTAAAAATAGCGCAGGGAACACGAACAATAATTCAGACTTATCCAAAATTTACTCCATTTTAGATGGAAGCATGGAAAGAAGAACGGAGGAAGAAAGAGACGCGGAGCGAGCGAATAGAGCGCCGACGAGCTGTAGGATTACGTTGACGAGTAAAATTTTACCCGGGCACACGATGAGTTGCGACTTGAGTTCTGGAGAAAAGTATCAAGTCGATGATGGTTACATCGATGGACCAACAGTCGCACAAGCCTCGATAAGTTCTCGCGGACGTCGACAGGTGCATTATAAAGCGGGTGTTAGCCAGATTTTAGATAAGCATTTACCAGACTTTGAAGCAAAGGTGGTTAAAAACAAAGGAGCTGGGACGACGTCGTCGTCTTCGTCTCGCGCTAAAAAATTTCAGAAACCGCCAAGACGAGAAGCGCGGGCGGGTGTTTCTGTAGAAGAGCAAGTAATGGTTTGGAAAGGAAAGCGTCGGAGAAAGAAAAAATCGGGCAACAGCTTGGCGACAACGACAGCGAGTAGTTATTCCGCGTTGCCGCAAATGCCAAACTTAACGTTTGGATTTATAGCGGGGGTCATTGGACGATGGAATTTAGATGGGAGACACATCATCGGAAGATCATCGTCAAGGTCGCGAAGACGCATGAGAAAGAAACAGGGCAAAGGCGATACGTCTATGAATAGAACCATAGACGACTCCATATTATCGACCGAAGATGACGACGACGATGACGACGACGATTTTTATAACGATCGAACCGTGGACGCCTCGACGAATTCCGCGCTCGATAACGCAAGTAACGCCCTTCCGCCGCTGAAATGCGAGTTGCATAATTTTCTTAGCGCATCGATGCACTTTCAAATCGGTTCATTTTCAAGAGCCATCTTAGATTTAACGAGTATAGACGTGCGAGTTGATGTAGGAGCGCGCCAAGAACAACCAAACGCACTGGCATTGCGAGACTCAAATTTTGGATACATGATTCCCGAGAATTTCGATAAAAATTCAAAGGAAAACGCACAAGACAACGTTGGAAAGAGAATTGCAACTCGGGCGCAAAAGTTTTTAACCATGGACGGTCTTTTAGTTCCCGATCCATCGTCTGTGACGGTATCTTTGTGTCAACAAATTTTGGGACCGATCACGTTCAAAGGAGAAATCCGCGCCTCTGGGGGAGATACGCTGAATGCGTTGCGCGTAGGCGCGAAGAAATTGACCGAACGCAAGTCTTTGCAAGAGTGCAGAGATGAAGCGAGCAAAGAATTGAAAAACCCAGAGATTATTTATGGCGTAGACTGTCCTTTGCCACCGGCGTTAGGCACGGCGAGATTAGTCGGGTGGTACAACGTGAATAGGCAGGAAGCCTTTGTGGAATGTAGACTTTTCGATATGTAAAAACGTAGTAAGATTCAATAAAAAGCGTATAATACTTACATGTACAACAACAAGTGGTTCTTCTAAATTATACTATCTATGCATACACACATAACTCGTGCTTCCGGCCGCTACGACTTTGGCATTAACTTGGCTAATTCTTTCGCTAACTCTTCCATGCCTGTCCCGTCTACGGCCGAAGTGGCCAATATTTTCACCGGTTTACTTCCAACTCTTTCTTCGTCCATACTTTCCACGCTTTCAATGAGCTCAGGAACGCGCAATTTCGCCCATTCGACGTCACATTTGTTGAAACACAAAACGTGCGGTCGTATGACATACTCTGGATTATACAAACGAAGTTCCTCTCGCACGGTGGCATAGTCTCCCGCAGGATCTTGCGAACTCGCATCGACGACGCACACCATCGCGTTCGTTCTCCTTAAGTGTCTGAGAAATGCACGTCCTAATCCTTTTCCTTTGTGCGCGCCGGCTATTAAACCGGGCAAATCAGCAATCGTTGGCGTTTGACTTTTAATTTTTGCATCGCTCGATTCCAACAACTCTCCGTTATCAGCCATTTTTAAAAGTTTTTCAAGCTCATCCTCTTCGTCTTTCTGCGTGTTGACGACGCCAAGATTCGGCATCAACGTCGTGAACGGATAATTAGCAATCTCTGGCGATGCTTTCGTGATTGCTTTTAAGATTGACGATTTTCCCGCGTTTGGAAGACCTACCAATCCTATATCCGCGACCACTCGCATCAACAACTCGATTTGCATAGTCTCCCCGTCTTCACCTTTCGTCGCCTCCCACGCCTTTGATTCAACTTCAACCGTTGATATTTCGAAATCATCCGCGTATCCTTCTTTCTTTGTTCTTCCTCCTAAACCCATGCTTTCGCTTCCCGCAACCTTTTCTGCTCGTCTGGCTGCTAAACCTCCGTTCCCACCTCTCGCTATCAAAACTCTTTCTCCCGGTTGCGTCAAATCCGCAATCAACTCCCCACTCCGTTTCTTTCGTATCACGGTTCCCGGTGGCACTTTGATGCACAGTGGTTCCATTTCCGGCGCGACTCTGTGTCGTTCTCTCCCTGGCTTCGCGTATTCAGCTGCTCCCCCGTGGTACCCGCGTTTCGCTCGCCACTCTTTCCGCTCGTGCAAGTGCAACAACGAATCCGTAAATCGATCGCACACGATATATATGGACCCTCCAATCCCACCATCCGCAGGTTCTGCCGATGGAAGTTCTATAAATTTCGCCTGTTGCGTTCCGCGTTTGAATTTTGAGTTCTTCACAACTTTCGGTTTTGCTTTCTTGAACGTTTCGCCGTCGCCTCCTTTTCCTCCAGAGACGATTATTACCGCCTCGTCAAAGTATAAATGCGGTTGGTCTTTACTCGGGGAAGTTCTTTTGCTCTCGACATCCAAGCCTCCTCTTCTGCCTTTCGAGGACGATGAAAACTTCACCACTTCTCCTTTCTGTGTGTGTTGTTGTTGCTGCTGCTGTTTCTTTCCCGACGACGGAGAGGAAGAAGAGGAGGAAGCTTTTTTGCTCGTAAAATTCGCCGCCACGACTTTGACATTTCCACTTTTACTACGTCTCGAACGTGTGCTAATGCGCAGACGTGGAGTGGAGGACGCAGAACTTTTAGACGATACGAATCCCGAGGGTGATGCGAAGGAGGAAGCCATTTCTTCTTATTCTTCTCTGTCGCCCGTGAAGTGCGTGTGAAGTGCGTGCGTAATTAATTATTAAATGAAGAGAACGAGGAGGAAACAGTGTACAAAACGAGAAGAGTGAAATTTTAGGCGAGAGAGAGGAAAAAGGTGGTTTTTGGGTGTTTTTTTTTGGGTGCTGTGACGGCGGAGAACGATGCAATTTCTCTCTCTCTCTCTTTTCTTTCGCGAAGAATACGTGTATGCGCACGCACACGTATTCTTAGCGAAAAAAAAG
>Ga0209308_10003226_pt1 | contig 13527 bp, 23 predicted proteins | sample COGITO_mtgs_1204_3_FD_184806 | JGI IMG/M metagenome (GOLD analysis project Ga0209308, IMG submission 184806) | Pelagic marine microbial communities from North Sea - COGITO_mtgs_120405 (SPAdes) (version 2) | ecosystem: Environmental > Aquatic > Marine > Epipelagic ...
CACGCCGAGGACCGGTGACTTCACATTTTTTTTGGCGTTATTTCTAATTCTGTCTTTGAATAACTTGAGAACCATTTTTGTTATATCCGTACATTTTTTTTAGACGCTCTTTCGACGAATGGTCTTTTTTCGCGGAGAAGGTGTTTTTCGGCGACGAGGACTGTTTGAATTCGAATTAGAATTTGAGTTGGAGTTCCAGTTATTAACCTTGAACGGATTCGGACCGGCGAACCTCTTCATGAATTTCCTGATGGACTTTAACATAATTATAATACCCTGACATTATTTTTACACCTGGCAGTTTAAGCAGACAGAACCCTGGTGCACAAACTGACAACGCGCACACTCGTTGAGACAGACGATTTTCTTCTTGGATGTTTTACCCTCGGAGAAACGCGTGAGTTCTTTTATCGTGTAAATACCGTACTGGACCATAACATCGAGTGACGGAAATCTCATATATACTTACTTATATTCAATTCTCTAATAGACACACGGGAATTATCCACCTGAGCCATTTCGGGAGCTTCTTGCGGAGTTTGAGCATCGAAGCGAATCCATCAATTATCGGTGGAACCATCGATTTGAGCACAACCTCAAACTCGGAATCCTTCTCACCACTGTCGATCTGCTCGATGAAGTGGTTCAGCACGCCGATGATCAGCTTCTTCTTCTGCGGACCGGGGAGTTTCTTGAACTTCACGGTTTCCATCATGAGTCGCGTGATGATGGGGGGTAAATCCTCCTTTGTAATTCCGTCGTCGACGTACTCGGTCTTCAGGTCGTCTATGGTCGACAGCAGGCTTTGCACATCGATCTTGCCAGCGAAGCGTTCTAAAAAAATATCCATATACTATAAGGATGGATTTAAATCAGATCATCTCGAGTGTAGGGTTCTCGCTCGGGATCGTCCAGATGTTTGACCAATTGAAAACGGCAAAAAAGAAAGTCGAGGACAAGAAAATGTTATATCTCACCTTGGCCGCGACTGTCCTGTGGGCGGTGTACCAGTTCCGAAAGTTAGGTATGCAATTCACCACCGTGTATACCTTAATCGGTCTGGCTGTTCAGATATATGTTCTAAAGCAAATCCTCGATCAGGATTAGCCGCCATGTGGCCCAGAAACTCCAACATCTTACATTTCTCCTCTATCGTAAATGTCCCTGTCCTGCGCATCACGTAGGCCAAGAGCATCAGGAGGGTGTGGATGTTTTGTAGTATCATCTCCTCCTGTACCGTCCCATTTTTATCACTTTCCCCCCTGTACGTTTCCAGCTTTCTCTTGCCGCAGCTCCCAAATTCTCCTTTGTTATTCCTCTACTTCTCATAAATAGGATTATTGCGAGTATCAACAAGGCGATGGATAACGCCAACATAACTCCACCGTACGCTTTCTGACTTTCGTCCACTTCGGTACATTTCCTGTTCCAGTGAATTACAGAGGACGCCGCGACTATACCAAAAATCGCAAATAATATCGCAATGATATAATTCAAATTCTGTCCGGACAATTTGATCAATAAAAGTGTAGTCGGCATGGCGATCGCGATCCCAAGCGTGGCGATGAGCCATTTATTCAAATCTTCTTGAGTTTTTATTCCGGCCAACTCCTTACATTTGGAAAACATATCAATACCGAGTGAGGCGACGACCAGGTAGCACGCCGCGAGTGCGATGACGATTACTATCGAAAGGTAGGTCAACTTGAAATCGGCTTGTTTTTGGGCGTTCGCGTAGATGGCGCCAGGTGCCGAAAAATAACCGGACATGTTCAATATTAATATAGATGAATATTTTTTTTATCCACGGGTAGTTAGGGATGGATCGTTTCGAAGCACTCAAAGAATCGTGTCAAATCATGGAGGCTGCCCTGAAGCACCTGCCCACCAACCTGAAACTGGCGGAACAATACGTGCACCTCGAACAGGAAATAGAGGTCATCTCCGAAGTGGTGCGAGACCTCGGAGAGAAAATACAGGCTGCTGAGATGCAAGCCGTCGAACTGGAGCGAGGTATCAAGTCAATTCTGTAGAATCTTGAGTACCTCGTTCACCGCGGGGTGTCTGATGATGTCACCTTCGTCCATGTCCACGTGTTCTATGTAGTCGGTATGGTACAGGCTGAGGTTTTTGACGAGATTTCGAAGTCCGTTTTCATCACCGAGATCCGACTGCTGCAGGTCACCCGTGATCACGATCCTGGTTCTCGGGCCGACGCGCGTGAGCAGCATCAACATCTGATTATCTGTACTGTTTTGCATCTCATCCGCCAGGATAAGCGTGTCCTCGAAAGTGCGGCCTCGCATGTACCCTAAAGCTTCTATACGGATGGCCCTATCCATTTGGTTGTGTGTGAGATACTTTTCGAATATGTCAAAAAAACATCTCGTCCACGGCTCCATCTTTTCATTCAGATCGCCCGGAAGGTATCCCATGTCCTCGTCCGCCGCGACTATCGGGCGCGTGAGAATGACCTTCCCTTTATTGATTTGTTCTACCGCAACCTGACACGCGAGCATAGTCTTCCCACTACCGGCGGGCCCCGTGCATACCACGATGGGCTTGTTAGACCTGAGTGCGAGCATGTATTTACACTGACCTGATGTCTTCGGAAAGTTCATTTATCATATTTAAAGTTTTTTCCTTATATTACTTAAATGGAGTTCCACTTTGTAAAATTAAACGGGGCATATCTTTCTATGGTGGATCCCAAACTGAAACCACGGATCGTGTGTTTTTCTGAAAAGGCGACAGCCGCGACCTTCGTGAATTACGCCGCCGATTTCAGGGCTCGCACTCGTATTTGGCCGTGTCTGGATATGTCGAGAGACACGCGCAAGTTAGAGATGGGACTGGATGTCGTCTCACCGTACGGCACACCTAACCAAATCAAAAGGTTCCTAGACATTGAAACGTTCGACCTGGATTCTCTTGACAAGATCTCCGCCAAGTCGAATGTGTCATATTTTTGTGTGGTCAACTTCGACGTGACGTACAACAATGGAAATGAAACCGAGACCATGAACATAAGTGGCCAAGAGATGGACGGTGACGCGAACCCAGAAGATTTTGGGGAGTGGATGGACCTGAGCTTAAAAACAAAGTGAGTGATTGATACAATGTGCGGCATACTGGCACTCTTCGGGGAAGACGTCGAGACCCCGCCGTACCTCTTGAACCACCGCGGTCCGGATGAATACGCGAGTAAGAAGATAGGGCGGTGTCGAATGGACTTTTACCGACTGGCGATAAACGATCTCACGCCGACGGGGATGCAGCCCTTCACGCGCGACAGGAAGATGTTGGTCTGTAATGGGGAGATTTACAATCACAAACAGTTTCGATACTACGATCTCAAAGGGACCTCCGATTGTGAAGTTCTGATCCCCGTCATCGATTCGTTCGGTATCTACGACGCGGTCAAACATCACCTCAACGGTGATTTTGCTCTCGTTTACACGGACGGTAAGCGCGTCATGGCCGCCAGAGATCCGTACGGTGTGCGTCCCCTGTTTTATACCAGGTACGACGAAGGGTCGATAGCCTTTGCGAGTGAAGTTAAGGGATTGTTATGGCTGAACAGTGATATACACGTATTCCCACCGGGACACATCTACGATTCCTACGTGGATGATTTCGTGTGCTACCACAACACCTACTGGCCCATGAACGGGTGCCTCGTTCACAATTACCATCGATCCGTGCGAGAGACACTGGAGCACGCCGTGCTGGACAGGATCGAGACCACCGAGCGAGGCATAGGTTTCCTCCTCAGCGGGGGGTTGGACAGTAGTCTCATCGCGTCTATCGCCGCTCGAAAGTTGGGTACGATCAAAACGTTCTCCATAGGCCTGCAGGGAAGTCCGGATCTCACGGCCGCGCGCGTGGTGGCGGATTACCTCAAGACCGACCACACGGAGGTGACATTCACGACGAGCGAAGGTATCAGTCACATCAATGACGTTATCCATTCACTCGAGAGTTACGATACGACGACCGTTCGCGCGAGCACCCCTATGTGGCTGCTGTGCAGGTACATCAAGCAGAACACCGATTGTCGATACATATTCTCCGGTGAAGGGAGCGACGAAATTCTGGGTGGATACCTCTACTTCCATAACGCACCGGACGTGGATGCGTTCGCGTGCGAAAATATGCGACGCCTGAAGTTGATTCATCAGTTCGACGGACTCCGCGCCGATAGGTGTGCGGGCGCGCACGGCTTAGACCTGGTCGTACCTTTCCTGGATAAAGAGTTCGTGGAGGTGTGCATGACGATGAATCAGCAGCTTAAAATTGACCCCGTGGAGAAGCGAATTCTTCGCGAAGCCTTCGAGGGGTACTTACCCGACGAAGTTCTACTCCGACAGAAGGATGGGATGAGCGACGCCGTGGGGACCAACTGGGTGGACCAAGTGAAAGCATACGCCGAGAAAGACATCTCCGACGACCTGTTCAAGGAGATCAAGGCCAAGTGTAGATATCATAACGTCCCCCTGACGAAAGAGGAGGCGCTGTATCGCAGTTATTTCTGGAAAATGTTCGGTAGGGATAACGACCATCTCATTTCAGAGATCTGGCGCCCTAAATGGACCGACATCAAAGATCCGAGTGCTAGGTTGTTACTTAGAGAGACGGCTACATAATAACATAATGGCGCACTTTGTCAGAAGCTTCGATTGTAATGATGAGACTCACGCCATGTGGCTCAAGGATGTCGGCGAGGCCCTAGCTAAGACTATCTCGGGTGAAAAGTTGGACATTATTAAGATTGTCAACGACAACCCTCTTCCTGGGAGTCCCTCGATGGATAACCCGATGGAATGGGCGTATGTACACTTCCAACTGTGCATGAAGTACGCGAACGCTGTTCTACACCGCGACGCGTTTATTCCGGCCATTGCGAAATGATTCGTATTCGGCCAAGGTGAAATCTTGAGGCTCTGAGTTTTCATCCATCCTGACGAGTAGAATTTTTCCGTATACCTCTTCTGAACTGAACGGACGCGGTAGTTCGTTTCCGTTTTTCGAGAGTTTGCTCTTCTCTGCCTTCATTATGCACACGTCTATACCAGGCCACTGACCGATGAAAGTTGCCCTATTCCCGAGTAGTTTATATATTTGGTTCTTCTCCGGTGTAATGTCCAAGTCTATCTCTTCTATGGCGCCCAGCTTTTCGTGGATTAGGATAGCCTTAGTCATACTTGATAATATGAATAAAAATATTGCTTAGTAATAAAAATGTCCAACGGAAACGGAAACGTCGTTCTCTTGTATACCAAGTACCCTCTTATTATGTTAGTCATAATAATCATTTTTCATTATGCGGGTATCTATCGCGTAAGTTGGCTTCCCGAAGGCTACAGGGCGGCCGAAAACCCGTACAAGTACAATCTAGTCGACAGGAACCCTGTCCGTCGGGTCTCCAGCTTTTTCGACAGGTGCTCCCCTGAAAACATGGAAGATTGTCCTAGGAACAATCCCTATGAAGGTCTCCCTTTACCTTAACGCTTGGTTTGCACGCGCTTGCGCGGACCGGAGATGATCATCTTCGGGTCCACATTGGTTCGCTTGCGCTTCTTACTGCCTTGAAGGCGAGGGGAGCTCTTAGTGGCGTTTTTAGGGGGGGATTTGCCTTGAAGGCGAATCGATCGGCGGCGAACAGCGTTTTGAGCAGCGGCGCGCCTTTGCTGCTGCTGGGCATACTTAGCGCGAGCCTTCCGGTAACTTTGGATGAAACCGAGTCCACTTGGTTCGGCCTTGTTATACGTTTTACGAGTGTCGAGTGCGTTTGAATTCTTGTAAAACTTCTTCTTTCCGTACTTGATGTACGTCATTTTGCCTCCGTACTTACCGGCCCAATCCTTGCACTCATTTTCTGATTCGCAACGACGAGAAACCAGACGCGTTGTGCTCGGGCGATCCCTCCTATTGTTCTTGGGACCATACTCGATTTGTCCGGTGGGACCGGAAGTCACATACCTGTACCGACGGTAAGGCATGCCTTTCTTTGCCCCGACCCAAGATGTCTTACCAATAGCAAGCTCCTTCAGGATGTTACCAGCCTTGTAGGACTTCTTACCCCTCATGGTATGATATATGGGGCGATATGCTCGGGCCTTGAGCTTCAATCTAGGTTTCTTTGCCGCCGCTGCTTGACGACGAGTGACTGCCATTTTGTTTGTTTTAGTATATCCTGACATTTTTTTTCCCGCAGCCGCCTGGATCAGAACTCATCCTCTTCCAACCCGAGGAACGAGGCGTAAGGGGATTTCGAAAGTCTATAAGCACGCCCTGGATCTAAATCATACATAAAGATTACACGGTACTTATTTTTAAGTAAAGATGGAGACTCCTATGCGACAGTACGTGGTCGACCAGTTCTCTACCATATTCAGTCTCGACTCAGGGGACACTTTGTGCTCTGACCTGGAGAAGTGCATCACCCGCCACGCGAAACAGACGATCGAAAACACTAAGAAAGGGGTCGCAGCTTGGGATAACCACAAGTTTACGAACATCTACAAACACAAGTTCCTATTCCTAAAAAATGCACTCATTTCGAATGGGTGCCTATTGGAAAAGGTAAAGACACGGGAAATATCAGTGGTTGAAGTCGTTGCGATGCGTCCTGAACAACTTCAACCAGAGGGTGTGTACGCGAAAAGTGTGGAGGATGCGGTTCATAAAGAGATGCAAAAGGAGTACCTGATTCGAAAGGCGAAGGAGGATTTGGTTGGGTTCTTCACCTGTCAGAAGTGTAAGAGTAAAAAGACTACGTATTATCAGCTACAGACGCGCTCGGCGGATGAGCCTATGACCACGTATGTGTCTTGCCTCAACTGCAGTAAAAGGTGGAAGTGTTAATCCAGTGTTGCGTCTCGGTCAAGTCCGTGGGCATGTCGCCAACCGATAGGATGAAATTGTACGGAAGTTTCTTTTTCATAATACCTTTCGTTTCCGGGCTGGTAAATCCTAGGTAATCGTACATTATGTTGTACTCCTTGAGTTGATTGACCGTAAAATCTATCACCCGGGGACTCCCACTCCTCGCTGTTATGATTATTATTTTGTAACCCTTCAGAGTCGCTATGTACAGGAGTTCGATGATGGGTACGTTAGGTCGACCATCGGTGAAAATCAGTGTATCATCTATGTCGAACATCACCGCGTCGTTTTCCGTGATCGTTCGAGATATGTAGTTCACCCCAGCGACCTTCAAGCCTTCCATCATGATGTAATTAAAGATTAAAAATGTATCCCTGTCAACAATGATCATCGACGTAGGTGGACGCATCGCCAAGATAGTCGACGACCATGACGATTCCGTGACCGTTAATTTCTTACAAAAGCGAAGTAAGAGTACTTTCTGCTTCTCCTCCGAACAACAAACCATCTCCAAGGATGACATCTCCTCGTATCTCGCCGATCGACTCGAGGACACTGGATCCTTCCTGAAGGAGAAGGATCACTACGTGGAGTACCACGAATCCGACGACGACGATTACGTCTATTCAGACAGCGCCGAGAGTGACAGTGAGGAAGAATCCCTCGTCGACGAAACAGAAAGTGATATAGAGGATTAACCCCCGATGTAACCATGGAGCGGAAGCGTGTAACTAAGAATGATAAGAAGAACGATAGACAGGTCTATTCACAAAAGCACGTGCGAATATTACTTAAACAAATAGAGGCCAGTAAATTAAAGAGAGTCGATGGCTCCTTACACACCGCCGACCGCGCATTACTCCCAGATGGACGTGTCCGACTACACGGAAAAACAAATGTTCTCATTCCTGGGAAAAACCGGTAAGCGATTTTATTGGCTCACGCAGAAGTTACAGCTCGATTACCTTTGGTATGATAATGAACGAAAGGTTATCGAAATTTGGGGACCGTACCATACACACGTCAATCAACAATCAGCCGAGGTCATACGATGTGAACTAGACTTTTTTTGTAAGCCTAGGGAAAGGGTCACCACCGAAGGTGATAATGTTCATCCAACCGTCGAAGCGCGATAGACCCTTAACGATCAGTACCGAACCCCCGAATGAGGGGACCTTTCTGCATCGTATCTTGAACCCACCGCCCACTGACATTTACGAATTCAAGAAGCAGAGAGTTTTGTATCAAGACACTTACCTCAAGGCGCTGGAACGAAACAATGAGGAAATGGGTATACCCTTCGTCGAACCCACTTTTCCACCGCACATACCATCGCCAGTCAAGGATGTGGTTGTCGAACCGGAATTGTCTTTCGTTGATCGAATCTACGTAAACTTCAAAATTTTGAAGAGTGGCGTGGTCCGAATAAAAATCGTCCCGCATTTTTTGATTTTATACGAACAGTACTACAAGCTGGCTGTGATACCCCCACTGAAACTCGTTATTCAAGCCTACAAGGCGAGGGGTTTCAGTGACGATTTTATAACAAACATAAAAAAATGTGAACAAAAGAGGCTGGCATTTGTTAAGAAAGTTCCTGACATCCTCAAGAAAATCTTCGATAAGGACCCTGTTAAAAAAGTAAAAAAGTGGAAGCCACCTCCACAACCCGTAGAAGAGGATAAACCACTCGTGTCGGAAGAAGTCGAGGAGGATAATCCTATGGATATCGAGCCTGATGATGATGATGTCAACGAAGAAGCTGCAGAGGAGGAATACTTTATTGACGACGACGAAGACTGACTTTCCTCATCCATGGTTTAAGACCCATGAGACGTGTTCCGGGAGGGGGGAGTGTCCTGCCACGGAATGTCACGCGTTTAGGGCTGGTGCGCGGAGATGACGGCGGCGCGCGGGGGGTCGTCTTCTTTTTAGTGGTGGCGCGTCGCATCTTCATCCTTTTCATCCTAACAGCTCTTGATAATTTGGCCTGGTTCATTTACTATACGTTTAGAAATTAACGAAACTTTCTGGATTCCCAGTTCTTAATCCTGTTGGTCACTCGTCTAAACGCCGGCTTGGCACCGATGAGGCGGACAGTGGGCGTCAGGTTGGTGGCCCTGTTACGCAGGGTCTTCAGGTTTTTGGGGAGGGTATTGCGCGCAGCGCGGAGCCTGTTTAAAGTCGGACTCTTTCGGCTCCGCGGAGTGGAGGGAGGGGTCTTGGGGGTCTTTCGAGCGCTCGTCTTCTTCTTCCTCTTTTTCGCAGCCATCTCTCTGTATACCCGGTTTATCCTGGATACTAACTTCATACTTGTAATATGACGAGAAAAAAAATATTCCCTTACCATAAATGGCTCTCGTGCTCCTCGCCATGTGCTGTTCATCGTCGATTGCCGCGGGTGGCGGTTTCTTCACGGGAATGATCCCAGGGACTGAACCGCATTTTCTTAAGACGGTAAAGGCTGTCCAGCTCGGCCAGTCTTTCGAATCTCTCCGACCTTTCATCACGAATTACAAAGAGACGTTCAACGTCGACGAAGCCGTCACAAAGGAATACATTTCGGGTGGACACGTCGACGCGAGCCGGGAAGATTTTAAGACTTTCATAGACGGTCTCCCCGAAGATTCGTGTACAGCCTTCACCGCGTGGATGGATAAATCTAAGGGCCTCGTCGATTCGTACAAACATAATAAAGTCATGACCATGGGTGGGATGAAGAATGGTCAGTTCGAAGTGTTGTACCCGAGCATCAACACGACTTTCAGGGACGCATCCATGATGAAAACATTTTGTAGTTACAAATCGTCTCCATGAATGACCACCGACTGAAGACTGTCCGAACTGCACGTGGGTGATAAACCCTGGATAATCGTGACGCAATGATGCTCTTCCATCGAGGCCACCGTCGGGAATGGATACCAGCACCTTTTGCACCGGACCGTTCCATACCCTACACGTATAGCCTTGTTAATATCTTCCGTACTATGAAGGACCATATGTCCAATTAAATCCTCCATAGTATCGAAACTCGCGCCACAAATTTCACAAGAGCAGGGTAGTGATTTTTTAAAGTCTTTAACCTTTTGATACCGACGTTTAAAAAATGGAAAACACATAAAGACTACTGACATTATTATTATGTGAACTATAATGGAATTCGTCGCATTCGATTTCGAAACCAGCGGTCTACCCAAGAAAGGTGCGGGTAACGCCCATGATACCCTTGACCGTTACGACACGTGTCGGGCGGTGTCACTCTCCGCCGCGCGATTCTCCGCCGATGGCAAGGTCGAGGATACGTTCAACAAGTACATCCTACCCGACGGCACGTTTGATGAAATCAGTGCAAAGTCCATCGAACTACACGGTCTGACGTTCGATAAGTTGAAAGAGATTGGCGAACCGTTCGCGGAAGTCTACCTAAACTTTGTGAAATTTATTGGATCGGTCCGCACGGTCGTCGCCTACAATTCTAAGTTTGATATCAACGTCCTCCGATCGGAGGTGATCCGCACCGGCTGCTTACCGTTTGACGAAAAGGAGTACAACGTCGTGTGCGCGCTCAAACTCGCCAAACGGACCTCCTACCTCAGAGGTCCTTTCACGTTGAAGAATGTGTTTCACCAGATCTTCAGGCGTCATTTCGATGGAGCACATAACTCGTTGGAGGATGCCTTGGCCACCGGTGCGGTGTACAATCACATTCTCCAGAACGACAGACCGTTGACTTTCAAACCCATCGAGTCCAAGACTATAAACATAAGGACGTCCGAAGTTCCCACCGCAGTCGGCAGTGGTTTCAACACCACCATCTCCGAACTCATCGATGATGTGTGGAAACGAAACAGCGCTTCGACCTTCACTGGGATGACCAGGGAGAACGAAGCACTGAATATCATACAGTCCGACAGTCAGTTTATGAATATTTTGGAGGACGTGAGCGCCTTCAAATCCGAAGGCGGTGCCGCGATAAACGAAAAGATCACCTCCGTGGTGAACAAGATCAATGGTCATCGGTCTATGGACGACCGTGAAAAGTTTGTCGCCAAGGATTACTTCTCGACCCTGCTACGCACCACCAAGGGATCCGAGGTGTTTTCGATGAAAGACATCCAGACGTACCCGATTTTTACCATCAAAGGAACACTCTATCAAATCAGGGGTAAAATCGACTGTGTGCAGAAGAATGATGACGGGTCAAAGACTATACTTTTGACTGTGAACCGTACCAAAGGCTTCAAAAACGTTCCGGACTATGACGTACCCAAGTACCAGACCTACATGCAAATGATCGACGCCAGCTCTATCAAGGTGACTGAGAGGCACGGTGGAAAGCAGCGTTTGCACATCGTCGAGAGGGACGACGCGATGTGGAAGGACGACATCCTCCCCAAGCTCAAGAAATTCTGTGAATATTTCCACGACAGGCTGTCCACTTCATGCTGATTTCGAGTGAACCTTCTCGAACCTGGGTTCCTCTTTGGAATTGGGGAAGGGTATGATGAGCACCGAACGACCGTCGTCCCAGTCCTCGTTTATTAACTTGTTATATTCAGAATTTTTTACAAAACCCCTCTCGGAGAAACCGAATTCTCTTTTAAGTTTCGTAAGGTCTCTATTATCCTTGTCCGTGATGGGAATCTTCGCCGTTCTGTACCACCCTTCCTTCTCGATGAGACACTTTTTCCCGTTGGACAGAGAAGGATACTGGATCTTCACTAACTCCGCGTATATCTTATAGCCGTACGGCGCTTCGGGTCCCAATTTCATGTAATCATCCGGGTGTAGAAGTTCACCTTCACCTTCACCAGTGTACCTCAACGAAGACCCCGATCTCCAGTCCAGTCCCCATTTTATACCTTTCGGTCGTCCGATTTCCCACGTCTTTCGTAAATCTGTAGTTAAGCGTATGTCGGCGAAGAAATTGTTCCACTCCTCGGTCGTCGCGCCACCCGCTTCGTTTTTCAGGTCCATGTCCGCCCACGTCATTTTTTTACGGTTACGATTCGCCTGACCCGCCTCGGCGGCTTCGGTGTTCATAAATCTGATTTTGCAATCGCGGGAACAGGTATATTTGGTCGCTCTGTACTCCACGCGACACGCCTTCTTATCTTCCGTCAGGCCTAATATTTTTTTCACTTTGTAAACACCTTGACCGACGTTTCGAGGATCTTCGCCGCACCCCATCTCTTCCGTTCCGTGCACGTTGAATGATGCGTTGGACGTGGGTTTCCAATACACGGGAGGGTTCAAATCACACTTTGACACTCGATTTGGGTCGCACTCCCACCTTGGTTTCCTGATGACGTTGATGCTCAGACAGTCGTCTACCTTGATATCCGGTAGCTCGTTTATAATGTTAAAAGTTGGCATCCAAGGATTACCACCTAATGTACCCGGGATCTGTGTAACTTCACCGTACGCGTCCTCCATGCTACCCGTTCTGGACGTGGTTTTTGAAAGGCCCTGGTTACCCGTCAGATTTCTACACCCCTCTGAGCAGAATTCTCGCATACTGAAGAAGTCGTCACCCGATGCATACACCTTTCGGGGAACGTTCCCTTGCGACACGCCGGTCTCTTTGTTGTAGTAAAATTTGGTGTTGCCGTATGGCATTTCTTGCCACGGATTACCCATTTCACCGATGGGTACGATTTGTCCACGGTGAGGGCCGTGCGTGTAGCCGCATATCCTCTGCTGACAAGACCTGGCGATACCCGGTCTCATCACCATCGACGTGCAGTAGTTCTTTCGATTGTTCAGGGACCAACCGGGGTAGGTTTCTTTCTCGTCATATGGTTTGAGCTCTTCGATGTACTTCGTGCACGCCTGATCATTCTCCACGGATTGTAAGGGTTTGGCAGGTGGAGGTGGAGGTGGAGGGGGTGGTGGAGGAGGTGGTGGCGGAGGGGGTGGAGTCTTATTATCCGGAGCGGCGACCGCCGACCGACTCCGGGGAGGTGGAGACGGTGCCACGAACGATGTGTTCTGCAAAGTGATTGAAGTGTTCATCGGGTCGTACTTGGAGGAGGCACACTCATCGAACACGCTGTACTCCCCAGTTTTCCATACGCTGATGAAGTTGCACTTTTTGTTGGTGTCACATAATTCCCTCGCTCTGTTCATCATCACCAAAGATTTGGGATCGCCCCATTTCGAAACAATTTCCAAGTTCTGAAACTTTCCCGACTCGACTGCCTTTCCGTCACACACGTCTTTACCCTGTAGTTTGAGGGTGTATCCAGCCGGCACACTGGTCAATGAAGAATACTCCCTCTTCTTTTTCTTTTTGGGTTTTGTATCGGGGGACCCCAAAATATTCATCAGCTTTTGGAAGAATATTTTCAGGTAGACGTCTATAGACCCCATTACTACTGTACATATAGAAAATTTTACCACCAACCCGATGCTGCGTAGGGGTCGTCCCTGTCTAATTGACTCCAGTCTTCGTCTAAGCCGTCATCCTGCATATCGTATGGATTCCAAGTCCTGTCGACGTGGTTGTCTGCGGCTCTCTGACAGTCCCCTATTTTGTCCCGCCCTATGTCGTATCTTTTACCATTGGCGGGGTGCCATGGTATCGTTTCCTGTCCGGGACACTTCGTTGCCCCGGAACCCACCCTGTTAGTTTCTTTA
>Ga0209308_10003231_pt1 | contig 13516 bp, 14 predicted proteins | sample COGITO_mtgs_1204_3_FD_184806 | JGI IMG/M metagenome (GOLD analysis project Ga0209308, IMG submission 184806) | Pelagic marine microbial communities from North Sea - COGITO_mtgs_120405 (SPAdes) (version 2) | ecosystem: Environmental > Aquatic > Marine > Epipelagic ...
TTTGTTTAATTTTCATAATGTTTGTTTTTAGATTGATTGTAAATATAACTAATTTCTTACAACTGAACTTATCGGTAAAGGGAGGTTAACTGTTGTTACTAAAAAAAACCCCTACATTTCTGCAAGGGTTCTTTAAATATATTTTAAAATAACTAAAGAAAATTAGTTAAGAACTTCTTATTGATTTTACTTTTTTACTTTTTTTCTCCAAAGTTTTAAAGTTAGGACAATCTTCTAAATCTGACTTTTTAAAACCAAGTTCGTCAGCTCGTTTTGTAATTTCTTGTGCTTTTTCTTCTAAAGACTTTGCTTCCTCTTTTTGTTCTTCTGAAGCTCCCTCTTCAGAATCGACAGCTTCTTCTAAAGCGATTAGTTCATCAATAACTATTGACAAAGCATCTGTTAATTCGCATTCTGTTTTTAATTCACTTGCATTAATGTCTTTTGCTTTGTTTCCACAACTGATAACTAAAGTTGCAAATAAAAAGGCTACTAAAATTTGTTTAATTTTCATAATGTTTGTTTTTAGATTGATTGTAAATATAACTAATTTCTTACAACTGAACTTATCGGTAAAGGGAGGTTAACTGTTGTTACTAAAAAAAACCCCTACATTTCTGCAAGGTTTTTAACTTGTTTAATAAAATTAAAAGTTTTAGATATATTAAAATCCACATTTATTTACTTTTTCAATTTGAGTTTTATTTTCTTTTTTTAATAAGCAATACATAATAGTTATTTTATTTATATTTTAGTGTATAACTTATCATATGTAGTGCAGTTTTATGAATCAATATACTATTAAGGGTTTTGCAGATATACTTGTTACCTCAACGCAGTTTAGTAAACTTAAAAGGAGAGAACAAAAACTACTCCTACTTGATAGGTGTAATTGGTTTATTTCTGCTATTGTAAAAGACAATATTAAAACTGACAAGACCTATGGCACATATGTAAATCTTAATTCTCAAATATTAAAAAAGTATTTGGGAGATAGAGCATATAAGGATATTGAACAGTGTTTAAAAGGATTAGGTATCATTATAATAAATGATAAATACTCATCAAGCAACTTCTCAAAATCTTTTAAATTAAGTCCTAAAGCTATCCAATTAGGAATTACAGAAACATTGGTATACTCAAAGAAATTTATTACAAAATTAAAGACATTTTCAATCTTAAACTATAGTGAAATAGAATCGCAACCCGTTTTAAAAAAACTACTAAATAATACTGCAAAATTATTAGTTGTTGAAGAACCGTTTTATTACGTTGAAAGAATATTACCAAATTCGATATATGTTGAAACTGAAAATGGACAAATAGATATCTCTGAACCCGTAAACCAATTTAAGGTTGACAGATATGATGCATTTTACAGTTCCTTTTATGCACTTAACGAGATAACAGACCCAAAAGTATTATTCGATTCCTCTATCAATTACACACCTACTATTGCTAAATCGGGAAGGATATATCACGTGATAGCTTCAATGCCAAAACTTATAAGAGAAAGTATTAGAACCAAATCTAATGAGTTAATTTGGGAAGTTGATATGAGTTCTGCACAACCCTCTATTATCTTTTTAGAATGGCTAAAATACACTCAAGAGAACAAGAGTAAACATATTGATAAGGAATATCAATTATGCCTTAAACTTCTTTTAAGTGGAGGTATCTACGCATACATTCAAGAGAACTCTGAATTCTTTAAAAGTTTAAGTTATGAGAAACTTAAAAAGAGTATTCTTTCATCTATTAATGCAGAAAATAAGCCAACACAATCCAATGAAGAATTAAGTAGATTATTCCCAAATGTAATGATGTGGGTTAATGCGATTAAAGAGAAATCGGGATACAAAGAAGTAAGTTTTTTAGGACAAAGTGTAGAAGCTAATATATTTGTTGAGGTTTATAAGAGTATTCCTGATGATAAATTTGCATTAATCATACACGATTGTATTTTAACTACTGAAAAGGATGTTTTACTTGTAAAAAAGCTATTAGAAGATAGAATCCGAAAACTATTTGATGGTGTAATTCTTGAACATCATAATTTAGAAAAGTTGTTTAAAATAAGTGAGGTTTCAATACGAGATGAACTACTTGAAAAAACTCAAAGAGATGCTTATTCTAAAAAATGTCAAATAGAAAGAATTAATAGTTGATTTCTATTGATTATTCAAAGATTTTAAAAATACTGAAATTTGACTGACAGTTTTATTGACAGTAAATGCAATTTTTAGTGTCAATTTATTTATATTTGAAGTATTGACAATGTGAGTTTATAGTATTAATTAAGTACTCTAAACAACCTTTTACAAAGTAAATAACAACAAATAAATCTCTTAAAACACAGATTATCATTGAGTTTTAATCAAAAAAAGAGTAACCATTTCTGATTACTCCTTTGTAGCGGGAACTGGACTCGAACCAGTGACCTTCGGGTTATGAGCCCGACGAGCTACCTACTGCTCTATCCCGCGATTTAGACTGCAAATATACGATAGTTTTTAAGTTTTGCAAGGTTTATTTAAATATAATTTAGAAAGAGGAAGGTATTTTTAGTTCAAACACAAAACCTGCATTTAATGGTAATTCATAGGATTTTGTGGCACAAAGATCTAGCACAACCTCACTGTCTACCCGTATTGAATTATATCCATTTCTTTTTCCTAAAGACACACTAAAGTTGAAGGTTGCTTGTTCTTTCTCTAACAACATCGATATCTATAAGTCTTCAAAATTATTATTGTAAATAATTATTTGTTGTCAACTTATATACTTAAGTAAAACACTTTTTACAGTAAATTTTTCGCCTTCAAAAATATATTCTTTCGCAATTTTTAATCCAGCTAAGCTTGGCCCAGAACTCTCAAATACATGCAAGGTTGTAGTATCAATTTTCAAGAAATAGATGCTTCTTTTAAAATTTGACTCTATAAGTTTACACGTTTCTCCTAATCTGGGGATTCTTCTTGGTTTTTCAGGTTTCCGCCTATTTGGTCTGAAATCCCAATGAAACAATCCTAAAGTTGTAATCTCTTTTATTGTGTCAAATTTATATTGCAATAGCCATTTTTTCATTAATGGTGTTATGAATACAGGAAGTTCAATTTCTAAATTCATTTCACTATTGATTTTAAATGTTCATAGATCATCACCATCGCCAAGGTATCTAACTCACAATAACGTTTTAATGCATCTGATATGTCTTGTCTTTCCTTTTCAGTCATATCGGTATACTGTGTCTTTCCATAGGCTGTTAGTGCAGCTCCTCCATCATCAACATTTTCAATGTTAGACAATCTAGCTTCAATCTCTTCTTGACTTATATTGTCATATACTGGAGGTAAGGTTTTGTAGGGACTAATAATTTCGTTCTCCCGCTTTGTTAGCCAAATATGATCATCTGGAAGGTTTTTACTGCTCACCGCAATGGCTCCAATAGGTTTACTGTATTTTTTTTGAACAAACTGGCTAGACTTTAACACGGCAGGCAGCACTTTTTTAATGGAATTTGAACCAAAAGTATGAGGGTTGTAATAGTACATAATAATTACCTTACAAAGGTCTACCATATCTCGTGTACCCTGGTTTTGTTTTCTTGTTGGCACTATCCAAGGGTCTGGATTGTCGTTTGTGGGATGGCTAATAGTTTCAATAAATGAAATAAGTGATTCTTTGTTAGGGGCATCACTGGCTTTGAGTTGCGCTCTAATGGAATTGAGTATCGTATTTTCGTGGGTCGCAAATTTAAAAATAGTTCCTTCATCCTTTGATAAGGCTTGTTGCAAAGATTCAACAAATTCAAAATTTGGAAACTCGCCAGCAGTAGCGTTTATATATTCGTTTGCATGTTCTATACGGCCATCTTCATGATAAATATGATGTGAATACTGAAAGGCTATTTGCTCATAGGGTTTACGACCCGTATGGAACGGTAGTGGCACTGTAGAGGTCTCAAAATCTATAAAATGAAGTGGATATACCCAAGTATTCATTTCGTCTTTTAAACCTTTTATATCAACAAACTCGGTAAAGTCATTGTCGCGTTCTTTTTCGATTTGCAACCATTGGCGCTCTTTACGGCTAAGTTTGCCAGCCGCCTCTTTGTATTTAATGTCTTCTGGTGTGAGCTGTGATTTAAATAACAATCCTTGCTGCATTAATTTTGGGTCTTTTAAATCCCAAACATTAAAAATATTGGATTTTTTAAAATCCTGATCGGTCCATTGGTATTGCTTTTTAAAACAATATTCAAAACCAGATTGTTTTTTCTTACCATCCAAACTCTCATCTTTTTTAAATTCACATTTTTTACAAGCCGAAAATTGAGCAGGCCAGTTTGGATAATAATTTTGCATGCGAATCTCTGATAATAACTTTACAGCTTCATGAAAGTTTAAATTATCATAATACGTATAATCTCCATTATGTATTTTTGAAACCACTTCCGATAAATTTTCTTGATGTAATATATTTTCACCCAGCTGGCTTATATCATCAATTTTAACCTTTACACCGGTTCGGTTATTAGGGTCTTTTTTGACTCTAAAAAACTGATTTAATCCATCTACAGTTGCAGATTTTGTTTTATCAACCAAGCATAAATATGGAGTAATTGTATAGGTAGGCAAACAAAGTTTTGTAACATAGGTTTGAAAAGCCAAATCAAAAAGATAGGGCTTCCAGCTGCTCACTATTTTTTTTGACTTTCCCACAAAATTGTAGTTTTCACTTGGGTCAAGAGATTTTGCCTTAACTTCTATGAGCTGAATATGAGTCCCTTTTTTGACAAGAACATCTGTTCTTATGAATAAATCATCGATATAAAAAGCGGCTTCATAGATTACCACATTTTCTTGCTTTAGAAGCTCAGATGTTTGGTCTGCCAAATCTTGGTAATCATAGATTTTTCGGTCTTGTGGATCTTCTATTAAGACACCACCAGGATATTGTAAACGCGCATATTCTTCTACTTGAAAACCACCGCTGGCAAGGGCTTGTAAAAAAGGATCATTATTTTTTACATTATGATACACTTCTTTATTATTTGAAAAAAAGAGTTTATTTGGGCATTCTAAGCCTTGTTTAAATCGTGACTTGGAAAGTGCTATCATTTATTTTGAATTTAAAATATTATTTATATGAATACCATTATCATGTATAACACCAATAATATCAAACAGTTTTTCGGAAATATCTTGAATATCTTCAAAAATACTTTTTTTGATTATTGTAATCGATTTAAAAACACTATCTCTGTGAGATAATTCACCCTTTTTGTTTGGTTTAATAAACTTATCGACAGTGTTTTTTTCGAGTTTTGGTAGAAGTCTTTCTATAAGTAATATCAAGGCTTCTTCTCTTTTTTTCTTAAGGTCCGAATTAATTCTATTTTTATTCCATTTAATAAAAACCTTTACACTGCCAGATTGCCATTCAATACCATAATAAAACTTTTCATTTCCTTCTTCTGAATTAATAGCTAATAATAAAGATTCATTACCGTTAGTGTTCTTTATCATGATAAAGTTATTTTCGGCGTTTGGAATATTTTCGAATGAAGCACCCCTCTTTAAACTTTCTTTAAGCTGTTCTTGTGGATTGATTTTTTCTAAAAGTTCTTTCTCTATTAGTTTTAATCTATATCTTTCAAATACACCTTTCAGTTTGATTTTTTTTAGGTCATTTTCAAAATTTTTATCACTAACATCCTCGAATTTTTTTTCAACAAAAAAGTTTACAACTTTGCTTAAACATTTTAAGTAATCTAACCACATTCTAATGAGTACAGCCTTATCTAAAATATCAGGTTTTAATAAATTTGATTTGTTGAGACGAGATATTTCCTTTTCTAAAAACCCAAAATCAAAATCAATAAATCGAAGGGGTTTATATTTCTGGATTTTTGGTTCTTTCTCAGGAATACTTTTTATTTTGAGATCATCTTTATTCTCTTTAAATAATGATATCACAAACCCATATTTTGCTTTCAAACCATCATTGCTATATGCGTATTTTGTTAATTGATCTATGTACCCACTTGATGTTTTTTTATCTTTTGAATAGTGGAGACCCGTTTTAAACTTAGATTCAATTATAGCAAATATAGATTCTTTCTGATCTTTAATCAGCTTTTTAATAACCATATCAATTGAACCTTGTTCTAATAATATTAATGGGGTACCATTATTACTATACAATTCTTTTGTAAATTCATTTCCAAAAACACATGCATAAGCAGGTTCTCCTATAGTGTCTAACATAATTTTCAACATTCCAGTATGGAATTTTTCTTTATCCGATAATTGAATGCTTGTGAAAGGGTGTTTAATCAGTGAGTCAAGATAACTCTTCATAATATGTTCTTAGAATAAAGTTAATTTAATAGATAATCTATAACTATTTGCCAATTAGGATATGATTCAGAACCAAATTGTATCCACTTTCCTTCAAAATTCTTGGCTCCATTATTTGGTCTATCATCAATGAGTATATCTCCTTTCATCAAATCTTTTCGATGCGTTAAGATCAATCTTCTGTTAATTTTTTCACCAAATTGTTCTTCAATCCAAAGGCGTTTATCTGTCCAAGCCGATGGATTGTCCCATGGCGCTGTAGATAAAAAATAAACGTTATAATTAGTAGCATCTAAAAGTATATTTACGGCTTTTATAGCACCTTTTATTGGTTTTAAATCTCTAAAAATGTGGGGTATAGTATCTGGGTGCTCATCATAAGGTGAAATCTCTTTTTTAGGATGCGTGTTCATGGCAGACACAAAGTCTGCCACAACACCATCTAAATCTATAAAAAGTAATTTCATTAGCCTTCAATCAAATAATTGTAAGATTTAGCGTTGTCTTCATAATGTAAAATAAAGCCCTTATCTCTATGTATATTCTGGTCTGGTCGTATAATATTATTGTCGTATGCTAAATAACTACCAACATAATCGGGGAATGAGTGGTGAAAATCAGTATTAGCAAAACCAAAAAAGGCTAATTTTGATACATCAAAATCAGCTGCTTTAAAGTAGAAATCAAAATCAACTATATTATCATGTTCAGCTGTTATGTTGCGTTCGCGAGTATTGTAAGCGGCTAAACCTGTTGGCTCAATCCATTCAGGAAGTAATAGCACACCGTTTTCAGCTTTATTAATAGTATGTTCATCTCTATCTTCCATATTGAATTTAGCACCATTTTTATCCCAAAAAGCTTTTACCATCGCTACAGCTTTAGGGTCGTCATCTTCCTCTACAAATAATTCTATTTCACCCAAAAAATCAACTAACTTTTGTTGTGGTACAATTTCTTCTCCATCTACAGTGATAGTTATGGCAGCATCATCTTCTATAAAGTTAACCTCATCTCTTAAATTCATATCCAAAATCTCTTCATAAAATTGAAGATGACCTGCATCACCTTCCTCAACTGTGGCTAAAAAATTGGATAATAAAGGGCAATTTGAATTGAATTTTTCCATATCAATACTTTCCTTAAATATCTCCATGCCATCGCCACCGTACAAGGTTGTTTCATAAAACATTTTTACAAACTCCTCCATAGTTTCAATATCATCATCTATGGCAAAAGACATTGCTTTTTCGCACTCAGCATAAGCTTCATCTCCTAAAAGTCCAAACATATAATTTGTTATAGAACCGCTGATATTGATGTTTATTTCCTTTAAGGTTTCAGGTTTAGCCGCTGGCGATTCCTTTACTTTTTCTGTTGTGGTATTTGTTTGGGAAATAATGGTATATCCTAAAGTTTCGGCATGTTTAAGAAAATTAGGGAAATTATCTTTTCCCCATTGTCTGCAAGCAACTATTGCTGTTCCATCCGATAAAGTGAAAGGCGCATCCATATAGAAGTCCCTTTCTTTTACGCCTGCATCTTTTTTAGCAATAACGCCTTTGCTTCCCTGAATACTATCAGGAAAAGCGGTTTGTAATGCTTCTAAGGAAGGTTTATTCTTAGCTGCCCAATCTTTTACGATTGCAAAAACTAATTGCCTTTTGTTAAGGTTTTCTCCTAAACCTTCTACGGTATATTTTGTATAATCTCTTGCCATAATATTTTGTCTATTTTTTTTTTTAAAATTTATTCAATTGTGCATTCATAAGTGTCTTTTATGTTGGAAGCAACTTCATTAAACTTAATTGTTCCTTTGCCTGGCAACAATATCAATGAAGAAAATCCAGGTTCGCCAGAATTAATAGCTTCAATCAAATTATCTAAACGAACAAAAACTAAATCACTCAATTTAAATTCATTTTCAACTTCTAATTCTGCCTTCAAGTGCCATTTACCATACTTTATAGTTACATCACCTTCGCTTTTTAAATTACAATAGGCATAAGGTATGGTTATAGTATCTCCGGATTCTGTTTTAACAGAACAAGAGCCCACATAATCTATTAAATAATAGTTTGGCAAAATAGCTGGTTTATAGATGCCATTATCTAAATCGGTTTCGTCTTCGTCTACTGTAAATTCTCCAAAGCGTTTATTGATAACTAGTTCATTATCTACCTTTACTTTAATGATATTATCTACATCCCAACTAAATTCTTCATTATCCCAATCTTGATACATGGAACCTAATACTTCAATTTCTAATTTCTTCATTTATTCTTCTATTGTTAAACCTGCATTATCTAATACCTGTCTTATAGGATACGCTGCACCATCATAAATATTATTAGCAACTAACAATAGTGTTACATATTCATTTTTAGCGATTAAATTATCTTGAGCACAGATTTGTATTAGAATTTGAATAAGTCTTGATTTTTGAGAGTTGTCAAGATGATCCGCTAAAAAATTAATAGAGTTCACCAAAAGGGCGTTATGTTTTCCCATTTTCCAGAAAATTTGAGATTGGCTATCTACGTCATCCCATACATCACGAACTGCAATTCCTTGTTCGTCATACTCATCAAAAGCGATATGCATCCAATTCATTTCACCTTCAATTACCTCTCCATCTGCTAACATGGTATGTCTTATAACAAATGCGAGGGCATGTGGCAACTTCCAATTTATCGAACCCTCTACTGTTTCTTGAATTGCTGACTTTTCTTCAACTGTCGAAACTTTTTCTTGGGTAAGTTCCTCGTCACTCACTTCATTTTCTTCTGCAACATCTGCAATAATTTTATAATTCAACAACCCTGCATGTAAAATAAAATTTGAAAAATTTTCTTTTCCCCATTGATTACAAACGGCTATTTTGGTCCCATCTTTTAATGTAATCGGAGCGTTTATGTAATAATTTCGTTCATTTTTTGAGTCAATTTCTGAAACCATTCTTATAATGCCTTTACCTCCTTGAATATCATCCCACCATTGCTCTTTTAATTCCTCATAATTCATATCCATTGAACTTGCATAGTGCTCCACAACTTTTAAAACCATTCTTGATTTTGCGATACCTTTTTTCCAGTCTTCAAACTTGTATTTTGTAAAATCTTTTGCCATATTAAATATTTAATTTATTTTCTAAAAATATAGTATATAAATATTATATTTGATTCATAATTGATTCATAATATATAATGTTAAACATATTAAAAAAGTTAGTAGAAACTAAAATAGGTAGAACTGTAAAAACTAGAGGAGACTGTCAATTAATATCAGATGCTATTTTAGAATCTTTGGATGTTGAAATAAGTTACAGCACTATAAAAAGAGTCTATGGTTTAAATGCGTCTACAAAACCAAATACTAAAACATTAAACACTCTAGCTAAATTTATAGGTTACAATAACTATTTTCATTTCATACAAACCTATAATTTTGAGAACAGTAATAATTTAAATTTCCAAATCTTTAGAATTATTTCTAAAATGGATCAATTGGAGATTATTGAATTAATTAACGATACCAAAAAAAGTAGTGAAAACTTCAATAATTTTATAATTATTTTAATACGTGAATTACTCCATCATAAAAATTATAAACTGATTAATAAAATATTTCAATTAGAAGCCCTTAAACACGATACTTTCTCATATTCAGAAATCTTGTACATAGGAAACTCTATTGGGCTTTTATTAAGAAAATTCAACAAAACTGACAATGTTCTCTTGTCTAATATTAACTTTATTAAAATTGTGTTTTCAACTTTTGTAGATTATACTAATCTCAACAGGTATTATGGAAATGCTGCGAAAGTTGTGAAGACTATTCATAAAAATACAGAAATAAAATTATTTGCAAATGCATTGTTAGAATTTAAGAATTTTTTAAATAAAAAAAGTATAAGAACAGTAAAGTTAGAATTGATTTACTCAAAGAATTTACATCCAATTTTGTGCAGTAGACTTTTTGCTTTATTCTTTTTAAAGGATAAAAATTTTAATAATGAATTAGTTATCAATAATTATTTTAAAATTCATTCAAAAAAAAATACTTTTATTGATTATAGTTTTGAGTTGTTCTTAGCGGCTATTTTAACTAAGAATAGGTTTTTAATGTCTACCCTGATATCTAAAATTGTAGTAGAACCTAAGACCTTAATTTTATATCAGAAATTCCATTTAAATATATTTTTTTTAATGTGTTTATTTTTCTATAAAATGGAGGGAGATAAATTGAATGAAAATAGATTTAAAAAGTTATTTAGCCCTGATGATTGTACTGATGGATATATGGATTTTATAAAAACTTTATATCTTATATATCTTCATGCTGACGAAAGTCATAAAAAGAATAAAATACAAATAAAAAGTGATTATATTAAAATAGTTAAAGACTTAAATTATCCATATCTAAACATTCATTTTTTTAATAATTATTTTAAATAATTGAATAGGTTTTGTGAAATCTCAATTAAGTAAATTTAATGACCTTGAAATTAAAGAAGCAGGTACTGAAACTCCATTTACTCTAAAACATCTGAGAAAAACATACCTTACTTGGGTATTTCATACCATGGGGAGTGACACCAAATTATTGTCATCTCACACTTCAATGAAGGTATTGGAAAACCACTACATCAATCCACTTTTGTTAAACGTTGAAGAAGAGAAGTTAATGAAGGTTAAAGTCTTTGGACAGTCGTATTTTATCTAACACAAGAGTCTAGCACGTATAACCCAAATAGGATTACATATTTGTAACTACTTGAAAATGAGTTAATAAAATTAGTTAAGATTGAGTAGTGAGGAGTGTTATGAGCCCGACGAGCTACCTATCCCTCCGATTTGGACTGCAACAAGTTAACTCAACTTTTTAATTCTCTGCCAGTATAAACTGCCAGAATGAAAAGTTATAGAATATCAATTGGTACATCAAAGTCTAAACCAATTATAATAATTTATTTCAATAATTTACGCCACCGTTATTGGAATGGAAAAGTAATAGGTGTTGATTTAAAATCTGAGGACAATCCTACACTACTTAAAGCAGCTTTTGAATTAAGGTTAAGAGATGGCTGGAGACCTCAAAAAAAGAAAACTAAAATTAAACAGGCTCCTATTACAGTTATTGAAGCTCTTCAAAAAGGTGTCGAAGTAAAGATTAAACAAGGATGTTCAGAACGCTTCATAAAGGATGCTAAACGTATAGTTACACTATGGAGACGTTATGAGAGTGAACAACAAGTAAAGAATCTTACTCTTAAAGATCTACAATCCTCACATATTAGAAATTTTCTTGTAAGACCTAATTGGAGTGCAAAGACTCAGCGAACCGTAAAATCTACTTTAAGTCCATTATTAAATGAATTTAAACCTCATTTAGTTCAAAGTGTAAAACTTAAGAAACCTACCTCTACCCTTCATAAACCTTTTGACAATATCAATGAAATACTTGATTCTGTTAAAGCTTACAACAAACAGCTACATCTATGCTGTTTAATGACGTATGGATGCCTTTTAAGACCTCATCGTGAGATAAGAGAGCTTACTTGGTCTGACTTTTCTGAAGATCTAAGTTATATCCGCTTATCAGGAAATAGAAATAAGTCTGGTAGACTTAGAATTGTTCCTGTACCAATTTATGTTAGAGAACTGCTTGTTCAAGGAGAACCTCATCACAATATCTTTTCAAACAAACCTCAACCTTATAATGAGGAATACTTTAAAACACTTTGGAGTCGTTTTAAGAAACAATCAAAGACACTTGAGCAAGGACAAACATTGTACTCTTTTAGGCACTCTGGAGCTATAGAAATCTTTAAGAGAACTGGTTCTATTACCAAGCTACAGAAAGCTATGGGACATTCATCTATAAATGTATCTCTAACCTACTTACGTGGTTTAGAAATAGCAGAACTAAAGGAGGAGGATATGCCTATGGTTTACTAAAATTATAATATCCATTTTAAATATCTTTTGTTTTGTAATTACTTATTTTCAAGTCTATTAATTTCATTTTGCAGCTTTTTGCTCAAAACTTTTGTTCTTATGAGCATGTCCTCATAAAATCCAATTTTAAGGTTTCTAAATAAAAGGCTTTGATTTAATTCAATCTTGAAGCCTTCATCATTTTTTGCACCTTCAAGGTCATATAACTCTAGACTTTTAGATGCAATGTTTGGATTGTAGTATTCCTCATCATCAAATTCATCATTCAATTCACTATCTACAGTAATTAATTTATTTTGTGTAATTCTAAAATATTTTTTAAAATAATACTTCTTTGTAGTATAAGTTTGAAAATCTGAATAATCATTTTCTAGAATTGTGATAGCTTTATGAAAAAAATCATAAAATCTTGCAATGTCCTTTCTTATGTTGTTATTTGATAAAATTCCGATTTTATTATTTTGAAGATTTTGATATGTAGATGCATGAAGAGCAACAACTAATGGAGTTCCAAGAGCATCTGTGAAATTAATTGAATCTTTATGCTGTTTAAAGTTATTTTGTAAAAGCTTTAATAAATTTGTTTCTTCGACAAAAAATTTCTTATGGTATTGAATATTAAACTTAACATCTAATGTATCTAAATTGATGTCTTCTTGTAGATTTTTTAATATGGTTATTTCCATATTTTGTCTTTTCCTATTTTCATTTGAGTTATTTACTTGTAGCGCTATTAAAATTCCAAAAGCTACAAGGAAAATCTCTCCTAAAGCATATTTAAAATAATTAAATGAACCTTTATTTTTCGAGGTAATCGTATTCATAAATTTGAAAGGCATACTTTTTTCTCAAATATACAAAATATAACATTTAATATATTTCTTTTTTTCGAGTGTAAATAAAAAAACTCCTTTTTAACTATATACTATTATAACATAGAATAACATATGCCATTTACATCAGAAACAGCAAAACAAGCAGGTAGTATATCTCGTAGAGGTAAAAGTTTAGCAACAGAGATTAGAAATCAAATAACAGAGGTTGCAGAAGAGTTAATTAAAGCAATTGACATAGCTTCTTTAAGTAATAAGGATAAAGTACTATACTTGAAAGCTATAATGCCTTTTATACTATCTAAAAATGAAAGGATAGATACCCATCAAATGCCAACAGAGTTTCAGATTGAGATAG
>Ga0209308_10003235_pt1 | contig 13499 bp, 11 predicted proteins | sample COGITO_mtgs_1204_3_FD_184806 | JGI IMG/M metagenome (GOLD analysis project Ga0209308, IMG submission 184806) | Pelagic marine microbial communities from North Sea - COGITO_mtgs_120405 (SPAdes) (version 2) | ecosystem: Environmental > Aquatic > Marine > Epipelagic ...
TAGATGCGCAGAATGCCGCGATCGATGCAGTTGCCCCAGGGGCATCATGGGATGCGCCGCATAATGCATCGGTGAAGGTAATCACTCGGGGTTTGGTCAAGCTCGGCCTGTTAAAAGGTAAAGCGAGCGAGTTGATTAAGGCGGAGGCCTATCGTGATTTTTACATGCATCGTGTAGGACATTGGATCGGCATGGATGTGCATGATGTGGGTGACTACAAGATAGATGATCATTGGCGCCTGCTTGAACCCGGCATGGTGACGACCATCGAGCCAGGCATCTATATCTCGCCAGACAATAAGAAAGTCGAGAAACGGTGGCGGGGAATCGGCGTCCGTATTGAAGACGATGTGTTGGTCACCAAGCAAGGCAATAGAATCCTTAGTAAGGGAATTCCAAAGACCGTCGAAGAGATTGAATCATTCATGTCGAGTGCCGTTCACTAGTTCATGCAGATATCGAATCCAGATAAATTCTATGATCTCGTTGTGGTCGGCGCGGGTATGGTTGGCGCAAGTTTCTGCTGCGCCCTGGAAAATCTACTGGGCGAGAATCCTATTTCAGTGCTGGTTATCGAGGCCATCCCACCGGGTAATGACTTAGCAAAGCAGTCTAGCTTCGATGCGAGATCTACGGCGTTGTCTTTCGGTTCAAGAAAAATTCTCGAAGAGTTTGCTGTGTGGCAAGAACTTGGAGCGGCTGTCTGTGCTATTGACGAGATTCAGGTTTCCGACCGGGGTCGCCTCGGTGCGGTTTCCTTAAGCGCGCAGGAGCAGAAAGTAGATGCCCTCGGCTATGTGGTTGAGAACAAACGCCTGGGTGAGGTTCTGAATGCTAGATTGCTAGGTTCGGATACAATAAACCTGCTATCTCCCGCCGCGGTCTCATCTATCAAGGCAACCGAGGGGGGAATGCAGCTTCGTCTGCAGCATGGAGATAGCGATGCAATTGTTGATACCTCTCTGGTAGTTCTGGCAGACGGGGGCAAGTCTCCAGTCTGTGAGCAGCTTGGAATTTCGCAGTCGATCGAGCGTTATGATCAGCACGCACTTATTGCCAATATCGTATTCGAAAAACCGCATAATAATATCGCCTATGAGAGATTCACCGACACAGGCCCTCTCGCCATATTGCCACTGCAAGCCATCGATGGAATGAATAGAGGGTCTCTGGTCTGGACTCTTTCGGTTGAGCAGGCTGCCGAGTTTCGAGAGACGAACGAAGAACAACTATTGTCTCTGCTACAGGAACGTTTTGGCTTTAAGCTGGGCAAGATAACAAACATCGGCGAAAGGTTTGTGTATCCACTGAGCCTCTCACTAGCAAAGGAGCAGGTCCGCCCTGGCTTAGCGTTATTGGGCAATGTTGCCCATACATTGCACCCGGTTGCCGGGCAGGGCTTAAATCTAGCCTTGCGCGACGCACGAGTTCTGGTCGATGTGTTGGACAAGGCGATGCAACAGGGAGTCACGCTGGGTGATATGAGCATGCTGTTGGAATATGTTGCACGGCAGGAGACGGATCAGGCGCTGACTACGCAATTCACCCACAACATCACTAAACTCTTTTCCAGCAATAATGACGCAAAGGTGTGGCTAAGGAAGTTTGGTCTGCTTGCTATCGAGCTCTCACCAAGGATTCGCCATGGTCTGGCAGAGCGAGCGATGGGTTTGAGTTAGAGCGGATAAGAAGCCGGGCGAAATCGCCTTCGGCCTCAACAAAAGAGTAGATAACTCTTTTAAGCCAAGCAGTTAAAGCTGAGCGCGAATTGCCTCGATACGTTTACGATTGGCGCCTAAATCACTGTAACCCAGGCGCGATGCCGACCGGACATGGGTTTGATTGCTTGCCGAATCGTAGAGAAACTCAACATCATCAACATAGCGCATGAGTCGGCTAGTAAACTCCACGTACATATAGTTGTTTGATTGCTCGACTATATTGGCCTCGTCCAGTGCCAGAACTACTTGCTGAATCTGGTCCAGAGTCGCATCCAGAGCGGCTATCGAATGCTCCTCGCTGCTCTCGAAACTCGATACGCAATTGGGAGATTCGGGGCAGGGGCTCAATCGGCCTTCTCTAGCGCCAATATTCTGAGGAGGTTCTCCGGCACAGGCAGTCAGAAACGGTAGCAGAGCGAGTAGTGATTTTTTCATGTGTTGTGTTCTCTAAGTTCAATAGTTTTGACGGTTATGGAGAATATAAATCTGCCGCATCATTAACCTATTACAGTCATGCCTAGCCACTCGGCAATTAAAGCGGGTTTATCTTCACCCTCTATCTCTACAGTCACCTTGTGCTTGAGCAGATAATGATTCGGCTTCTTCTCCTGCGCACTGACAAGTTCGAATCGAGCGCGAATTTTGCTATCAACCTTTACCGGGTTAATGAAGCGAACCTTGTCCAGGCCGTAGTTGATGCCCATTACGGCGTTCTCGAGCTTAATGCCTCCGTTGTCGGCACTGAGCATGCTCATCAGGGAGAGCGTGAGAAAGCCATGGGCAATCGTAGTGCCGAATGGAGTCTGTGCGGCACGCTCGGGGTCGATATGGATGTATTGATGATCACCAGTAGCATCGGCAAATTTGTTGATTCTATCCTGGTCGATCTCCAGCCAATCTGTGACACCAACCTCTTTACCCACATAGTTCCCGATCTGATCGGCGCTAACAACATTACTCATCTTAGTTCTCCAATATCGACATAGGCTTTACGCTGCTCGCTTAAGCCACCACAGGCGAAGCAGTCTAGCAGTAAATAGCAAATCACGAAACTAGAACACGGTTAGGGAATAGCGTCTACACAGCCTATAATAGATAACCATGGCTGTAGCACAGACAACCGAATTCGATATCGTAATCGCCGGCGCCGGAATGGTGGGGGCGAGCCTCGCCTGTCTGCTCGCCGACACCTCGTTGCGTATAGCATTGATCGATCGTCTTCCTCTTACGCCGGCTAGTGACTCTGAGGAGCATGAACTGAGTAGCGATAAATTTGACCCCAGAGTCAGCGCGATTAGCCAGGCCTCACAGCAGCTGTTTAGGGATATTGGGGTTTGGGATGGCATCGCAGCCAAGCGAGCGTGTAACTATCAGGCCATGGAGGTGTGGGACGCTGAAGGTACCGGCTCAATCAGTTTTTCAGCGACCCAGATAAGCGAACCCGAGCTGGGCAGCATCGTAGAAAATTCGATCATCACGGCGATGCTGCACAAGCGAATAGCGCAGCTTGAGAACGTGACAGCAATTTCCCCTTTTTCAATTGAGTCCTTCGAATCGATTGAAGATGAGCGGGGCAGTTGTGTAGAACTCAATGCCAGCGAAGGACAGTCTATTCGAGCAGGTCTTGTGGTTGCTGCGGATGGAGCAAATTCGAAGCTAAGACAGCTTGCGAACTTCGAATGCCGTGAATGGGACTACGAACAGCATGCCTTAGTGACAACTGTGAGAACCGAGCGCGAACATCTCAACACGGCAAGACAGCGTTTCCTGGAAACAGGGCCGCTAGCATTTCTGCCGCTTCGCGTTGCACAACATGATGACGATCAGCATTTTTGTTCGATCGTTTGGTCTATGTTGCCGGAACAGGCCGAAAGGATGCTGGCTCTAAGCGAGGCAGAATTCAATACGGAGCTAGCAGCGGCGCTGGAGTTCAAGCTCGGTGCGATTAAGTGGAGTGACAAACGTTTCGTCTTCCCACTCAGACAGCGCCATGCCATCGATTATGTGAAAGATAATATCGTTTTGGTGGGTGATGCTGCGCATACCATTCACCCTTTGGCGGGCCAGGGGGTCAATCTGGGCTTGCTGGATGTTCGCGCCTTAGCGGAAGAGTTGGCGGGCGGTATTCAGGCAGGCAGGTCGATAGCCGATCCGGTAGTATTGGCGCGTTACCAGAGAAGGCGCAAAGGCAACAACCTTTCGATGATGTGGTTGATGGAAGGATTCAAGCGATTGTTCGCACAACAAGACCTTGGCATACGCTGGTTGCGTAACATGGGGATGAACGCGGCCGACAAGATGACGCCCGTTAAGAATCAGATGGTGCGCAAGGCAATGGGTCTGGATAACTGATTCCTGTGCCATGGTGCAGAGACGATATCGGGCCTATTAAGATTGGGCCTATTAAGCTAGGCATTCTGAACACTATCTAACTATGTCCCTGTGTTACTTCTTAATGACTGCTCTTTCCTCGAGAACTATTAAGCATCCCATTAATCATAATCTTCACATGATCCTCTATTAGTTTTTCCACTTGTGCGTCTTCGTAGAGTCCGCAGTTTGCAGGCCATTGTTGATGACGAACCGCCGCGCCTATCAATCCTGAGCTTCTAAGCGTGACGATGCCATGAAGTTGTGACCATATCAGCAGTGTCGAATTAACTACTTTCTCTTCCGTGCAGTGTAGTTGATATTTATTGTGAATTGCGAAGACAAGACTCCGTGCTTTAGCTATGCAACGACAGGAAACGTCAATAATCTCTTCTGTTGACCATTCCATGGGCAACGATGAACTAAATAGAAAGCGAAATTGGGAGGGATATTTTCTTGAAAAATGGAAATAGGCCAGACACATTTCTACCAGCGCCCGATCGGGGTTCTCAGACTCTGTGCAATTGTCTGTAAAGAATTTATTGAAACTCTCATAGACGCGAATCTTAATCGCAATTAACAGGGCGCTCTTGTCGGAAAAATGGTTGTAGACAGCAGAGGGAGTTATGCCGATTTCTTTGGAAAGCGCGCGTAGCGAAATTATCTCGCCTTCATTATTTTCAATATGATTCGCAGCCGCGACAAGAAGCGCTTCCTTCACATTTCCATGATGATAATTCGTGCTGGATTTCTGTGTGTCTACTAACATTGCTACCTCCAGATTTTAGATTTGAAAGTTATAGCGTAGATGAAGTTGTACAATATCGTTATTGCGAAAGTTATAAAAAATCGAGTCACGATCGCTGCCGTAGTCTACCCACAGCAATCCTATTTCAACATCGTCGGACCAGTTGTAGTCAATGGAAACGCGGCTGACCTGGCCTGTTTGATTAGCGAGTTCATTACGCACGGCTACGAGCTTGAGCTTCTCGTTTAACGCGGTCCAGTACAGCCGTGCGCCGAAGCTGGTCTGATTCTTGTCCGCATACATGAACTCATCATGACTCTTGGTCCGTATGCTATCCAATTCGAAAGTGAGTAGCAGATTGCGAAAGCCGTTGTACTCGACTCCAAACACTGACATGACCTGATCCTTCTCGTCCCATCCTGCCAGCTGTCGAAATAGGGCGTCTCGTCTCGGGATTACTGCCTTGTCCAGGTGTAGACCAAGTTCTCCAAAATAGAGCCAGGAGCCATCAGCCCAGTTTGCCGCTACGCCGAATGCACGCATTCGATTCTGACCGTATTGAAATCGCGGATTCGCAGAACCTGCTGCACTAACCTCATCCAGGCTTAAGGCATTATTGTTGAATTCAGCCGCTACTAACTGCAGATCACCCTGACCAAGGTGCGTGGATGCCCGGAAAAAATACTCCTGCTCGTCCTCTGGCCCGTCTCGCTCTACCCGTATACCCGCAGAGCGCAATGCAACAAACTGGTCGAACTCATCGCCTATGGGCGCCGTATAGTTCTTGTTGGCGCGATGGGTGATTACTCCGTCGAAGGTCCAATCCCCTGCCGTATAACTCAACAGAGCAGCTGGAACCTGCAGGCGAATATCCTCTAGATCTTGTTGGGCGAAGGTATACTGATCTTCCGTATTGATAAGATCGGTGACCCTGGAATATTCTGCTAAACCCCAGGCGAGAATCTGATTGCCGAGCTTAAAATAGAAGCCATTGTCGAATTGCTTCTCCACATAGAAATCGCGTACTTCGAAGCGATTTCGAAATTCGTTGGTCTCGTCCGAGGTATAGTCGACACCCTCGTTGAGCCTATAGACTTCATCGTGATAGACCTTGCCGCTAATGCGAAAAGTAAAATCCTGTCCCAGCGAGCTATCTAACTGAGCGAACAGGCTGGTCTCAATCTTATTAAGGTCTCTACCCTGCCGGCTGAAGAGCGGCCCCGGGCGTTCGATTCCCTGTGATACTTTCTGCGTAACCCATCCAATCAGAGAATAATCTTTACTGTCACTGGACTGATTCGATTCAATATCGACATCGATGGCATTGAAAAAATCATTCTGTGCAATGCTCGGTTGATAGATGAGCAGCATTACAAGAGCGGCTAGAGGCCGATTATTCCTTATAAGAAAACTCTTTGCCTTACCCAGAATCACTGTGATTGTCCCTAGTCGAGGCTCCGCTGCATTGCCTCTGTGGTAAGTAGTTCATCAGCGACGCTGACGTTGTAATCTATGGAGTTGATCTGCAATACGCTGGCGTGCTCCTGTCGATTGTTTCGAGTGGTGATAGCCTGCAGCCTTTTCACGGTCCATATGCCTTCGATCTGTTCGATCTCGGAAGAGGTAAAAAATTTAACGCGATTACCTCGCAGCTCCCAGACCTGACCGCGAATTTGAATTAGCTTCTCTTTGCTTATCCAGCTTTGCATCTTGGAGTAACCCGTTGCCTCCTCGGCACGATCTTTAAATTCAGGCTTAGGAATAATTTCGATCACCCAGCATTCTTCGTCATCGACAATTTCTGATTCATTGATGAAGTTGTAATCATACCAGTCCACTTCAATTCCATTAATATCGGCATAGGTGAAGTCGCTGCCCAGAAACGAGTCGGATGTGTCACTACTCGCGAGTCGCTTTACTCTTTGTAGCGCAGGCAGATAGAGCCAGGAGTCATCATCTCGCAGACTCTCTTTCCAGTCGAAGTTGAGATAGGCCGTGCCACGAATATCCGCCGGTGATTCGAACAGTGATAGTGTCTTGGTATCGACGCCGTAGTCTATCGAGTAGAGTTTTAGATCTCTAACCCTCTGCCTGTCTCTTCTGTCGATAAGTACCATGGTGATTTCGGCGATAGATGAATCCCCATCGTATCGCTCATCCACCATGCGCATCACTTCTGCGGCAGAATATTCGGCGGCGCCTAGTGCCCCAGAAAATAAAAACGGCAGACCGCAAATGAGTATTGTCGCTGCGAGTTTGCGTACATGATAAATTCCAAAACGCATTTTGTCTTATCCCCTACAATCTTTGGAAGGCTAGATGAGCTTGTGTGCCTGCTAGATTTATACTGCTGTATTATTCTGCGTCACTGCAACATCTAATTCGTCTTCCGTGCCGTCTGCCAGATAGAGTATAGCCGGCAGAACGACAAGATCACCAATCAAAGCAAGCGACATTATAATAGAGCCAAAAAGGCCTACATAGATAATGGTGGTGAATGACGCGAAACAGAGGACGCTAAATCCAAACACCAGCACCAGGGAGCTAAACACGACGGCTCTTCCCGATTCATTCATTGCGCGCGCTATAGACTGCTGGGTGCTGGCTCCCTCGCTCTTTGCCAGAAGATAGCGACTCATTACATGGATAGCATCATCGACTGCGATGCCCATCGTCATGGCGAATACGATGACTGCGCTTTGATCCAGGGAAATGCCCAGCCAGCCCGCAATACTTCCAGCTAAGACTATCGGTAGCACGCTCGGAATAATGGACAGTAATCCGTATTTTACCGACTTGAATAGTGTTATAAAAAACAGGGTAATGACACCCAGGGCGATCAGAAAGGATTGTGCCATGCCCTCAGAGATGTAGGTGTCCTGAACCGTATACAGAGCCATAGTGCCAGTAACTATCGCCCCTAGTTGGGGGTAGTTTTCATCTAGATAGGCTTCGATATCTTCTAGTTCGGTCTGCATCAAAGAGGCCTGCATGTTCACCACGGGAACGACCAGCCTTGCGTGGCGATTCTCGAAGTCTTTGATGTCCGAAAGATTCTCATTCGCACCCGCGCTTTCATAAAGCAGTAAGAACTGGGCAGCCATCTCGCGGCTCGATGGGAGGCGATAGAATTCTGGGTCATCTCCATTTAGCGATTGACTTATTTCTTTCAGATAATCGGCTAGAGAATTAATCGGGCCCAGTGTCTCGCGCTGAACTAACCAGCTCTCTATCTCGTCCAGTTGCGCTAAAAAATTGGGGTCTTTGATGCCTTCATCTGCTCCCGAATCGAGAATTATGTCCAGGTTCATCATGCCGCGATAGACGTCATCGAAATACTCGATATCCTGACGAGTCTGACTGCTCGCCTTAAATAGAGTGACGTAATTAGAGTCGATAACAATATTGGGTATATTCCAAATTGAAAAAAGTAAGGCGAGGAAAGCGCCAACCAATATTCTATTCTTATTTCTAAGAGTAAAACCTGGCACCTTCTGTGTGATAGAAGAGATAATTCCTGAGTCTAGCACTCTGTTTGTATTGCTGGGCATCTTCTTCATGAAACTTAATAAGGCCGGCAAGACAGTCAGCGCAAATAGAAACAGGGCAATAGAGCCTATAGCCCCCAGTAAGGCAAACTCTCTAACTGGCAAAATCTTTGTAATAGAAAGTGCATAGAAGCCAGCAGATGTAGTGATGGCAGTAAAGAATGCAGGCCGCCAGATATTCAGGATAGTGGCCTGAGCTGCCTCAACGCCATCATGACCGGCATGCATGAAATGGAAAAATTCTAGCAGCACATGCACTGTTATTCCGATGCCAATGATTATTAGCGTTGGCGCAAGGGCTCCGCTATCGACGGTGGTATGTGGAATTCCCAGATAGCCTTGTATTTCCTGCACTAACAAAATTCCACAGGCGATGACTAACCAGGGTGCTATGGTTGCCCACAACGATCGAAAGCTGAAAAACAAAATCAATACCATCAGCAGAACCATGACCGGTATCAGCACCGCGATATCTTCTGCCGAAACCGTTTCAAAACGTTCCTGTGCGAGAGGGTATCCAGAAAGATGGAGGATGTAGCTGTCCGAACTTAAATTTTCCTCTTCCACGAAGCGGTAGAGATCTTGAACCAGCTTCACCTTGGTCTCTGATGTCTCCCCATTGTGCTCTACCCGGGCAGCAACTCTCGTATGTTTAAAATCTCTGGTTATCAGAGTGTCCAGTGCCAGTGCTTCGTTGTTCAGCGTATTTTTAACTGCAGTTATTTCAGCGGTGTCACCTATAAGCTCCTCAACATCTTCGATCAAATAGTCTGTACTAAGGTCATCACCGTCGGCGTGAATGTATTGGAAGTTAGTGAGTGACCGCAGCTGAGTCACATATTCATGGTATTCAAGAAAATCTGAGACTCGGGCAATGTCGCGCAGGGTATCGGCGTTAAAGATATCGGGCTCAGACGGTGTCGCCTCAAAGCCCACAATCAGGTATTCGTTGTCACCAAACAGATCGATAAGATTATCGTATTCGAGTAGTGTTGGATCGCCTGCGACGAAATAGCGCTCGGTGCTATTGTCAAAGGGGATGGTCTTTCCGGTGAGCAGAACGATGATCAGCAGCAACACTGACCCCGTGATGATTGGGATACGGCCGGCAATTGTAAACTTTGCCCAGGCTTTGATTAGAGCCGTCATCCTGAAACTCCTGAATCATCAGGGTCTGACCGCCCCAATTTTATTATTTTTCTTAGTCGAGCTGACAAGACACTTCACCAACTTCGGGGGTCAGTGTAATACCAGATGTTAACCGCGTAAAGTTAACACCATTAATATTGCCCCATTCTTCAATAAATCGAAAAAACCTATATATAAGAAATTCTTATGAAGATTTCTTAAAGTCAGTCGATACTACTTTTGTGCGAATATTCGGGCCAAATCGGCGCCTGATCGCCTTAGGGAGCAGTCAAAGTATGGCAAAGGAATCTAATTTCCCCTTCGATCTGGATCTCAGTACGTTGGATACAGGCAGTATCACCAATATTCTCAGTGATATTGAAATGCACATGCCGCTCATGGAGAGTGAGGGTGATGTGTCGCAATTGCTGCAGGTTAAGGCTTTTTTCGAATCTGAACTGAAGATCGAGCGACGCCTGCACTAAGCCCTCAAATACCCGAATAATGCGCCTTCCAAGCAGTTTTCGACTCATCGAATAACGGTGTACTCCCTGTCTTGCTTGGTTTATGCTCCTATGCCCTGTACTTTAAAGTAGGTGCTATCAGAGAGCTTTTCCAACTGAACGCCTCCTTAGAATTTACTTAGCAGGATTAACACTAGGAACTCACAAGAAAGGGTCATTATTATGAAATCCGTATTATCTTTGCTAGCAGTTTTCAGCCTGGTTTGTAGCAGCGCTCAGGCGTTAGATATTGCCGCTCTAGAGAGAGCGATGGCAAACCCCGATCGTCCAGCGGCAGATAAAGAAAGAGATGCCAGCCGACAAGCCCCAGCCGTATTGGATTTTCTTGGCTTAGAAGCCGGAATGACTGTGCTGGATGTGAACGCATCCGGCGGTTGGTACACCGAAGTCTTATCCTACGCCGTTGGCCCCAATGGCAAGGTGCTTATGCAGAATCGTCCTGGAGGCAACTCTGCCGAGGCAGCCACCGCCAGAGCGAATCGGCTTGGCAACGTAGATGAGTGGCTAACACCTATCTCAGATGCTCCAGCGAACTCAGTAGACTTCGCGATTACAGCGCTTAATTTTCATGATTTTCATAATTCCAACCCAGCCGCCGCTCAGGGCATTCTGGGTCAATTGATGGCCGTGCTAAAGCCTGGTGGTATCCTGGCGGTGATCGATCACGAAGGTACGTTTGGTGCTGACAATGTTAGCCTGCACAGAATCGCTTTCGAAGATGCTGTAAAAGCGGTGCTTGCATCTGGCTTCGTATTAGCTGGTGCCAGTGATATTCTCGACAACGAAGCAGACGATCACACAGTTGGTCCGTTTGATCCATCGTTAGGCCGTAACACAGATCGCCTCGTACTCAAGTTCATGAAGTTATAGTTCATGCTGCTATAAATTGGATAAGAAGTCATTCGGTAAAACGAAGTATCACAATTTCTAGCGCAACGAAAATCGAAGGGTCTTGGTGTAAAACTGAGGCCCTTTTTTATTATTCTTTCCTTCCTTAGTTGATGGCCCGAGCAGAATTTGGATAAGCAAGATTCTCAAAATCGGTTAAAGAAATTCATTTCTGTATTTCAGTATAGCGGTGTAGCCCTGGAGATCGTCTGGAGCACCAGCGCCAAGCTGACTATTGCCATGGCCTTGACCACCCTCTTCGCTGGTGTGTTGCCCGCCGCTATCGCGTCTGTGGGTGGCCTATTCGTGGATGTCGTATCCAATGCCTTTCAGGACGACGGCAGCAACATGGCCCAGCTACGCAGCGAGGCACTCTACTATGTGTTTCTGGAGGCTGGCCTGGTAGTGCTAATGACAGGCGCACAGCGTATCAACACGGTATGCCAATCCATATTACGGGTGTTATTAGGCAATAAGATCAATGTAATGATTCTCGAGAAGGCGCTAACATTGGAGTTGGCACATTTCGAAGATGCAGAGTATTACGACAAGCTGGTGCGGGCACGGCGCGAAGCGTCTAGTAGGCCGCTTAGCCTGGTAATTAAGACCTTCGATCTTTTTCGAGACATTATAGCCCTGATAACGATAGGCATATGGCTCTTTCAGTTTTCACCCTATGCAGTTTTGCTTCTGGCCGCAGCTGGGGTTCCAGCTTTCATCGCCGAGGCGAAATTCTCCGGTGAAGCTTTTCGAATACATCGCAGGCGCTCAGCCGAGCGACGTATGCAGATCTATCTGGAGATGGTGCTAACGCGAGAAGACGGTGTAAAAGAGGTAAAGCTGCTGCAGCTAGGCAAGATGTTCCTGCAGCGCTATGTCGATATTTTCCTCAACATCTATAAAGAGGATAGATCCCTGGTTCTGCGCCGCGGAATCTGGGGCTATATTCTTGGGCTGATTGCCAGCGCAGCCTTTTACTTCGCCTATGGTTGGGTGGGCTTTGCTGCTATAGCAGGGGCGATAACGATCGGTCAGATGACCATGTATATCGCACAATTTCGTCTTGGCCAGAACTCGGTCACCAATAGCCTTACCTCGATAAATGGAATGTATGAAGATAATCTCTATCTTTCTAATCTCACCGAGTTTCTTTCCCATAAAGTGCCGGAACAGACGGGAGAAGGGATAGCAGGCCCCAATCCTGACGACGGCATTCGTTTCGAGAATGTCAGCTTCTCCTATCCAGGCGCACAGACGCCAGCACTGAAGAACATAAACCTGCATATTACGCCCGGAGAAAGCCTGGCCATCGTGGGTGAGAACGGCAGCGGCAAGACGACCTTGATAAAGTTACTTACGCGCCTCTACGCGCCAACAGAGGGGCGTATCCTCGTTGATGGTCTGGACCTGCAGGAGTGGGACACTAATGCTATTCGTGAAAAGATTGGTGTGATCTTCCAGGACTTTGCCCGCTATCAATTAATCGTCGGTGAAAATATCGGCATCGGCGATGTCGATAATATCGACGACGGCAATCAGATTGAGGAAGCAGCGCGCAAAGGCATGGCCGATGAATTTGTGAGAGATCTTCCGCTGGACTATCAAACACAGCTGGGCACCTGGTTTAAAGATGGCAAGGAGCTTTCTGGCGGTCAGTGGCAGAAGATCGCGCTATCCAGGGCATTCATGCGCAGTAAGGCAGACATCTTGATTCTGGATGAACCTACGGCAGCGATCGATGCGCGTGCGGAAGCGGAAATCTTCGAGCACTTCAATGATCTCACCGACAACCGCATCTCAATAATTATTTCCCATCGCTTCTCTACAGTGCGCAGGGCCGACCATATTATCGTGCTGGAGAAGGCAGAGGTGTTAGAGCAGGGCAGTCATCAACAGTTACTGGAAATGGATGGCCAATACGCCACGCTGTTCAACCTGCAGGCCAAAGGATACCAGTAGCGGTGGATAACCCATTGCTCTATGCCTTAGTTGGTTTTCTCGCCTGTTTCATTGGAACCATTCCGTTTGGCCCCATAAATCTCTCAGTAGTAAAGACCACTGTGGACTATGACAGGCACAGTGGCTTGGCTATCGCGTTTGCGGCTTCGCTGATAGAGATACTGCAGGCGCTGATTGCAATCTCCTTTGGCATGTTGATCAGCACCTTCCTCGATTCGAATCTGCTCTTCAAGTTCTTCCTGGCCTTTGTCTTCATTGTGCTGGCCGGTTTCATCTTTACGCGCAAACCGAAGCCGACATTACAAAGAGAAGCGGATAGGCCCAGCTCCTTCTTTCGAAACGGCTTGATAATATCTGCACTCAATCCACAAGCGGTGCCTTTCTGGATATTCGCACTGGCGACAATTAGTCAGTATTTCGAGTTTCAGTATATAGGCCTCACCCTAATGGCTTTTCTGGCGGGCGTTTTCATTGGCAAATTGCTGGCGCTCTACGGTTTTGTCGTAGCGAGCAGCTCCCTAAAAACCCATCTACATCAGAGCAGCGCTCTGGTAAATCGGCTCCTTGCAGGGATATTGCTATTTATTGGTTTAAGTCAGGGGTGGAACGCGGT
>Ga0209308_10003246_pt1 | contig 13457 bp, 14 predicted proteins | sample COGITO_mtgs_1204_3_FD_184806 | JGI IMG/M metagenome (GOLD analysis project Ga0209308, IMG submission 184806) | Pelagic marine microbial communities from North Sea - COGITO_mtgs_120405 (SPAdes) (version 2) | ecosystem: Environmental > Aquatic > Marine > Epipelagic ...
TGGTGTGCGTAACCTGGCCGGCTTTAACAAGAAGGTCACGGATGCAAAGAAGGCTGGGGCACCTATCATGGACCCAACCTGGAAAGCTGATCCTATGTTATTGGAAGAAGAACAATCAGCACCCGAGTTAGAGGCCTTGCCCTGCGTTGTGGTGATCGTCGACGAGCTAGCCGATATGATGATGGTTGTGGGCAAGAAGGTCGAAGAGTTGATCGCTCGCATCGCACAGAAAGCACGAGCCTCTGGCATTCATTTGATTCTGGCGACACAAAGGCCTTCGGTTGATGTGCTAACCGGTTTGATTAAGGCGAATATACCAACCCGTCTTTCGTTTATGGTTCAATCGAAGGTGGATTCGCGAACTATCTTAGGCGAGGGCGGAGCCGAACAGCTTCTCGGTAATGGAGATATGTTATTCCTCCCACCCGGTGGTGGTATTCCGACTCGTGTCCATGGTGCCTTCGTCAGCGATGAAGAAGTACACCGCGTTGTGGCAGATTGGAAACAAAGGGGTAAACCGGTCTATATAGAGTCTATTACCCAGAGCGTCGACGACCTGGACATGGGCGCCATGAACAATTCTGGCGCGGACGAGGGCGAAGAAGACGATGCGCTCTATGACGAGGCTGTAAGATTCGTCACCGAGTCACGCAAGGCGTCGATCTCCGCGGTGCAAAGGAAGTTGCGTATCGGCTATAACAGAGCAGCGAGGATGATCGAATCCATGGAAATGGCCGGCGTAGTTTCTGAGATGGGCAGCAACGGAGCGAGAGAAGTCATTGCGCCACCACCCCCTCGTGATTAAACGAATTTACAGAAATAGTAGTCATAGATGATGAAAGCATTTTTTATTTCCACAGCTGCTGCCTGCATACTTACAGTGTTTCCTGCAGTCAGCCTCATAGCACAACCTGTTCCCAGCCTAACGGCACTGGACCGGCTGGATGCGCTGCTTAATGATATTGCCACATTACGCTCGGATGTCGTGCAGTTGATCGTTGAATCTGACGGTGGTGTGCTCGAAGAAAGTGAGATACAGATGTTGCTGAAGAAGCCCGATGGATTCTATTGGGAAACACTCACGCCTTTCCCTGAACTCATAGTTACCAACGGCAGCACCCTCTGGAATTATCAGCCGGACCTGGAGCAGGTAGTTATCGAAGATTGGGATAGCAGCCGCTCCGAATTGGCCGCGCAGCTACTCAGTGGCAATATCGAATCATTGGGAGGAGACTATCGCATAGAGGGGGTGACATCGGATGGTAGCGAGCATCAGGAATTCGAGCTGCAGCCCAGGGCTGCCGATAGCGTCTACCAACTTATCTCAATCAATTTCATGAATTCAGAGCTGGAGTCCATCTACCTCAATAGCAAGAACGGGCAACAGACGGTTTGGCGTTTTGAGAATGTAGTACGCAATCAAGCGATAGCCGATGCGCAGTTCGAGTTCGTGCCCCCGGCAAATATTGAGATAATTGAGAATAATTATGCCCAGTAGCTTAGCGACTCGCATTAACCCGATCACCCAAATAGAAGCGAATTAGTAAGGTGCCTACTTACATTGCTATAGCTTTTGGTGGCGCACTAGGAGCAGTATCTCGTTACTGGCTGCATAGCGTAGTGCAGAGGTTCAATGATAGTGGCTTTCCTCTGGGGACCTTTGCTGTCAACGTGCTGGGCTCATTGCTTATTGGAATATTCTTCGTTCTACTGGCAGAAAAAGCTCAGATCGCAGAGCAGTGGCGCCCAGTCATCGTCGTGGGATTTTTGGGTGGCCTGACAACATTTTCAACTTTCTCCCTCGATGCACTTTTGTTATTCGAACAAGGCCACTACAATACCGCACTTTTCTATATCATCAGCAGCGTTGCTCTGTGCCTAATCGCCGCATTTGCGGGCATGCAAATAACGCGCGTCATGCTCTGAACAGACTCACTCAGGAATAGTCAGATGTTAGATCCAAAAATCATTCGCAGCGATGCAGATCTCATCGCTAAAGCGCTTCGCAAAAAGAAATTCGAGCTAGATGTCGCGCGACTGGCTGAGCTGGATTGTCAGCGCAAGGTTCTGCAAACTGACACCGAGGCCTTGCAGAACGAAAGAAATCAGCGCTCCAAGTCTATCGGCAAGGCAAAGGCTGCTGGAGAAGATGTTTCCGAGATTCTGCAATCGATGGAAGGCATCAAATCAGAGCTAGACACCAAGAAAGAACAATTAAATCTCTTGCAGAAAGAACTGGGCGACTACCTTCTTACAGTGCCCAATGTGCCTTCGGAATCCGTACCTGAGGGTGCCGATGAGAGTGATAATAAAGAGATCGCTCGCTGGGGAACGCCCAAGACTTTCGACTTCGCCGTTAAGGACCACGCAGAACTGGGCGAGGCCCTCGAGCAGGGATTAGACTTCGAGGCTGCGACCAAGATTACCGGTTCGCGATTTGCCGTAATGACAGGGCGCACTGCGCAACTCCATCGCGCGCTTATTCAGTTCATGTTGGACACCCATACCCTCAAGCATGGCTATACAGAGGTAAACGTACCCTATCTAGTGAATGCCGAATCGCTGATGGGCACCGGTCAGTTGCCGAAGTTTGAGGCGGATCTATTTAAGCTCAGAGGAGATCAGGAATATTATCTGATACCTACAGCGGAAGTGCCTGTTACCAATCTGGTGCGAGATCAGATAGTCGATGCGGATTTACTGCCCCTAAAATTTGTCTGTCACTCACCCTGTTTTCGTTCAGAAGCTGGCAGTTATGGCAAAGACACCAAAGGGATGATTCGGCAGCATCAGTTCGAAAAAGTTGAGCTGGTTCAGGCGGTCAGGCCGCAGGATTCCGATTCTGCACTGGAAGAGCTTACGTCCAACGCCGAAACCATATTGCAGCTGTTAGAGCTACCATACCGAAAAGTTATTCTATGCGGGGGAGATACTAGCTTCTCAGCCGCCAAGACTTATGATCTTGAAGTTTGGCTACCGTCTCAGGATTGCTACCGTGAGATATCCTCATGCAGTAGTTTTGCTGATTTCCAAGCCAGACGCATGCAGGCTCGCTGGCGTAATCCCGAGACCGGGAAGCCCGAGCTATTGCATACCATAAATGGATCTGGGCTGGCCGTGGGCCGAACCCTGGTAGCGATACTGGAGAACGGTCAGCTCGAAGACGGAAGCATTCAGATACCCAAGGTCTTACAATCCTACATGAACGGAATCGAGCTTCTTGTCTGATGGATCTGCTACCGATATTTCTCAATATCAAGAAGCAGAAATGTGTAGTAGTCGGTGGTGGTGAAGTCGCCTTCAGGAAGGCCAGCCTGCTGTTACGAGCGGGGGCGAATCTCACTATTATCACGGTGTCCGTTGAAGAGCAACTACGTCAGCTATGTTCTCAACATGACGCGACCGTCATAGAAAAAGCGTTTGAGAAATCCGATCTAGAAGGCTCAACCCTAGTTGTTGCGGCTACCGACGATACCCAGGTTAATGAGAGGGTGAGTGTTGCAGCTACCAGCTTGAGCATACCTGTTAATGTGGTTGATCAGCCCCATCTGTGTTCATTCATTATGCCATCGATAGTCGATCGCTCACCGATCGTCATAGCCATTTCAAGCGGTGGTAGCTCTCCCGTGCTAACGCGCAAACTGAAAGAGCTAAATGAAACTATGATTCCCGGCAGGATCGATAAGCTCGCGGAACTTTTGGGCTCATACCGAGGGCGAGTCAAGGCTGGCATAGAAGACTTTTCCGGAAGGCTCCGATTTTGGGAAAGCGTTCTCGATAGTGAGATCCCGGAGTTGGTCTATAGTGGTCAGGATGATAAGGCCAGAGAGGCTTTGGATGCTCGACTGGCAGAGCCTATCTGTGAGCGAGTCACGGGAGAAGTTTATCTGGTAGGAGCGGGGCCAGGGGATCCTGATCTGCTAACACTGCGCGCATTAAGACTGATGCATAAGGCTGACGTCGTTCTCTACGATAGACTGGTATCACCAGAGATTCTGCTCAAGCTTCGACCCGATGCCGAAAAGATCTATGTAGGCAAGCAGAGTGCCAACCATGCGGTTCCCCAAGAGACCATAAACCAAATGTTAGTTCGCCTGGCCGGCGAGGGGAATAGGGTGCTTCGACTAAAGGGTGGGGATCCTTTCATATTTGGCCGCGGCGGCGAGGAGCTAGAGTCACTGGCCGAGGCCGGAATACCATTTCAGATAGTGCCTGGTATTACAGCGGCCTCTGGTTGTGCCAGCTATGCAGGCATCCCACTGACCCATCGAGACTACTCTCAGTCTGTCCGCTTCCTTACGGGTCATACCAAAGACGGAAGGGTGCCTTTAGAGTGGGATATCCTGGCAAGGGAACAACAGACGCTTGTGTTTTACATGGGCCTCGCTGGTTTGCCGGTCATCTGCGAGCAGCTCGTTGCCCATGGTATGCCTTCGAATACCGCTGTAGCTGTCGTTCAACAGGGCACGACTCCGAATCAGAAGGTGCTGCTAGGGAAGCTAGAGACTATTGCCGAGTTGGTCGTAGAGCATGAAATACAGGCGCCAACGATAATTATCGTTGGCGAAGTAGTGAATCTGCACAAATCACTCTCGTGGTTTAATGGTAACTAGCTAATACCGAAAAGCGCGCTTAGAGACAATTCTCGGGCTTTGGCAAACCTGCAATCTTGCTTGCGGTCTTAGCCGGAGATCCCTTAAACAATTTCATTAGATAGATGCTCTTACCCTTGTCACCACCAAGGTCTCTCTTGACCAGGTTAACCAGTGCGCGATTAGCCGGGGACATCTGATGGCGATTATAGAATATGCGCAGAAGGTTGATCACCTCCCAGTGTGAAGGCCCTAAAGTAATTTGTTCCTGCGCAGCCAGCACCGTCGCAACTACCTCATTCCAGTGTTCAAGATTGACTAGATAGCCTTCTTTGTCCAGTGCTACCTCTTGGCCTTCTACCAGCAATGGTTGGGCTTCGCTCACAATCTAGAACCAGCTAACTATTTTGTCATGATCACAGCAAAGCTTCACAAAGCGGGCGGTATCTATAAGTTCTACTGAGTCTGCAGCCCTTGTGAGGATTGCCCGCGCTAACATGTCTTCCCGCAAGCCATAAATCTTACAAGTCTTGTCGATCGCTTCTAGTTTTCGAGCCGAGTTAGCGTAGTAGCTGCCATCTTCTATAAATAGAATCGCGTCTCCGCTGGCAATTATCTTAAGGCAACTTTCTAGCAGCTGAGTATCGGGACTCTTACTGATTGTATGCAGGCAAGTCATAGGTTGAAAACCGTGTCAGATGACTCAATCATTTTCGCTATCGAGTCGCTGTCGACTATCTGCATACCGGGTAATAATTCAGGCTCGCTGATATCTCGCTCCTCAAGAGATTGGCGATCGGCGTATATCTTCTCAATCCCATAAAGCTCTAACGTCTCTAGGGCGTTGCCAAGGGTTTTGCTTTCAATAGCCGAGCCGTCCTGCCCCTTCAAGATCTGATAAACCCCATCGCCAAAGAATATATAGTTAACGTCTTGTTCGAACACCGCCGAGGCCAGGGCCATGTCCAGGCAGAGATTCGCCTTGTTCTGGCCATAGGGTGCCGCACGACTAATGAAAGTAATCCGGCTCTTCTGTGGTTTGGAGTTTTCCGTCATGAGATCTACCCGAAATTAACAAGTCGATCGGAATGTATCGCCGCATCGACTAGCTGCCCAAGACCGGCTACTTCGGAACTTGTATATGCGCTGGCAGTGCCTAAGTCGTGTCGATCGGCTTCGGTCTGATTCAGAACGCCGCGCCTTAGTGCCGAGCTAACGCAGATGACAGAATCGATGCTGTGCTCTTCGATCAAGTCATTCCACTGCTGCTGTAGATTGTTCTCATCCTGTGCCACCACCGTAAGCTGGGAAGCGTTATGGACCCCGTCACCAAAGAAGAAAAGCCGATAGAGTTCGTGACCCTGATCGATAACCGATCTGGCGAAGCGCAGCGCAGAGGAGGCTGCCTCGGATGAGTAGGGAGCCGCATATATGACGATTGAAAATTTCACAGTTTCAGTTTAATCCAGACAGGCTGTCATGACTAATTCTAGCAATAAAAAACCCCAGGCTAGCTGGGGTTTAAATTTGATCTAACTGTAATTCTCTAACTATTCTTTGCCAGTTAATGCGCCCAGCAGGTGCAGCAAGTGCACAAAGATATTAATAATACTCAGGTACAGCGATATGGTCGCCATTATATAGTTGCGCTCACCACCGTTTACTATGCGACTGGTGTCAAACAAGATGAAACCTGACATCAACATAATCACAGCAGCAGAAACCGCCAAACTCAGTGCCGGTATTTGCAAGAAAATATTGGCGATCATGGCAACGATAACTACCATCATTCCAGTGAAGATGAAGCCACCCAGGAAATTAAAGTTCTTGCGAGTGGTAAGCGCATAACCTGACAGAGACAGGAAGATAATCGCTGTGCCACCAAGTGCCTGGGCAACAATAGCAGAACCATTCGCATAGGCTGCCAAGTAAACTGAAATCACAGGGCCTAAAGCGCCGCCCCATAATCCGGCAAACACGAAGATAGCTACTAATCCCTTAGAGGAATTAGCCGTAGATCGCACAACGAATGACATAATAAAGCCGCCGATCAGCAGCATCATCCCAACACCTTGGCTAACTTGCAGTGCCATAGTGGTTACCGCACAGATTGCACTAAAAAACAGAGTCATGGACAGTAGCATATAGGTATTACGAACTACCTTATTAACAGATAGTGCCGATTTCTGGCTTCGGCCGATATTTAACTCAACTTCGTTCATCGTTTTCTCCAACTAAGGTTGAATAAAGTAACGCTTAAAATAAGTAACGACCGCAGGCCGTTAGTCTTTATATAGATATGAGGGTGTAGCCCATGATTTCAATGGCTTAGGGCAGTATAAACCTCAAATTAACAAAAGAATGATACGCGGAAGCCACCCAAAATCAACGGATTTCGGACAAAGTAGAATAGCGGAATGTCTGGTTGACTGTGACGGGGATTATAGTAAGATTCTCCACCGTACCGCGGAGGGGTGGCAGAGCGGTTGAATGCACTGGTCTTGAAAACCAGCGAGGGTGAAAGCCCTCCGAGAGTTCGAATCTCTCCTCCTCCGCCATATTCGATCCTGCAAGCAATCCAGTTTTCCAAAAATTTCCCCCATCGAGCAGTCTCCACCGTCAGTTAGGCGGAGGAGGAAGATGAGAACTCTCCAGTTCGATCGAATGCGTAGCAATCAAGACTTGCGCGCAGTGCAAGCCATCAGAGTCCAGATGATGCGGCAAGCTATCAGGGTTATCCAGAAGACCTACATCTCGCAATGGTGAGAATCAGCCAAAGCTGATTCGAATCAATCTCTCCCATTCAGTACTTGTATACCTCGAACAAAGGGCTAAATGGCTGGGCATGTTTCTTCCGCAAGCCAAAAGCACCCCCATCGAGCAGTCTCCTCCGTCAGCCAGCCGGATGATGAGGAACTGAACCTTCCCAATGCGCGCAGCCTCCAACAAAGATTAACTGCAAACCAACCCCTCCAATCAAGCTAGGCGCGAGAATCAAATCGAAGCTGCCACAATCCAGACACAATTAACCCCAACATGGCCCTAATTGCAGTATTGCGAAGTTAGATTTGCTTGTTTTAATAAAGCCTCAATCAACTACAAATTGATTGAAACCTCCTAGAGCTTGACCCCGCTTGAAGGCCCTCACCTAGAGGGCCTTTTTTTTGCGGAGTAAGGGGGGAAATTTAGCGGTTGGAGCGGGTCACCGGCGGGGTTACAGAGCTAACTCGATTCGCATTCAGCGCAATGAAGTCTGCGAGAATACGTCCACTTTCAAGAAGCAGCGGATCACCTTCGTCCTCTGTTGCTTCCTCTTCAGGCTCGTCTGGGCTTGCAGTGTCGTCGTTCGCTATTAGCGACTCTTCATCGTCTTCTTCGTTTAAGTCTGCAACCCACTCATTCAGGGAAAGGCCTTTTAGAAGGCGGCGCATATTTTCGGCATCGAATTCTGTACGTCGAGATTCCTCACGCTCTTCCTTAACTTTTACTTCGTTAAGAGACAGCTGCTCTCTCTGACGAATAACGCGAGTGCGCTCGATCTGGTCGCGAAGATAAATAAAATCAGGGGAGCTTTCGGCTCGTTCCGCATGGCGCGTCTGCAACTCTGGCAACAGGGCCTGAATCGCTAGATAGGGTCGGTACTCAACTGGACGCACGGTATCCCAGGGTAGGGCGCCGTCAAGGCTACTCTCGCCTATATCTTCGTAGGCGTCGTAGAAATCAGGGAATGTAATGTCCGGAATCACGCCTCGGTGCTGAGTGCTTTCGCCGGAGATTCTGTAGAACTTGGAGCGGGTTAACTTAACCTGGCCATAGTCCATCGGAATGATTTCCTGAACAGTTCCTTTGCCAAATGTCTGGCCGCCCAGAACAATGCCCCGTTGATAGTCCTGGATCGCGCCGGCAAAAATCTCTGAAGCCGATGCGCTAGTTCTATTTACCAATACAGCAAGAGGGCCGTTGTATGCCACTTCCGGATCATTGTCACCGAAGGATCTAGTGAAGCCATTACGTAAACCCGAATAGCGAATCTGTACCGTAGCGCCTGTTTCGATGAATAGGCCCACTAATTGATTCGCTTCGCTCAAGCTACCACCGCCGTTGTTACGCAGATCCACCACTACGGCGTCGACATCTTCTTCTTTTAATTCATCGAGAAGGGCATGCACGTCTCGAGTCGAACTCTTGTAGTCGGCATCACCGCGTGAAGCCGCTTCGAAGTCGAAATAGAAAGTGGGTAGATCGATGATGCCGATTTTATACATATCGCCGTTATAGCTTAACTCGATCACTTCTTTCTTCGCCGATTGATCTTCGAGCTTAACGGTGTCGCGAGTGATACTCACAACTGTCGCATTCGATTCGCTTAAAGCATCAACCGGAATCACATTAAGACGAACCACGGTGCCTTTCTCGCCGCGGATTTGTGCGACCACATCGTCTAGCCTCATGCCAACGACATCTTGCAGCTCGCCATCTACACCCTGACCAATAGCAATAATGCGATCACCAGCCTGTAATTCACTGCCCCGTTCGGCGGGTCCGCCCTTAATGAGCTCGGCCACCTTCGTATACTCTTCCTCGGTAGTAAGCTGTGCGCCTATGCCCTGGAGGGAAAGCGACAGACCCATGTTGAAGTTTTCAGAGTCACGGGGTGAAAAGTAGGAGGTGTGAGGATCTACAGCCGTGGCAATGGTTGCCATATAGGTCTGAAAAATATCCTTGTCATTAGTCTTGGCTATCTGGCTTAGCTGATTACGGTAACGCTTGCTGAGCTTCTCTTTGATTTCTTCATTGTCATCACCTGTCAATTTCAGGCTCAGAACACTGTTCTTAATTCTGAGTCGCCATAGCTCATCTAGCTCTGCCAGCGATGCGGCATAGGGGGCGTCTTCACGATCGATAGCAATGGACTCGTCTATAGTAAAGTCCATTTCGTCAATGTGGTTCTCTACACGATCTACGGCGTAAATCATGCGTTCGAGGATGCGCTTGTAGTACACATTATAGATTTCGAAACCGGGCTCGACACTGCCGCTCGCGAGGCTATTGTCCAGGGTATAGCGATAGCTGCTAAGGCGATTTATATCTTCATTGAGAAAATACAGCTTGGAGCCATCAAGAGAGTCGATATAGCTATCGAATACGGTGGAGGAGAAATTATCATCGATGCTAACCGAGGAATAATGCTTGGTTTCTAACTCATTCAATAGATTTAGTGCAGTCTCACCATGAATAGGCTGGCTCTCAAGGGGGGTATACAAGGCATCGATATCGAGAACCGTGTTCAGCTGGCTGGGCTCTTCCTGCGCAGCTAACGTGGATGCCAGGAAGATAGAGCATGCCGTTACAGCGGCTTTCAGCATGAATCGATTCCGTTTACATTTTGGTGAACTGTTATTCATAAGTCTCCACTGAGTTCCTTAAAACTGAGTTCTTTAAATTATGGTTTGTCGCGAGATGATGTAGTCCAACTGGCGAACGGGCTTCAGGCCCATTTGTGTAACTAGAGACTAAGCGAAATAAGCCCGTGTGAGAAGGCCTTTGACGCCTAATCTGGGTCTAGAAAAGGTCCAGATCCCGCGACAGGGTTTCTAAAGCTTACTTTGTCGCTATTTAATGAGCTTCTGGCGAGCAGATGCGTGCCTTTCTGCCCGTTCCACATCGATGTATCTATCGGTGATAGCGCTGGAGCCATGGCCCGCATCATCTCTTACATGTTCTCTAGGCCGGTGCTTTACGTCCTCGGATATCCCGGTGTGCCGAAGCCAGTGGACGGTCGCAGCACCGAGACGCTCTGCGTCTTCAACGAAGCCGTTGGCGCGCATCTTCTCGGCTGCTGCATCGAAACATTTCTGCACTATGCCGCGAATTTGACGCGTGCTACTTATCCCACCTTTGCCACGGGTCTTGTGGATTAAGGGAGTTGCCTCGCCCGGCGTGGGTAGGCTGGGAAGGCCCCGCGATAGTCGGTAGCGCTTAAGCGCTTCCAACATGGCATCGCTAACCGATATCTCGCGCTCCTTATTGCCCTTACCAACGGTAAGAAACCACCAATTTCCTTCCTGATCGGCCTGAAAATGTCCCATTTGGGGCTGCCATCGACTTGTATCTACCAATTCGGAGATTCTCAAATACATCGCAAAGAGGGCGTTCATAATAAATAGCGTACGCTCGTGCACCAGGGGCTGTTCCGCCGCCATCTGCTCTGCCGTTTCTATAACGAAATCCCATTGCAGCGGAGAAAGCCGGCGTATCTTGCCTTGGCTCTGCTGTTTGCGCAGAAACTTGCTCTTCTGGCGTATCTGAGCAACTGGATTAGCGGAGATGTAGCTCTCTTGAATGAGGAAATTAAAGAAACTACTGAGCACGCTAAAAAGCGACTGCAGCGCCGCTTGGGACACTACAAACTCTCCGCCGGCTTGGACATAGGGACGCCAGTCCGTGTTTGGGACACGCTCGCCCTGTCGTAGTAGAAAACGGGGGACATTCTTGTCCCCAACCCAGTTACTGGGCGGCTGCTTGGCAAATTCGATATAGGCTTCAATATCTTCTCTAACTATCTGTTTTAATTTTTTTTCTGAGATTATTAGACACCAGTGTAGGAAGTGCTCGATCTCCCGCCTATAGGTACTAAAGGTATCGGGACTACCGCGGTAGCTGAAAATAAATTCTGCCGCACACTGATAGTCGTCTACTGCATCCTGGGGGGCATCGAGTAAGAGATGCTTCAGCGATGTAACAGGCCGCTTGAATGGATTCGGCATTTCGTCGAGAGTGTCGAAGAAAGCGGGGGGACAGTTCACATTAGACATTAGCTTGTTGCTTCAATATTTTGTTTCAGTTGTAGTTTAGCGCAATAATATATCTGTAGCACTTACTTGAGTTTGGCTGCTTAGCTATTGAATTGTCGAATGTTTCCTAAGCTATAAGTTAAGTCGGTGGATTGGCGACTTACTTGATAGCCTATCGATAAGATCATCTCGCTTTTGCTAATTGGCAAGGCCCTATCCTGATTGTACAATCAGCGTTATATAAACAGGTATATAACAGCAATCCTACTTTGACCACAGTCATCAGATACAGACTAATCGCCGCCCTGGCACTAACTCTGTCTACAGCGGCCCATGGAGACAGGCTTAATGTGGCCGTGGCTTCAAACTTTGCCGCACCAATGGAGGAAATCAAAAAGGCTTTCGAGTCGCGGTCTGAACATGAACTGGTCATTATTCGGGGCTCAAGCGGCAAGCACTATGCCCAGATTCTCAATGGTGCACCATTTGATGTGTTCCTCTCCGCCGACCAGACTAGACCGCAGCGCTTATTAGAAAAGGGCATAGCAATCCCAGGAACCCTTGGGACATATGCACTCGGTCGTTTGGCGCTATGGAGTAGAAAACCAGACCTAAAGCTTGGTAGGGAATATCTATTAAATACAGATAATTACGGGACACTTGCAATAGCAAACCCACGTTTAGCCCCCTACGGGCTGGCGGCTACCCAGGTGTTGGAGGCTATTGGCTTACAATCAGACCTGAACAACAGAATGGTCATGGGGGAAAACATTGCCCAGACCTTTCAGTTCGTCTACAGCGGTAATGCGGATATAGGACTGGTCGCCTATTCACAGACGCTTTCGCCAGCGGTTCGCGGCCAAGGCTCTTCCTGGCTTGTGCCTAGTGAGCATCATCAGGCTATAAGACAGGATATGGTGTTGCTAACAGAGTCGTTTGCCGCCAGAGAGTTCGCCGCTTTTATGGAAAGCGACTTGGCGCGGGAAATCCTCACAGATCAAGGCTACCTCTTAAGTGATGGTCGATAATAATGCTACAAGATTATGATATTACGGCTTTAATTATTACTCTTAGGCTTGCAGCAACGACTACTATTATCTTGCTTATTGTTGGCACCCCGATAGCGTGGTGGCTGGCAAACACCCGTTCCCGGCTGCGTAGCACCATCGAGGCCATTATCGCCTTACCCCTGGTGCTCCCACCAACTGTCCTGGGATTCTATCTGCTACTGGCCTTTAGCCCTGATGGGCCTGTAGGCAAGGCTGTAGCTGCGCTGGGGCTGCCTTCGCTGGCATTTTCTTTTACCGGTCTAGTCCTGGGATCGGTAATCTATTCCATGCCGTTTGTAGTTCAGCCCTTGCATAATAGTTTTGTCAGCCTGGGTAAACGGCCTCTAGAGGTTGCTGCCACATTAGGCGCCTCAGCCATCGACCGCTTTATTAGCGTAGTGCTGCCATTGTCCAAAATGGGCTACCTTACGGCGGCGGTTCTGGGCTTTGCACATACCCTTGGCGAGTTTGGCGTCGTGCTGATGATTGGCGGAAATATCCCCGGGCAGACGCAGGTACTCTCAATCGCCATCTACGACCATGTAGAGGCCCTTGAGTATGGCCAGGCTCACTGGCTGGCCGGAGGCCTGCTAATAGGCTCTTTCCTCGTGCTATTAATGGTTTACGGTGCGAATCGTCGAATTCACTTGTTGAAGACAGCATGATTGAGGTCGAACTACATCTGCAGCGCTCCGAGTTCCAGCTGAATGTCGAGTTCAGCGTTCCTGGCCACGGCGTAAGCGCCGTGTTCGGCCCCTCGGGCTGTGGCAAGACGACGCTTCTGCGAGCGATAGCCGGGCTCGAGCCTGATGCCACGGGGAGCCTGGAGGTGAACGGACGGAAGTGGCAGTCTCCCCTGAAGCGCCTCCCAGTAGAGGCTAGAGGGGTGGGCCTGGTGTTCCAACACCCAAGTCTATTCCCCCATCTGACTGTTGAAGAGAATCTGTTCTACGGCATGAAACGCCTACGAAAAGTATCCAATCCCTTTGATATAAAGGAACTAATTCTTATTCTCGGTATCG
>Ga0209308_10003251_pt1 | contig 13444 bp, 9 predicted proteins | sample COGITO_mtgs_1204_3_FD_184806 | JGI IMG/M metagenome (GOLD analysis project Ga0209308, IMG submission 184806) | Pelagic marine microbial communities from North Sea - COGITO_mtgs_120405 (SPAdes) (version 2) | ecosystem: Environmental > Aquatic > Marine > Epipelagic ...
TTCCTGTCTCAGGTTGGTCGGTCAGGAATGCGCGGTCGATGGGCGATGGGGCCCGTACGTTGGAAGAAGACACTCTTGTATCATCGCAAGTCGGCGACGCATCGAAGGTGAACTGCGGACTATTTGTTCGACGGCTGGTGTAGAAGCGTCGGGTTACAGGCCCTCGATAAATGCTTTGAGTGCACTGTTTACGGCGTCGGGTGCTTCCTGCTGCACCCAGTGTCCCGCACCTTCGACGATGGTGGTGCCCCGGTAGTCGTCGCACGCGAGTGGGGCGAACTCGTACAAGTCGAGGCCCTCGACGAACTGGCGGACCATGTCGAGTTCGCCACCGATAAAGGTCGCCGGCTGTGTGAGGTTGGGGTTCGGGCGAGAACCCAACTGCTCGGCGTCAAGGGTCTGGGCCCGGTACCGGTTGAGCGGACCCCTCCATCCGCCGGCTTGCATAGCGTCGCCATACACCTGCAGATCCTGCGGTGTCGCCCACGATGGGAACGGGTCCGGGTCGGTGAGACCATCGAGCATGGCATCACTCGCTGGTTTCTCTCCAAGGAAACCACCCACGCCGTCGCCCGAAGCGGCGTAGTAGATCATGCGGATGCTTCGCAACGAGTCGGCACCAAGCTCAGCCTCGGCTTCGTCGCCTCGGTCAGCGAAATACACCTGATAAAAGAACTTGTCGTTGGCGGTGTATCGCTCACGCCACAGAGCGAGCGAATCGTCGGCTCCCACAGGTAGGTATGGCACGCTCAGCCCGGCTACGGCGCTCACCTTGTCTGGGTGTAAACGAGCAGTGTTCCACGCAATTGGCGCACCCCAGTCATGTCCGAAGACGATTGCGGTGCCGTCTCCCAGTTGGTCGATCACGGCAGCAGCATCGCCAGCGAGCTCGATGAGGGTATACGCCGCGATTTCGTCGGGTTTCGATGACCCTCCGTAGCCACGAACGTCCATCGCCGCGACCATGTATCCGAGGTCAGCGAAATGGGCCATCTGGTGCCGCCAGGAGTACCACAGCTCTGGCCATCCGTGGATACACAGAATGAGGGGGCCTTCGCCCTGTACCGCGACGTTCAGCGAGATATCTCCATTGGCAACGGTCACGAAGCTGGTTTCCATCTCACAAGTGTGGTCGCCAGCGAGCGTTGCCCGCCAACCAGCGTCTGAGTAAGTGGTTTGATGCTGACCGGCTCGCCATGTGTCACGTAGGAATACCGTGTCAGACCCGGCCCATCGTCTGTGGTACCAATAGAGTCCCATCGTGAGCCAGGACACTCCTATCAGCAAGGTCGGCCGAGCCGCCCGGAATGTACAAATCGCGGGTCTTGGATCGAAGGTCGGCGCGCGATGGGGTGCACACAAGGCTCGCCGAATTTTTGCCGACGCAGGCCGTAAGGAAGAACTCGATCGAGCGTTTGAGCTGAAGACGGCCGAGGATGTGGTGAAACGTCTCGGCAATATGAAGGGTGCCTTCATGAAGCTCGGTCAGATGGCCAGCTATCTGGACCAAGGCATGCCGGAGCACATGCGCAAGACGCTCTCAGCGCTACAACAAGATGCTCCTCCGATGAGCCATGATCTGGTTGTTGGTGCGATAACCGCTGAGTTGGGTGCGCCACCTGAGCAGGTCTTCGCCGAGTTTGATCGCGAACCCATAGCGGCAGCCTCGATTGGGCAAGTGCATCGTGCACTAACCCACGACGGCCGTGCCGTGGCGGTCAAGGTGCAGTATCCGGGTGTTGATCAGGCGATCAAGAATGACCTGAGTAATGCCGATCCACTACTTCGCATCATGGGCCGAGCCTTTCCCAGCCTTGACCCGAAGCCTCTGGTACAAGAGCTAACCGAGCGGCTGGTCGAAGAAGTCGACTATGACCTCGAGGCCCAGAATCAGCACAAGTTCTGGACGTACTACCAGGGTCATCCCTATATCCACGTGCCGGCTGTGGTCTTTGAACACTCGACCCAGCGCGTGCTCACGACTGAACTGGCTACGGGGCATCGATTCGACGAGCTGCTCACATGGGCACAAGAGGAACGCAATCTCGCTGCCGAAACCTTGTACCGATTCACCTTTGGCTCTATGTACAAACTGCATGCGTTCAATGGCGATCCGCATCCTGGCAACTACATTTTCCGCCCTGGGGGAGAGGTGACCTTTCTGGATTATGGGCTCGTCAAACACTTCGATCAGGATGCCGTTGACGGGTTTATGACGCTGATCAAGGCGATGGTGATCGACGACGACATGGTGACATACCGTTCCGAAGCGATTCGTCAGAAACTCTTGGCACCTGAGGCCGAGGAGAAGGTCAGCGAAGAACAACTGCGTCAGTACTTCGGACACTTCTACGAGTTTGTGCGCTACGACGACGACTACACGACGACACCCGAGTACGCGTCAGAAATGGTACGCCAGATCTTTGCCTTTAGCGAAGCCACCGACGGTATTGCCCAGTACACGAATATGCCACCGAACTACACCGTTGTGCAGCGTATTAATCTCGGCCTACTAGCGGTGTTTGGCGAGCTGGAGGCGCGGGCCAATTGGCGTCGGATCGCCGAGGAACTCTGGCCTTTCGTCGACGGTCCGCCGTCGACCCGTATGGGCGAACACATCGTTGAATCATGGGGCGATGGCACGACCCCACCGCTCGTCGACTAGAACGCCTGTTCGACATTGGTGGAACGGTAGAGTGACAGGAATGACTAGTTTTGTGGGCGTCAGGACTCAGCCTAGAACGTTGCGAGCTGCCCACGACCTGGCGAATGCCCGGAGCCGCCAGCCGAGCGGCATAACAGCGAAGCGAGCGGTGCGACAGTTTGAGGCCCGCATGGTGAGTGAGAACACGATCTGGCGAATGCCAGGAGCAGCGAAGCGAGCGGTGCGACAGTTTGAGGCCCGCATGGTGAGTGAGAACACGATCTGGCGAATGCCAGGAGCAGCGAAGCGAGCGGTATAACAGTGGAACGTCTGGTCGTACAGGGTGCCCGTGAGCACAACCTGAAGAATGTCAGTGTCGATCTGCCACGCGACAAACTCATCGTGTTTACCGGGTTGTCCGGTTCGGGCAAGTCGTCGTTGGCGTTTGACACCATCTACGCCGAGGGCCAGCGCCGCTACGTTGAGTCGTTGTCGGCATACGCCCGTCAGTTCTTGGGCCAGATGGACAAACCCGATGTCGACTTCATCGAGGGGCTGTCGCCTGCAATTTCGATCGATCAAAAGAGTGCATCTCGGAACCCTCGCTCGACCGTCGGCACCATCACCGAGGTCTATGACTACCTTCGGTTGCTCTTCGCTCGCATCGGCATCCCTCACGACCCTGACACCGGCGAGCGGTTGGTACGGCAGACGCCACAGCAAATCGTCGATCGCATTCTGACGTTGCCCGAGGGCACCCGTTTTCAGGTGATTGCACCGGTTGTTCGGGGCCGCAAAGGAACCTACGAAACACTCGTGGCCGATCTTGCCCGAGACGGTTTCGCCCGGGTGCGTATCGATGGCGAGGTCCACGACCTGGCCGACATTGCTGGCGACGACGACAACGGCATGCCCAAGTTGCAACTTGAGCGATACGAGATCCATGACATCGAGGTCATCGTTGATCGTCTGGTACAACGAGAAGGCATCGACCGCCGGCTCACTGAGTCTCTCGAAACCGCGCTTGGATTGGCCGAGGGTCTGGCTCAGATCGAGATCGTGCCAGACAAGGGCAGCGACGCTGAACCCGAGATCCTGACGTTCAGCGAACACCTGTCTCGGCCGAGCGATGGCAAGTCATTCGAAGAAATCGCGCCCCGAAACTTCTCGTTCAACTCGCCATACGGCGCGTGCCAGCGTTGTGACGGCCTGGGCACCCGGTTCGAAGTTGATCCGTCATTGATCGTGCCGAACGAAGACATCAGTGTGGCGGATGGGGCCATCACCGTGTGGGGTGGTGGCCGGTCGCGTTATTTCGAGCGTCTGCTCGAGGCGGTCTGCGAAGACAACACGATCGACATCAACGCGCCGTTTGGCAAACTCACCAAAGCCAAACAGAAACTTCTGCTGTACGGCGGAGGTAAGGGCCAGGTCGAGGTTTCCTACAAGAATCGTTATGGCCGTCGTCGGAGCTACCAGGCGAACTACGAGGGTGTCGTGCCGTACCTGGTACGTCGTCACAGCGAGAGCGACAGCGATCGACAGCGTGAGCAGATCGAGGGATACATGCGCGAGGTGCCCTGTTCGACCTGCGACGGTGCCCGACTTCGCCCACTGACCCTTGCCGTTACCGTTGATGGACGCAATATTGCTGAGATCTGCGCGATGTCCATTCGTGATGCAGCCAAGGTCTTGGCCGAACTCCAGTTGAGCGATCGTGATCTTCTGATTGCGTCAGAAGTCATGAAGGAGATCAACGCACGTATCGGCTTCCTGGTCGATGTTGGTCTTGAATACCTCTCGCTAGGACGCTCGGCGGGAACATTGTCGGGAGGCGAGGCCCAACGCATCCGGCTTGCTTCCCAGATCGGCAGCGGGCTCGTGGGTGTGCTCTACGTGCTCGACGAACCGTCGATTGGTCTTCATCAGCGCGACAACAAACGGTTGATCGAGACATTGGTGCGGTTGCGCGATCTGGGCAACACCGTGCTTGTTGTTGAACACGACGAAGAGACCATGCAAATTGCAGATCACATCGTCGATATCGGCCCAGGTGCTGGTGAGCACGGCGGCGAGGTGGTGCATTCTGGCACCTACAAGCAGCTGCTGAAGAACAAGAAATCGCTGACCGGTCAATATCTGTCGGGCAAAAAAGAGATTCCTGTTCCGGCGATTCGTCGCGAACCGACCGGCGACGTTGTGACGGTCCGTGGAGCGACCGAGAACAACCTGCGAAATCTCGATGTCGATTTCCCGCTCGGCTGTTTCGTCGCTGTCACCGGCGTATCAGGTTCTGGCAAGAGCACGCTGGTAAATCAGATCCTCTACCGCTCGTTGATGCAACGCATCTACAAGTCGAAAAATGTGCCGGGTCGGCACAAGACGGTCGAAGGCATCGAACACCTCGACAAGGTCATCAACATCGACCAACAGCCCATCGGGCGCACACCTCGATCAAACCCGGCGACCTATACCGGCGTGTTCGACCATGTTCGCAAGTTGTTCGCCCAGACGCAAGAGTCCCGCGTGCGTGGCTACATGCCTGGTCGTTTCTCGTTCAATGTCAAGGGTGGCCGGTGCGAATCATGCGCAGGCGATGGCACCATCAAGATCGAGATGCACTTCTTGCCCGACGTGTATGTGCCGTGTGAGATCTGCAAGGGCAGTCGGTACAACCGAGACACCCTCGACATCATGTTTAAGGGCAAGACGATTGCCGACGTGTTGAACATGCCTGCTGAAGAGGCGCTTGAGTTCTTCTCGAACCAGCCGCCGATCGCCCGTCACATGCAGACACTTGTTGATGTCGGCCTGGGGTATGTGCGACTCGGCCAGTCAGCCCCAACCTTGTCGGGTGGCGAAGCCCAGCGGGTCAAGCTCGCAAGTGAGCTGGCAAAACGCAGCACCGGCCACACCATCTATATCCTCGACGAACCTACGACCGGCCTGCACTTCGAGGACATCCGGAAGCTGCTGAACGTGCTCAGTCGTTTGGTCGATCAAGGCAACACCGTGTTGGTGATCGAGCACAATCTCGACGTGGTGAAGACCGCCGACTGGATTATCGACCTTGGTCCTTTCGGGGGCGACGGTGGCGGCGAGGTGGTGGCCCAAGGGTCGCCCGAGGTCGTTGCGGACAATCCCGACAGCTTCACTGGCATGTTCCTCAAACCCGTTCTGGCGGGCCGCCGGGCATAAGCGCGGTACTGCCCCGGATGTCACAGTGTTGTGCCGTAGCATCACCGGGTGGGAAAACGTACGAAGCTCATTGTTGGTAGTGGCGTAGTCGGTTTGGTGGTGGTCGCGCTCGCGATCTTCTTCCTGTTCTTCCGAGACAGTGCTCCGGTTTCGGTTGATTCGGTTGAGGCCGCCGAGGCGCGGCAGGAAGCGATCGCTGCGGCTGCAGCAGGCGGCGGCGACACGACCGCTGACCCCGCCCAGCCAACAGCGGCCGTCGAGTCAGCCGACGGCGCATATGCCGATGATGAAGGCGAAACCGAACTCGATAGTGGCCAGCCAGACTCCAACGCATCGGTGGGTGCAGCGACCGACGGTGTGTGGTCGATCGACACGTCGATTGGCACCTTCGATGCCACGTGTCTTACCGATGTCTGCGGGTCAAGTTTTGCTGGTTTCCGTATCAACGAAGAGTTGGCCAACTTCGGCGCCAAAACGGTCGTTGGTCGGACCCCGGGCGTCTCGGGTTCACTGGAGCTTGTTGATACCCAAGTCATCGGTGCTGAGTTCGTGGTCGACATGACAGGCCTCATCACCGACAACAACAGCCGCACCGGTGCTCTGCGAGGACCGAATGGTGGTATCGAGACTGCGGTATTCCCTGAGGCTCGATTTGAGCTGACACAACCAATCGAGCTTGGTTCCGTGCCCGCCGAGGGTGCGTCGATCCAGGTGCAGGCTGTTGGAAACCTGACCGTGCATGGCGTGACGAATACTGTCACTATCCCACTCACTGCGGAGCTCCAGGCAGGGGTGATCATCGTTTTTGGCAACCTCGAGGGCATGTTGCTGTCCGACTACGACATTGCGAAACCAACAGCTGCGGTGGTGGTCAGTGTCGAAGACAATGCCACGATGGAACTTCAGCTGTTCTTCAGTCGCTAACAGCAGTCGGTCGGCACTTACACGTCACGACGAGGCTGGTCGGCGTGTGGTAATCCCCGTTGTTCACGGGACCCGGTCGGCGGGGGATCGGTGAGTTCGTCCCACCACACCTGCCAACCAACGTCGGTCGGTTCCATGATCGCGACCCAGGGGCCAACCTCTGACCAACCAGGACTTGTGTTCCAGAGCTGACCTTCGACGGTATAGATGTCTGTCTCACCGGCCGAATCCCAGTAGACAACCGCGGCACTTCCTTCGGGAACTTGTGCCAGCAGTGTGTCGTTGATGCCGGTGGCGGCAGGATGCACGAGGTCCTCGACTCGCATCGAATACGGGGGCGTGGATGGGCCGGAGCGCAAGTCGAAGGTGTAGCGGTACGCAAAGAGTTCCAGGTCAAATCCTCGTTCGGGACTCCAGGGTGCGGTGTAGGCCTCGACCAGGGTCGGGGTGGGGTTGTTGGCCGACATCCAGTTCTGGAAGTTCGCAGACGACTGGTACACGGCGACAGGATCCGGGTTACGCAGGTCCGGCCACGGCACCCCTTCGGACCGTTGTGCAGGCGTGATGAACTGGTCGAGGTCGTCGATGAGTGCAGCAGCTGCTGCGTCGGTACCGGGCGCTGTTGCCGGAAGATCAAGAGGTGGTACCTGGCGGGGTTCGTCGGACGCCCGGTCAGGACCAGCTGATGGGTCGTTGAAGGTCCCGGCCGAAGGGGTCGGCTCGGCAGCGGCTGAAGTGGACGGCCCGGGGTCATCAGCGGTGATTTCCGAGGTGGTCGGGTTACACGCGGTGGATGAAAGACACACGAAGAGAACAAGTGAAAACACTCGGCGCATATCAGAGCTCGGGCGGGCGGAGTTCAATGTCGGCACCCGGTGGCGGTGGTAGATCGGGCGTCTTGAGTTCTGCATCGTTGGGTTCGATGAGCTGATCGCGCCACAGCTGCCAGCCGACGTCGGTTGGCACCATGATTGATAACCACGCTCGTGTTGCGACCGAAGGCTGATTCATAATCGTTGCCCCGCTGATTTGGTCGACGATGTCTACGGGGCCTGATTTGTCGCTGTAATAGACGACCACTGCGTCGACAGGAACGTCACGACTGAGCCATAGCGGCAGTCCAGCGGATGCAAACGTGACGACCAGGTGGTCGAAGGCCTCGTAGGGCTGGCCAGTCCGAATCTCGAAGATGTTGAGTGTCTGCAAATCACCAAAGACCGAAACAACACTCTCGCGGCTGGGGCTGCCGGGGGCGGCCATAACCTCGGCGAGTTGCGGTTCGGTCAGGTTTGCGGCCATCCAGATCCACAACTCGAAGATCTCGATTTGGGCGATGATCGGGTTCGGGTTCCGCAAGTCGGGCCACGGAACCTGGGCTCGCAGTTCATGGGGCACGACGTGTTCAAGTTTGGCGACGAGGCCGGCATACGCGCCTGCGTCTCCGGGGCGACCAGCCGGGATGAAGGGGGCCGGTTCTGGGTCGAGCTCACCAGGGCCAGCTTGTGACGGTGCTGTCGGCACTGGAGCCAGTGTGGGGCGGGGTGTGGCCGGTGGCGGGTCAGATGCGGTCACGTCGGCCTGGCCGCTGCAACCGGCAAACAGCCATGCCGCAGCAACGAGATAGACCATGACCCCTTTCACAGGGCCCAGTTTGCCAGTTCACCCACCACTACAGTCGGCATGGATGGTGACACGTCCGCCTGCCGGCACAATCCCAACGACTCCTGGTTCGTATCAATTTAAGGATGCGAACGGCCGGGTCATCTATGTCGGCAAGGCCAAAAACCTGCGGTCGCGCCTGTCGAATTATTTCCAGAACCCGCGAAATCTCCAGGTTCGCACCGCTCAGATGGTCGCCGAGGCTGAGAGTGTCGAGTGGATCCAGGTTGCCACCGAAGTCGAATCGCTCATGCTGGAATACACGCTGATCCAGCGTCACCAGCCTCGGTACAACGTGCGTTACCGAGACGACAAGAGCTACCCGTTTCTGGCGATCACACTTGCCGATGAGTGGCCCCGGGCCATGGTGATCCGAGGGAAGAAGAAGAAGGGCAACCGGTACTTCGGTCCCTATGGCCACGCGTATGCCATTCGGGAAACGCTCGACCTTCTGCTCCGCACCTTCCCCATCCGCACGTGCACCGAGGGAAAGTTCAATCGTCATGCACGGCTGGGTAAACCGTGCCTCGACTTCCACATTGAGAAATGCTCGGGGCCGTGTGTTGATGCGATCAGCGAAGCGGACTACCGAGACCTGACCTCGGAACTGATCAAGTTCCTCGAGGGCGATACCGACGAAATCGTTGCCCGGCTCGAAGCAGACATGGCCAAGGCCAGCGCCGAGTTGGAGTTCGAGCTTGCTGCCCGGCACCGCGATCGGCTGATCAGTATGCGGAAGGCCAATGAGAAGAACCAGATGGTTGGCACTCGCAGCGAGGACTTCGACGTCATCGGTCTGTACGACGATGAACTCGAAGCTGCGGTACAAGTCTTCTTCGTCCGTAAGGGTCGAGTGTTGGGCAGACGTGGTTTCATCGTGGATAAGGCCGAGGAACTCGACCGTCCCGAACTCATTGCTCGGATCTTGGAGCGGCTGTACTTCGACGACAATCCGCTGGGTCATCCGAAGAAGGTGCTGGTTCCGGATCTGCCTGCCAGCCAGGAGATGTACGAGGAATGGTTGACCGAGCAGCGTGGTTCGGCGGTCACGATTGGTATTCCGCAGCGGGGCGACAAACGAGAACTTGCCGAGACGGTTACCCAGAACGCTCGCGAGTCGTTCCAGCGTCACCGGCTGAAGCGCCAGAGCGATCACAACAGCCGCAGCCAGGCAATCAATCAGCTTCAGGAACTACTGGACTTACCACTGTCGCCGTTACGCATCGAGTGTTACGACATGAGCCATATCCAGGGCTCTGACTACGTCGGTTCCATGGTGGTCGTCGAGGACGGCCTAGCCAAGAAGAGCGAATACCGCCGTTTCAAGATCAAAACCGTTGCCGGCAACGACGATTTCGCAGCGATGGAAGAAGTCTTGCGTCGACGTTTTACCAACTATGTCGCCGACCGTGACCGCCCTCCCGAAGAGTGGGGCAAGTTTGCCTACCCGCCGCAGCTGCTGCTGGTCGACGGCGGCAAGGGCCAGCTCAGTGTTGCAGTCAAGGTGCTCAAAGAACTGGGCTTGACCGACGAGATTCCGGTTGCGGCGTTGGCCAAGCAGTTCGAAGAGGTTTTCATTCCTGGCCGGCCAGCTTCGATCTTGCTGCCGCGCCAGAGCGAGGCCTTGTACATGTTGCAGCGCATCCGCGACGAGAGCCATCGGTTTGCGATCACCTATCACCGCCAGCTGCGCGACAAACGAATGCGTAAATCGGTGCTCGACGACGTGCCTGGGCTAGGCGAGACCCGTAAGAAACGACTGATGCGAGAAGTCGGTTCGGTCAAGGCGATCCGAGGCGCGACGGTCGATGAACTCAAGAGTTTGCGATGGCTTCCTGACACGGTCGCCGAAGCTATCTATGAGAAGTTGCATCCGGCTGAGGACTGACTTGAGTGGGTCATCCGCCTGGGTAGTGTCTCGTTCGCTGTTACCACCAAGTTGCAGCCGAGTTGCTCACCGTCGGTTGTTCCGGCGACGATCACCGGACGTCCAAGAAAGAGTTCGTTCGATGCGCGGTCAGCCAGATCGAAGCCGGGCGAGCCATCGAGGGAGACGAGCCAGGCTCGCCCGTTGAGATCGCACATTGCCATATCGAGGTGGGGCAATCGGCCGCCAGCGAGAGGAACGCGGTACGCAGGCCGCCCCGTCGCCGCTTCAAGGAAACGAACGGCTTCGACAAACCCAGCGGTTGGTTGGTCAGACAGAACACCTACTAAGAGTCGACCGTGACAGTCGTCGCGCACATTGCCGCCATCGAAACGTAGCGGTTCGCTCGGAGCCGTCAGCTCAAGTCCGAGCGAAACAAGCACGCTGCGGGTCAGTGGCGCCTCGAACGTTCCACGAATACGGTGGGGCATGAGAGGGATCACGATGTCGTCGGTGACCACAGCGAGGTCACGAGTGAACGTCATGGCCAGCGCCCATGGTTCGGCCGAAACCTCAACGACGGGACTAATCACGGTGTCGCCAAGCGAGATCAGGTCGTTCTCGGCATGGGCCTGGTTAGTGCGGTTATTGGTCGGCATAGTCCGCAAGACAGGGGTTGGCCCAAAGCATCACACCTCACGTGGGTCTGGGGAACTATTTCGACAGCTGACGGAGAAGTCCGGCGTCTTCGTCGGTGACTGAAGTCGGCACAGCGATGGTGACCGTGGCCAGTAAGTTCCCAGGTTTCGTGGGATGGGGTACACCCCGGCCCGACACGCGGAAGGTCTTTCCAACCTGCGTACCAGAGGGGACCTTGATGGTGACAAAGGTGCCGTCGAGCGTCGGAACACGCATTTCGCCGCCAAGTACTGCGTCGGCATACGAGATGGACACCGTCACCGTGAGGTCGCGGCCTGACCGTTCGAATACAGGGTGTTTGTCGACCGCGATTTCGATGAGCAGGTCGCCCGATGGCCCTCCGTTCGCACCGGGAGTACCTTTGCCTACCAGACGAATGGTTTGACCGTCCTTGACACCAGCGGGGATTCGAGTGTTGACAGTGCGCCCATCCAACTGAAGCGTTGTCGTTAGGCCGTTGACGGCGCTTTCGAAGTCGAGCTGCAATGAAGCAGTGAGGTCTCGTCCTCGTAATGGCCAGTTGGCTGTTGCCCGTTGCTGGGGTCGTGCTTGGGCCCCGAACAAGTCGAAGAGATCGGCCATGTCGAAGTCTTGAGCCGAGGCTGATCGGTAGCCGAAGCCCTGGTCGCCCAGACCCTGGTCACCGAAAGGGCCACCCCGTGGGCGGGAACGTATTTCGTCGTACTCGGAACGTTGCTCGGCTTCACTGAGTACCTCGTAGGCCTTGGCGATGTCTGAGAACCGCTGGTCGGCGGTTGGGTCATCGGGGTTGGCATCGGGGTGGGCAGTTCGGGCGAGCTTGCGATAAGCCGACTTGATCTGTTTGCTGGTTGCGTCGGGGGCGACGCCGAGTACCTCGTAGTAGTCGGTGTCAAGCCATTCTGCGGTTGCCTGCATCGTGCATCACCTCCTCGGGGATAGGGCAGGTTTGTGTGTGGATGGCGCGGCCGGAGGAAGATTCCGACCGCGCCATGAGGGGCTGTCGTGACGACCAGCCCCTCAGTGGTACGGGTGGGGGTATGGGTGGGGGGTATGGGTGTGGGGTGGCAGCACTAGGCGTTTGCCGGCTCATCGTCGATGATTTCAGCATCGACGATCTCGGCATCCTCGACGTCGCTGTCAGGGGTACCTCCAGCCGAGGCCGAAGTCTGCTCGTAGCGATACTGCGTGTACGCCTGGGCGGCGCCACGAACGTCCTCGGCAGCTGCCTTCATCGCCGTGATGTCCTCGGCTTCAACTGCTGAAGCGAGTTGATCAACAGCGCTTTGCAGCGTGGCCCGTTCGTCGGACGAGTCGTCGGCTTCATCGAGCTGACGGCGAGCCTGGTAAAGCGTGCTGTCGGCTTCGTTGCGAGCCTCGGCCTCTTCCCGGCGACGTTTGTCGTCTTCGGCGTGGGCCTCTGCATCCTTGATCATGCGGTCGATGTCTTCCTGTGAAAGCGATGACTGGCCGGTGATCGTGATCGACTGTTCCTTGCCGGTGCCCTTGTCGGTTGCGGAGACGTGCACGATGCCATTGGCATCGATGTCGAAGCTGACCTCGATCTGAGGTACACCCCGGGGCGCAGGTGGAAGATCGACGAGCTGAAACTTGCCCAGCGTCTTGTTGTACTGCGCCATCTCCCGTTCACCCTGGATCACGTGGACCTCGACCGACGGCTGATTGTCATCGGCAGTGCTGAAGGTTTCTGAGCGTTTCGTAGGAATAGTGGTGTTGCGTTCGATGAGTGTCGTCATCACGCCGCCCATCGTCTCGATACCGAGTGACAGCGGCGTGACGTCGAGCAGGACCACATCTTGGACGTCGCCTCGGAGGACACCCGCTTGGACTGCAGCGCCCAGCGCAACGACTTCGTCGGGGTTCACACCCTTGTGTGGATCGCGGCCAGAGATTTCCTTGACGAGCGCGGTGATCGCTGGCATCCGGGTGGAACCGCCGACCATAATCACGTGGTCAAGCTCGCCTTCGGACAATTTGGCGTCCGTGATGGCTTGCTCGAACGGAGCACGACACTTAGCGACCAGTTTCTCTGTCAGCGATTCGAACTTGGCTCGGGTGAGTTCGAGGTCGAGGTGCTTCGGGCCAGCATCGGTTGCCGAGATAAACGGCAGATTGATGCGGGTTGATTGCGTCTGTGACAGCTCGATCTTGGCGGTTTCGGCAGCTTCTTTAAGTCGCTGCATGACCATCGGGTCATTCGACAGGTCGACCCCTTCGGTGTCTTTGAAGGTCTTCAGGATCCAGTCGATGACTGCCTGGTCCCAATCGTCGCCACCGAGATGGGTGTCGCCGTGGGTCGAAAGCACCTCGAACACGCCGTCGCCAAGCGACAACACAGACACATCGAAGGTGCCACCGCCGAGGTCGAAGACCAGCACGGTCTGATCGCTCTTGTCCTCGCTGTCGATGCCGTATGCGAGTGCAGCAGCGGTCGGTTCGTTGATGATCCGCAG
>Ga0209308_10003255_pt1 | contig 13440 bp, 8 predicted proteins | sample COGITO_mtgs_1204_3_FD_184806 | JGI IMG/M metagenome (GOLD analysis project Ga0209308, IMG submission 184806) | Pelagic marine microbial communities from North Sea - COGITO_mtgs_120405 (SPAdes) (version 2) | ecosystem: Environmental > Aquatic > Marine > Epipelagic ...
TACATCAGGTGATGATAGTGATACAACAGGTAATACATCACCTAAATATTCATATACTTTAGAGGGGCAATTAAATAACAGACAATACAATTCGATAAATAATACCACAAGTCTGTTTATAGTGTTAAATAGTGTTAACAGTCCAGGTCTAATTTCTCAAATTCAAAATTATGTGAATGTGTCAAACGCTATAAGAATTAACGGATCTTTTAGTACAATTACTAATTTCGAATATAATTCATCTGATAATAGTGGTAGAATTACTATTCAAGGGAATATGGGAAATAGTAGTGCTTCCGATGTTAATCCAACAACCGCATACAACTTTGAAATGATTATAGAAAGTGATACTGAATTAGATACAAACACAAGTGGAAACACCAGCGGAGATACAGGTGGAGATACTGGTGGAGATGATGGTATTCGTGGATGTACAGATCCTCAAGCTGATAACTTCAATAGATTTGCTACCATAGATGATGGTAGTTGTGAATACTCATCTGGATATTAATGGCTATTTTTACAAAAGCAGAAGACTTGTTTGGGTTATTTAATCAATCAGTTGGTGGTGGTGCAATAGAGGGTGGCCAACCAGGATATGAAACTAGAAGATTTTTTCAACCTAAAGTTGGATTAGATGCTATAGTTAAAAATCCAGGATATTTAGATACTTCCGAAGATAAACCTTATCCAACTGATGTAGTTACTTATAGTGATAGGAGACAAATCTTAGGAACGATTACTTTAAACAATAGAGATTGGTGGGAAAATAGTAATTATGATAAAACATCTTTTCAACCTTATTTAACTGATGAAAAAAAAATTGTTTTTAATCAACAAGTTAAGATTGATGGAAGTGGAAATAAAATTATAGTTAATGAAGATAGAGATAAATCTGGTTTTTTTAAATTTTCTATTGATGCTGCACCTTTCGTAATAAATCCAAATACAGATGAGATTATAAGATTAGATAGATATTATGATAAAGATATAGATACTGAAAAATATAATTTAGCAACCGAAGGTAAGATAAACTATTATATTTATCCACGAGGTGATGCTAGAACACCAGCTGGTAACATAGATACATTTAAATCTAAAGGTAAAAAAACAGATGCTGGTGAGAATGTGTTTGATAGATATGCTAGAAATCCAAATTCTACTCGTGGTTATCACCTTTTTCATTTGGATTGGGGTGATGGAACTCCTTTAGAACATATAAGAGAAACTAAAGTTTTAGAAGGAAATACTTTGTTAGAACATGTATATGAAAAACCAGGATTTTATACAATCAAAGGTGTGGTTATGGCATTTGATGGTTCTAAAATAGGTTGTTGGGAAAAATTTGAAACAAATTTTTTACTTAATCCATCTCCTAATTATGATGTTGATTTATATAATTACGAAAACTTTGCTACAATAGGTGGTATAAGTAATGATTCTGTTTTGGTAAAATCAGCAACAGATATTATTGGAATTAATCCTTTAACATTTGATGATGAAAAGTCTTCTGTTAAATTAGTAGAAAATATTAATTTGTTTGATAGGTTAAGTATATATAATTTTTTAACAAAGATTGACCATACGATACTTAATGAATACCTATCTGATTTTGATGATTACACTAAAGAGATAACTGATGAACCTGGTCCTATGATGATGGATGGTGAAATTATAGGGTGTTTAGATCCACAGGCTTTAAATTACGATCCTAATGCTGAACGAGATATTACTGTTGGGAGTATATGTGATTATGGTTTAACATTGAAAATAGTAGCACCAAATCTTGGTTCGGATGCTCCAAACTTTCATATCGACCTATACCTTGTAAATGATACCGAAAGTATATTAGGTAGTATTCCAGAGGACATACCTTACTATTTAGATTCACCAAAAGTTTTACAAGGTCAACCTGATTTACAAAACGGTTATACCGGAACTGAAACTCTTCCAATTGGAGCTCAAAATCCATTTTATGTAATTGGTAGAAAATTAGCATATCAACAGGCATTAGGAGAGGATTGGATTGACTATGATGCAATTGATAGTAATTCAACAAAGAAAACTGTTCAGACCAATCCTACTAATTCAAGTAATAAAACTAGAAATATAACAAAAAGTCAATTACTAAATGCTAAAAGGATTCTTATTGGTGTAAGAGCTCCCGAAACAGGTGGTGGTCAAGGTTCTCAAACCACAGTTGCAGTAGAGTCATTTAGTTTTGATGTAGAAGCCGTTCCACATTCATCAGAAGATGCACAAGCGTTGGGTAGAAACACACCTAACTTAAGTTCTAATGATGTAAATAATATTTATGATAATGTATTATCAAATCGTTCAGATGATCCATATGAAATATTGTATAGTAATTATTTTCATCCAACTAAAGGTGCAATTAATTTGAGAAAAACAAATGGATCCGGGGAGATATTAACAGGTTGGTTTTATAAGCTAGGTCAACAATTACCAGTAAATGAATTTGGTAATAGACAACGAACTGGAGTAGCAAGTGATTGGGTAATTACTAAAGATAAAATAAATTTTTTAGAATTAGATATAAGTGAACTTCAAGATGCTGGGGCTACTAATGAAAATGGTTTGAATGGAACATATAATATAAATTTTAATCTTACATACACACAATCTGGTGGTGGTAGTACAGGTAAAACTACTGGACCGTAGGATTTATTATGGCTAAAATACACAACGGAATAGTTAATAATAAATTAAAAGACTCACTTAAAGATAGTGGGTTAAATGATTTTGATTTAGCAACAACTAAAATGTACAAGGGTGTTAAACCAATGTTTGAACATTTAGGTTTTAAAAGTTCAACATTTGATAAACCAAACGAACAAACTTATTGGAAAAATCATATACCATCTGATTTTAATTATTTTAATTTATCTGGTGTAAAGACAAGAGTTATCGAAGTAGATGGAGATGTCGGAGTTTCGAAAGGAGCTAAAACATCAAGGGAATCTTATAGAGAAATATTTATAGATGAGAATGAAGAACAAGTTTGGGACGATGGATATTATTATCCTGTACTTCCTCGATTAAATAAATTTGGCGTATTTGATGAAGATGTTGATGTAACTTTATATGGTGGTGAAAATCCTCCAATCACAAATTTAGATGAACAAGATGAAAACTTAATACTAAATTTAGATTTTAATGATTCAGATACCGATGATATAATAGATAAATCAGATAGAATGAAAGTTAAGTATAATAATGATTTTGAATTAAAATTAGATGAAAATTTAAGATTATTTAATTCAACCGATAGTGAATCAGATCCGATAGAAGATGATGATTTAGAACAGGCATTTTAATGGCATATAATAAAAAAAATAAATCTCCAAGTGTAAAAACACCAGGTGTTTATCGTGACGCTACAGATAAACAATTGGGTTTAGATAACGATGATTTAGAAAATCTTTCTTTAGGAAATTGGAACTCACTTTTTAGAGGTAACAAGTTATTGTTATCAGGTGATTTATTAGATGTCATAAAAAGCAGAAGTGGTATTCCTGTTAAGATACGAACATCACCACCAAAAAACGGAGATAGAGTTCTTGTTTGGAGATTTAGAAGAAATATTAGTGATGGTTATTATGAAGATCCAGGACAAGGAATTTATGATAATAGAATAAAAATTATACAAGGTCCTTTCTTTGAAACTCTTAGTGATGAAGAGCAGATAACTGGTACTAATGATGACAATCAAGGAATAAAAAAAAGTAGGTTAGAAAGAACAGATGCTGTTTATCGCAGATTTTACGGAAGTGAGAATGTACAACGTTATGATGTGGTTGATAATGTAGAAGCAATTTTATTAAAATCAACCACACCAATAAACGGATTTAAGTTTGAAGAAGATACAGGAAAATTATTAGAAAGAAAAGAAGGTTCTCGTGATATAAGTTTAGTGATAGGTGAAGGTTCTAAAAGTAAATTAAATTTTCATGTCTTTGAAAGAGCAATGAGTATGGATGAAAGAAACACATGGAGTGATTCAGGTGCCTTTAAGGGTAGAGATCAATTATTTACTCATGAGTTAATAGTTGTAGTTAATTTTGATATACAAGCTTTTAATGTACCTGAAAATCTTATGACTGAATGGAATACGCTTCGATGGAATTTTAATGTTCCCTCAAATATAGAATCATCACAAGCTTTTGATTCATATCCGCAAAATTCAGCTGATGCTATAACCTTAAGAGGGTTTGGTGAAAGTGAAGGGAACAGACATGGGTATAATGGTCCTAATAATGAGTCAATGGATTTCCCTTTCTCTACAGGTGTATCTTACCCATCTTTAAATTTTTTTAGTGGAGAACCTCATTTTGGTGGGTATGGTTATTATAGTGTAGATAATAGTGAAGTAGGTGGACAGAGTTATGGTGCTAACATAGGAGCAGTAGAATTTGATTTAGCTGATAACTGGCAAATTAATTGGAATTGGAGTAATGAAATAAGATTTTCTAACGATTTAACATTTTCAGCAAACGGAGAAAAGTCTTCATTACAAGATGTTCAATCACGAAATTTAGATAACCATTTTAATTTTTTAAATTATCCTACTTTTGAACTTGATATAGCAATAAACGATCCTGAGTACATAAGGGGTTTACCTACATATGATGAGCCTGTAGATTTTATTGTTTATAGTGAAACAGATAAAGGTACAGAATTATTGTATTATGATTCGGAAGATGATGAAGATGATTATATGGAGACTTCTTATCCCGTAAATGTTAAATTAAATATTGGGTTATTTGATGATGCAAATAATTTTCAAAATAGCACAACTGGATTTGATACAGATTCAATAGTTTCTGCTTTTGGTGGCGGTGGTATATCTGCTAGAGATTTTTTAAATGATCCTTTAGGTATTAATTTATCATGGTATGCATCAAGACCAACATTATGTTATTACAAATACCAAGTGATACAATGGGGTGATGAAAAACAATTATTGACCGATGAACAAATTAAAAACTCTTACTTTTTTAATTTTTATAATAATGATGAATATCCAGAACCTGGTGACTTCTTTTATAGAAAGTATCAACAAGCTCAACAAGTGGAATCTATTCCTATAGAAGAAGAACTTGAACATTCATATAATACTCCTGGTATAAAAACAATAAAAATAATTGTGTATCGTTACCATCCAAATGGAGCATTTATTCTTCAAACTAACTTAGTTACAAATAATATTGTCGTTGGAGATGGGGTATTAAAATCACAAGACTTTTCTATCTTCGGTACTAGTGATTTTAATTTCATACCTATAACAGACAATCAAGTAATCATAGGTGGATTTGATAATAATTCAAAATATAATAACTCTATGGAACAATTAGTCAAAGATGATTTATTTTCAAGAGATGAATTTTTAGATAGAGTTGCTTCAAGAGATTTTATAAATAAATTTAATAATCAATTTTTAGGAAAACACATTTCTCAAATGGATGTTGGTAATACAAGAATGTTTAACAAACCAAAAGATATCCATGACTTTATCGGCGGAAATAAATCAGAATGGATAAATGAATCATTAGGAAGTTTACCCATCAATAGTTTAGCAACCGACATATTTATAGATGATGAAGATTGTATAATGGATATAAATCCATCACAATCTGAATACTTAGCACTAAAAAATAATTTAGGAAAAGCTAAAGGTATATTAATTGGAGATTATGAATTAACTAAAACAGATGGGGCACCTGTAACTAAACAAGGTTCTATGAAAACTCCTAAAATAGATAAAAATCAAAATAGACAAGCATTTTAATGGAAATATTACAACCATATAATAAAACTACTTTACAACTGATATCAGACGAATTAGAATATCAATTTGATTCTACTAATTTAACAGATGGTATAATAAAACTATCAGTATATACTGATATAGGATCTTACTTAGATGGTGAAGACCTACAACAAGACATTGATTTTTATGTAAAAGATAATGAGTTTTTTATTAAACCAAATGAATACTTAGATAGAAATGGTTTTGCTGAAGGTAACTATAATTTACAATATGATTTTTTAAAAAGATTAAATACAAGTGGTTTTAATATATCTGAAATATCCCCAAGTAGAAAAGAAATAAGATTAACTATAATTGGTAGTGAAGTGAATGATAATACTAGAGATATTATTATCGAATTTATGCAAGGGGATAGTGGTGTTTACCAATTTAATTCTAATTTTGAATTATCACAAGGTCGTTTAATTCCAATCAATGGATTTGCTTTTGATGAAGTTACCAATAATAAAAGAACTTTAATATTAAAATTAAACGAACCATTGCCAACTAATGTAGAAGTTTTATCTACAGAATTTAATATATCAAATAAATTTTTATCATCACAAACAGAAACTGTATTTTTTATTGATCGAGAAGGTCTTGCTATAAGTGGATTGGGATTAACTATTGATGAATCATATTCAACAACGCCTACTGCAGTAGATGATTCTTATTCTAATTACAACTCTATAACATCTTCTACTAGTGAAAATATAGTAGAAGAAATTACTCGTCAACAAAAAGATTTAAACTTAAATGTTGATTATAAAAAATTTGATAATCATATATTTTTTGGTTCAGCAAAATCCAAACTTCAAGGATTTAAAAATAAAGTAGTACGGTTAGAAGGTTTTCATAATGAACTTAGTCAGTCACTTACTTTTTCTAGTAGTCTAAAAATTGTAGAACGAAGAAAACATTTATTTACAGAAATAAGAAAAGTAGAATCCGAGTTCACTCATTATGAGCATTTTATGTATAATGATGGTCAGAGTTATTCAACATCATCTGCTCCTGGTATTAGTCAAAATTTAGCTGGAACAAAATATACTAATTTAATTAATAATGATTTTACCTCATTACAAGATTTTGAAGGTTTTGATAAAGTTTATAAAAAATCAGAAGATGGAATCATACATCTTTTTACTGATGTTTATAATGTAGAACAACCACCATTCTACAGTTCAGATGATGATTTTTATCTTTCTTTTATTTTACGAGGTGCGGGTGCTGATAGTAAATATAATTTAAACTTTGCTTCTGGTGGTTTTGCTAATGAAAGATATGACCAATCTGGTGGAAGTGAAGTTGGTAATTATGGATATTTTAATGATAGACAAATACCTTTTGATGCGTGGAATGGTTCTGAAATTTTAAATCCAGAAACAACAGGTTCAAATTACCAACGATATATTTTCAAAGCCAAACAGCAATTTTTTAGACCAGTAAAAAGTGGAGATTTTGCTTTAATAAATGGTCTTGAAAGTTATGGTAAAAATTCTACATCTTGGGAAATACTTTCAGGTTCAAATCCAATATCTGCTTCTACGAAAGGTGGTATTGGAGATGGTTTTGCTTATCTAATGCATGATTTAACAGGTGTTTATAATCCATACATGTTCCCATCACAAATTCAAGAAGATGGTACATTAAGTATGAACGATTTCATTACTGGTTCTATTCTTCCACAAGGTGATTTATTTCCATTGTTTACTCAAGCTAGTGGGGATAAACAAGCTCTTTTTACAGATGTAGTTGTGTCAAAAAATAATCCAACTAATATTCATCCTTTTTCAAAAGTTTACAGACCACCAAGTGGAAGTTATGCTGGTTCATCGGAGTGGAATAGTTGGTATAATACGATGGAAACTATTGCTGAAGATTATGATAATAATAATATTAATTCTCTTATAAATAATTTACCTGAATTTTTAAGAACTAGTAGCGAACATAAAACACTTCGTGATTTTGTAAATATGTTAGGTGAACAATTTGACTTGTTAAGAAGTTACATTGACAATTATCATAACATATATAAGTTAGGATATAAAAATCCAAATTCTATGCCAGATAATCTTTTACCTATTATTGGAAACTCACTTGGATTTGATTTAAAAAATCCTCTTTCTGGTAATTTAGAAAATTACTTAGATTCTACTCGTGGTGATGAAATTGGCGACAAAAAAGCTATTAGTTCTCTTTGGACAAAAATATTAAACAATTTAGTTTATGTTTATAAAACAAAAGGAACACAAGAAAGCATCAACACCTTATTAAGTTTATATGGTTATGATCCTACATCTTTTACCTTAACAGAATATGGTGGTTCGAGAGAAGAACACAATCCGACTGTAGTGACGAACAATGCTACTGATGATTTAAAAAATGGTTTAAAAAATAAAAAAGGAAATATATCTTTTCGTGAAAGAAAAGAGACAATGAAATCGTTAAATCTTTCTAAAAAAGAAAATAAATTAACATTAGACTGGCATACCAATGACACTAAACCAAATGGCGTGGAGTTTATGTTTAAGACCACTCGAACAAAAAATGAACAAACATTATTAAAATCAAGTGGTTCAGAAAGTGCTTGGGATTTAAAAGTAATACCATCTGGTTCTTCTAATACCGTAGGTAAAATAGAATTTAGATTAAATAATAGTGTTGGGTTAGCTGGCGCTATTCATAATAATGCAGTAACTATGTCTACTGATTATATAGATAACATTAATGATAACAAGTTTTTTAATGTGACATTACAAAAAGATGTAGTAACAGAATCAGCCGAAGTTACACAATCTTATAGTTTATTTGTAGCAAGAAAAGACGATGATAAAATAAAAGATGTTCAACATATTAGTATGTTAAGTTTTGATACTGTTGCAAATACAAACTTCATGACGGCATCTGGTCAGACTCAAAATAATTTTATTGTTGGCGATGAAATGACAGGTTCTATTGCTGAAGTCAGAGCTTGGGATGCTGCTATTAGTATGTCTAAATTTAAACAACACACTCTCAATTATAAAAGTATTGTCGGTAACACCGCCACTTCAGCAAAAGATAATTTAATATATCATTATCCATTAAACGAGGGAAAAAATGCTACCGTCATTAAAGATATTTCATCACCAAAAAAAGTTAAAAATTACGATAAACCTATATCTACACAACCAAGTTTAAATGCAGTAACTGCAAGTGTAACAACTGTAAAGAACTATTCATTTCAAGTTAGAGGAACTGATGCTATAAAAAGTGATAAACAATACTACATTGGTTCTGGTATGAAATATTTAGGTGAATTAAGTCCTGATACTAAAACGTTGGGATTACCTTATAATCCACAAGATAATCAAGAGGTAATAAATAAAATAGGAAAGTCTTATTCTTATGTAGATGCTATTGATGCTCTCGTAATAAATGCTATGTCTGATTTTACATTAGATGATTATTTAGATGATTATGATAACAATGGAATTTATGATGATTTAATTACGTTAAGAAAACAACTTATAGATGATAGACTTATTTCGGTAGATGTAGTTAATAATTTATCTTCTGTAGAATCAAGAGTTGATAATCCAGAATTTATTGAGTCTTTAGAATCGGTGTTAGCGGCAAGAACAAAATTAGAATTTTCTTATGAAGTAAAAAACGATACCCTTTTTAGAGCTAGAATTAAAAGAGCTAGTTTACAAACACAATTAAATCCAAACGAGGCAATTGGTTCTACTAATTTAACAGAACCAAATATTAGTATTAATTTTAATGAAAATAAACACGAAAAAAATATTAAAGTTTTAACAGATGAAATTAGTATAAGTGGATTATTAAATCAAAACAAATATGAAAAATCTATCAATGTTCTTACAGATGAAGTAAATATAACATCTACTGTTAATGATAAAGTTCATACAAACGAATCTACTCCATTAGATATAGTTAATTTATCGGATTCATTAAATCAAACAGTTTTTAATGTAGAGCCAAATAATTTTATCGATTTACTATTAGGTTCTAAAAACGAGTTTTATAAAAATAGTGGAACTGGCGTAAACAATACTTTTTTTAAATCTAGTAATCCTGGTAATGATGGAAACTACAATACTTACAAATATGAAGATAGATTTTTCTTTAAAAGTATAGGAGATACTGAAGAGTTTTTTCCAACAAGTGGTTCATATAAAGATAGAACCGGTACAAATGCCAAACAACCTTTTAATCATCATGATAACTTTAGACATTTTGGAAATAGATATTATGTAGATAGTGGAGAGGGGTATACTTATAATTCTTTCTTTGGTAGCGATGATGCTACTGTAGATGGTAGAATGGTAGGTAGAACACTTTTTTTTAAAACAGATACGGATGGTAACATCACATATCCAATCAATCATTACTTTAAAGTAGGAACAAGTAAAGATTCTTTAATAAATTTAATTTATAAAGGAACACAATATGATGGTAGTAATCCAACACCCTTTGATCCTGAATTAGATGTCACACCATCCATTCCGGCATACACAATTAACGTAGGTGGTTCGGATACTACTAGAAAGTTAAAAGTAATAAGGTAAAATATTTTTTGAGTATATTTATAGATAGTAATATTATAACATAAGGACAGAATTATGGGAATTTTAGATAATGATACAGTAATAGTTGATGCTATTCTAACAAAAGTAGGTAGACAGAAACTGGCAAATGGACAACCATTGGGTGTTTCACAATATGCCTTTGGAGATACAGGAGTTGATTATACACTTTATAATGCTTCTCATCCAAGTGGCTCAAGTGCTTACGGAAGTGCTATCACTTCTCTTCCAATGTTGGAAGCTGTACCAGATGACAATGTATTTTTAAGATATAAACTATATGGTGAAGGTGATAGAAATGTACAAAACTTTTCTTTTATTACCATAACAGGTGGTACTTCAGTTACCATTTCAAAACAAATTACATCTGATGGTTCATCAGGACAAAGTGTTCCTCAGACTATAATCCCACTAGTTTTTCCAGATGTTCCTGAAGCTACTTATAATTATAAAGTTTTAGATATGAGAGGATTAAGAGTTACTGGCGGTGGTGGAAGTGTTCAAATCGAGGGAGATTTTAATGCTACTAATTTACCATCATTTGACTATCCAGATCCTGTCATAGCTAATATTACTGGTGCTGGAAACTTAGAATTAAATGCTAATGGAGTAATAACTTCACAAAGAAGTATTGGTGTTGAAGTATCAAGAGACGGTGCTGCTTCAGCATTTGTAACCGTAACAATAGAAGCAAACAATTAGAGTAGGATATAAACCATGAAGAAAACATTTAATATAACAGAAGATACTATAACAACACAGATTACTGTGACCAACGGATTTTTCGATGGTGGTGTTGGAGCACTTGCTGGTTCTAACTTTACAACCTCTTCATTATCTTCTACTCAAAAAAATTATTATTATAATTTACAATATAATTCTAAAGATCATTTTAGTGTAACTTACGGGCATATTCTTGGAAGTGGTAGTGCTGAAGAATCAACAACTGTGGAAGGATCTACTCAAGCTATCTATAAACAATTTTATAATTTTACAGAACCTAATGCTGAAAATATAAGAGATGGTGCTGGTTGGTCAATGATTGATGGAACTAATGGTTCTAATCCTGTAACTCAAGAAGGTGTTTACATTGTAGCTGCTGAAAGATTACAGATGAAAGATAGATTAAATCCTGGCACTTGGACAGTTACTCTTTCAGGTTCAACTACTGCTGATGCTGCTGCTTCTTTAAATTTAACTGATGATTCTAAAAATAATACAGAATTCGCAAATGCTCCGTTTGGTCCAAGATATAATATTGTAGAGGGTTCTGCCGGAACAGTAACTACTGCTTATACAACTAAAACTTATGGATTCTTTTATCCTGATGCTGGTCTGATGGTATTAAGTGCTAATGCTCTTTCATCAAGTATACCAGGCGATTCTAGTTTTATTACTAGTGGTAGTACTCATGGTTTACATACTGGAAATGGATTAGCTCAAGATTTAACAGTAACAGATGCTACTGATAATGCTAACAAGATTAGAGTTGCTTTACAAAAAGGTTCTGTAACTCTTCGTTCTGAAGAACAACAATATGTTTATGATTATTTTTGTAGAGCTAAATCTAGTGAGTTTAACCTTTCAGAGAACTTAACTTTTTGGAGTGGTTCAGACTATAAGATAAGACATAGTGACATGGTAACCAACCCACAAGTTTTTATTAGTGAAGTTGGTTTATATGATGCTCAAAGTCGATTAGTTGCCGTAGGTAGATTAAGTTCTCCGATAAATAAAAACTTTAGTTCTGAAGCAATCGTCAAAGTTCGTTTGACTTACTAATGTCATGGAATGTATAAACAATTTAAATCTGAAAATCAGAACACTTACGACTGGAAAGCACATAAGTCTTTTACTTTAAGTCAAGAAGATGTCACACGACATCAGTTTCTAAATAACTCATCAAACGAAGTTTCTAAAAGTTACTATGACTTTGCTCGTATAAATTTTTATCTTAGTGGTTCTACAACTGATAACTATGGTAGTGGATTTAACATAGGAAATAATGGTTCTGGTAGAGATAAGTTTTATGATACTGGTTCAATAGTTTTCATTCCACAAAATAAATTTGACGAAGGAATAAAAAGAGGTAGTTTTCAGTTAATAGATAATGAGACAAGTGCTATTATCGTAGATGATAGCAACGGAAATCTTTATTCAACAAATGCTACTTTTTCACAGTCGGTGTCGGCACTATCATCATCCGACAACTATGTAGGAAATATTTTTTATGATGTAGGGGTTGTTACTCTTACTGAAACTGCTTCTTTTAATGGTTCAGATGACTATACAGATGTTACAAGTGGTAATTATACAATTACTTATAAAGGAACAACTGTAATAAATACTTATGAATGGACATGTGATACTCAAACAAATGAGTTAAACGATACGACTAATATGACTGTTTTTCATTCAAATGGATTAGGTCAGTTAAAAGATAATTTAACTGGAAGTAATTTTCCAACTTATATATCTGAAATTGGATTATATGATGACCAACAGAGTTTAGTGGGGTATGCTAGATTATCAAAACCTATACCTAAGAGTCAAAAAATACCGATGAAATTTCTATTAAGATTAGATTATTAATTATATTTATAAGTAACGGGAGAAATAAAATGTGTAATTGTAAACAATGTGATTGTGGTGCTTCATGTGAATGTAAGTGTTGTAATTGTTAACGGAGTAATAAAATGAAAAATTTAATTAAAATAATACTTTCATCTTTTATCCTATTTGGTTCAGTACCAACATTACAAGCTAATGATAATGCTGGTATGGAAGAAATCAAAAAGAAAAAAAAGAAAAAGAAGGGTAAAAAAGTTAAAGGTAAAGAGAAGGGTAAAAAAGGCTCTTGGGGTTCTTGGAAATCTAAATGGAAAAAGAAGAAGGAGAACTAAAATGAATAATCCTTTAGCAACATTTTATAGTTGGCAAGTAAGTAGTGGAGCATTAGATGGTTGGACATCCTATCATTTAGCTGCTGGACTATTTATTGCCAAAGTAGCTCAA
>Ga0209308_10003258_pt1 | contig 13438 bp, 17 predicted proteins | sample COGITO_mtgs_1204_3_FD_184806 | JGI IMG/M metagenome (GOLD analysis project Ga0209308, IMG submission 184806) | Pelagic marine microbial communities from North Sea - COGITO_mtgs_120405 (SPAdes) (version 2) | ecosystem: Environmental > Aquatic > Marine > Epipelagic ...
CCTGCTCATCTATTACGCATGAGACGACAAAAAAGAGAGATATTAATAGGGATATTATATTTCAATCCTTATAAATGGAAATTTTCAACCTAAAATTCTCAACCTAAACAAGAAATCGAGGGGGGGTAGGTTACATATATAAAAGGCACACACATTCTAGTAATTTTTAATACCTTTTTAAAAGGTAAAGCAGGTATATTTGTTTTATGAGAAAAATTTGCAAACTCAAAACAAGGAAAAGATAAAAATGAAAAAAACAATATTAGTAATGTTAATTATAACATCAATGTCTTTTGCACAAGATGATACAGTGTCTCCATGGAGTGCATACGCAGGTATAACCTCAGCTAGCTCTGATGATAGCGATGGAAGAACTACTGGATTAAGCGCAGGTGTTGGATATACAATAAATGAAAAAATAACAGTCGGTGGAGGACTGTCTCACAGAGGTGGAAAATTAGAAATGGATATGGATGGTACTGATATCGGTAATGTTGATGTTAAAGGAAACGCTATAGAATTATGGATGTCATATTCATTAATGAACACTGATACGTTCTCATTATCTGCTGGACCTATCTATGCTCATATTTATGAATTTGAAGCAGAATTCAATGGCATGAGTGTAACAGAATCAGAGTCAGATAATGACTACGGTATTTATCTTGGTAGCTCATTTCCTATTAAAGACAATATGGGATTAAATATTGGATACTATCAAGGACTTAAAGACGAAGATGGTATGAAGTTTAACAATCTATGGATTGAACTAGGATATCAATTCTAAATAACTTCAATTAATTATAAAACAAGGGGTTACTTCGGTAGCCCTTGTTGTTTCCAAAACCCATAAGGTATTGGTAAACTTCCATACTTTCATTGGTAAACTAATCTATTATAAATGAGCATAGGGCAAATTGATTCCTATAAATCAATTATAATCGATATTTTGTAATAAATGGTGTTAATAATTAATTTCTCTTGAATGAAAACATACGAAATAGAATTAAACAGTATAACGAAAAGATTGCCAAAATATCTACATAAGTATATTATAAAGCAACCTTATGATGATTACACAGCTCAAAATCAAGCTGTTTGGAGATATGCTATGAGATCAAGTGTTGATTTTTTGCAACATGTTTCATATGGTGATTTTGTAGATGATTTAAAAAAGACAGGTATTGCGATTGATGATATTCCTAGAATGGAAGGCATGAATCGTATTTTAAAAAATATTGGATGGGCTGCAGTTGCGGTTGACGGATTTATACCTCCATCAATTTTTATGGAATTTCAGGCAAATAATGTGCTTGTAATTTCTGCAGAAATTCGTACAATAGAGCACATAGACTATACTCCTGCTCCAGATATAATTCATGAATCAGCAGGTCATGCTCCAATAATTGCTGATCCTGAATATGCTACATATTTGAAACGATTTGGTGAAATTGGTTGCAAAGCTTTTTCAAAACCACAAGACGATAAACTTTTCCATGCAATACGTGAGTTATCAACTATAAAAGAAAATCCAAATTCATCTGAAAAATCTATTAAAGAGTCATCAGAATTAGTTGAGTCTTTACAGAGTAATATGGGTGAACTTTCAGAAATGGCTAAAATTAGGAATCTTCATTGGTGGACTGTTGAGTATGGATTAATTGGGAATATTGAAAACCCAAAGGTTTATGGTGCTGGGTTACTTTCATCTATTAAAGAAAGTAAAGAATGTTTAAATAAATCGTTATCCAAATTACCATATAATGTTAATGTAGCTGAAGTTAATTTTGACATTACTACGCCACAGCCACAACTATTTATTACTCCATCTTTTAAATTTTTAAGTGAAGTTTTGGAGCAGTTTGTTAATAAAATGTCATTTAAGATAGGCGGCTTGAAAGGAATTCAAAATGCTATTGACTCAGAAAAAATTGGGACTATTGAATTAAGTTCAGGGGTACAGATATCAGGTATTTTTTCTAATGTTATTTCTTGTAATGGTAACCCTGTTTATTTTCAAACATCAAGCCCTACAGCTTTGTATATCAATGGTGTAGAAATTCCTAATCATGGAACCGAGTATCACAAAGATGGATTTGGAAGTCCACTAGGATGTCTTTCTTCCTATCCTGCTCTATCATTAGAAGAATGTTCAGAACAAGATTTAGATATGATGGGAATCATTGTGAACAAAGAGGTTGATATTTTTTTTGAAGGAGGAATTCATGTTTCAGGCAAACTAATAAATAAGGTGTATTATCCTGATAATAATTACAGAAGGCTCAGAATGCTTTCATTTGAAGACTGTACGGTAACACATAGTGTAGACTCTCAAAACCAGACAACATTATTCCAACCAGATTGGGGTACATATGACATGGTATTGGGAGAGAAAATCACATCTGCTTTTTGTGGTCCAGCTTCCTATGATTCTTTTGAAGATGATGGAATTATTTTATCTAAAAAACCACCTCAAATTGAATATTCTGATAAACAAAAATTGCTTCATAATTTATACAAACAAGTAAGAATTATGAGAAATAAAAATGATATCAAAGTTGATATTTTACAAGATATTTTTCTAAAAATCAGAAAGGATTTTTCTGGTGAATGGCTATTGGTTCTTGAAATATATGAACTTTTATATAAATCAAATTTGTCTTTTGAAAAAGAATTGTTAAAGTATTTAGAATTTTTAAAAGAAAATATTCAAATTTCAAACCTGATATCAACAGGCTTAAAATTAATTAAAAATTAGGATAATTATATGAACATATTATTTGAACATACTAATTATTTTTTTTAATCATTCTATGCGCAGTGGCACCAACATTTGTTAATGGAATCTTCCCAGTCTTGGTTTTTGCGATAATAAATCCTTCGCTTTTATAAAGAGAAATTGCTTTAAAATTTTTATTTAATACGACAACTTTTGTTGGTCTTTGTGTTTTTTTTATAGCAAACTGTAATAATTGCCTTCCATATCCTTTTTTTTGATAATTCGGATGTATATATAACCAACTAATATCATGATCATTGAAAGCTACAAACCCAATGGTATTATTTATTTTTCCAACAAAAATTTCATCATTAAATAATTCTTCTTCTTTATAACATTTTTGAAGAGGAATAAAAGCCTCTTTAGACGCAGAACCTTCTAATTCACCTGGCCTTGCTAAATCATGAATCTCACAAATACGTTCCCAATCTATATCGTGGTTATATTTTCTGATTATCATTCTAGAGGCTTTTTGTTTTAATTGGGACATATTAAATAATACTATAAATTAAAGAAAGAAAAAAACTTCTAATAAATTCTTTAATTATAGTAATAAGTACAGAATAAACAAAAAGACTGAGAGTTAAAATGAAAAAAAAATTCATAATTCTAATGCTAATGATTTCACTATTATTTCCTTGGGGAAAAACAGGCCATCGTGTAACAGGAGAAGTTGCTGAAACGTATTTGACCGACAAAACAAAATTAGAAATTCAAAAAATATTATTAGATCCATCGTTAGCTGTTGTCAGTACGTGGGCGGATGAGATGCGTTCAAATCCTGACTTTAGAATATATGATACTTGGCATTATGCAAACATATCTATCAACGAAGAATATTCAGAAACTGTTCCATCTACCAAAGGAGATATTGTTCAAGCAATTAAACTTTGTAAGAGTAAGTTAAAAAACTCGGATACCACAATGGAAGAAAAGGCTTTTTATCTTCGTTATTTAGTGCATTTTATTGGTGACATTCATCAACCTATGCATGTTGGAAGAGCAGAAGACAGAGGTGGAAATAGTATTAAGTTAAAATGGTTTGGCAATTCCACTAACTTACATAGAGTGTGGGATAGTGAAATGATTAACACTTATTTGATGAGTTATACTGAGCTTGCTACACACTTAGATAATAATTTTAATAGCGAAGACATTAAAACACTATCAGAGGATGAGTGGATATATGAATCACATCAAATAGTTAAAAAAATCTATGCTGAAACGCAAGATGGCGATTATTTAGGATACGATTACATCTTTGAAAATTTTGATATAGTAAAATCACAATTGTTTGTAGCTGGTGTGCGCTTGGCGAACACCTTAAATGATATTTTTGATGAATATTAAATCATATGAGCCAAAATACTTTGACGATTGTTTATGTGATTCTGACTTAGCAAATAATACAGCTAGTTGGCAATGGACAGCAGGAAGCGGAGCTGATGCAGCACCTTACTTCAGAATTTTTAATCCTATATTACAGGGAAAGAAATTTGATCCAGATGGATCTTATACTAAAAAGTATGTGCCTGAATTAAAACATTTACCTAAAAAATATTTATTTGAGCCATGGGAAGCAGATCATACAATTTTAACAGAATCAGGAATTGATTATGGAGTAAATTATCCAAAACCTATTGTGTCTATTTCAGATTCACGCGATATTGCTTTGCAAGCGTTTGCTAATATAAAAAAGGCTAATTAGATGATAAAATGGATAGTAAATTTTTTTGGAATAAAAAAAGAAAAAATTAATTTTAAACAATTAGTAAATGATGGAGCGATAATCATTGATGTACGTTCAACTCAAGAATTTCAAGGTGGGCATCTCAAGCAATCAAAAAATATACCCTTAAATGAATTAAATATAAAATATAAGTCTTTGAAAAAAAATAAGACAATAATAACATGCTGTGCTTCGGGAATGCGAAGTGGCTCAGCAGTAAATTTCTTAAAGTCTCAAGGATTTAAGAAGGTTTATAATGGTGGCGGATGGATGCATTTAAATGGAAAGGTGAATGAATGAATATTGAGCAGATTTACACAGGATGTTTAGCGCAGGGCGCTTATTATATTGAATCCAATCAAGAAGTAATCATTATTGATCCTTTACGAGAAATTGAGCCATACTTAGAAAAGCTTAAGATCAACAACCATAGGCTGAAATATATTTTTGAAACGCACTTTCATGCTGATTTTGTTAGCGGACATGTCAGTTTAGCAAAAGCGACTGATGCTAAAATTATTTATGGACCAGGAGCAACTACAGAGTATGAAATTATTAATGCTAAAGACGGGCAAGTCTTTGAAGTAGGTGATATGACCATTGAAACCATTCACACTCCAGGACATACGCTTGAAAGTACCTGTTACTTACTTAAGGATGTAAATGGGAAACAAAAAGCATTATTTAGTGGAGATACATTATTTATCGGAGATGTAGGCAGACCTGATTTAGCACAGAAAGATATGAAATTATCTTCTGAAGACTTGGCGGGGATGATGTTTGACTCTTTACGAAATAAAATAATGACTTTAGATAAAGATATAACGATTTATCCTGCGCATGGCGCTGGAAGTGCCTGTGGAAAGAAGATGAGTAGCGAAACATCGGATACACTTCAAAATCAATTAGATAGTAATTATGCCTTGCGAAATGATATGTCAAAAGAAACATTTATTCAGGAGGTTCTTGATGGTTTATCAGATCCACCTAAGTATTTTTCAGACAATGTAAAACTGAATAAACATGGTTATCATTCAACGGGTTCTTTAGTCGAGAAAAACATAAATAAACTGCTAAATCCAGAGCAATTTGATAATATTGCAAATGAGTTAAGCCCCGTAATATTAGATGTTCGTTCAAAAGAAGAATTTTCAGAAAGTCATATACCAAATAGTATTTTTATAGGCCTAGATGGCCCTTTTGCCCCATGGGTAGGGGAAATGTTAGTAAATATTTCAACACCTATACTATTAGTAACTTCAAGTGAAGATATGTACAAAGAAGCATTAATTAGACTTTCAAGAGTTGGATTTGATAATGTTCTTGGAGCACTACGCGGAGGAATAACGACATGGATTGATAGCGGCAATCAAGTCAGTACTGTTGACAATATATCCCCAAAAAAATTTATTGAACTAAATACAGCACACACTATTGATTTAAGAAAAAGTTCAGAATTTGATATAGCTTCATTTAGGGGAGCAAAAAATATACCATTGTCATCTTTAGGATTAAATTTAAATACCTTTCCTGCTCAGAAAAGCTTTTTATATTGTGGAAGTGGCTATAGATCTTTGATTGGAATCTCTTTGTTGAAATCTAAAGGATTTCATAACATTGTAAATATAGAACAAGGATTCAAAGGCATTGCAAAAGCGATGAAATGAAGAGAATATATAGAAATAAACAAGACGCAAAAATACTCGGTATTTGTTCTGGAATTAGTGATTATTTTAAAATAGACCCTATAATCATTAGATTATTTTTTATTATTTCTATATTTGCTAGCGGACTAGGCATTTTAGCTTATCTGATTGCTTGGATTATGATTCCCAATCAAAAAAAATAAATTAGATATAGATTTATATATTTAGCTCGATTTCAAACAATAGTATGGGTCATAGCAGTTTGAATACTAAAAATAACTACTTTATGACCATTTACAATTAGTGTCTGCTAGTTAATCCAACTTTCTAATTTTTAACCTAAAATTCTCAACCTAATCTTAAATCAGGGTGGGGTAGGTTAATAATAAAATTTATATACAAATTATTAGATAATTTTTAGTATAATTTCCTATAATTATTTAAACATTCATTAAAGGAAAAAAATGAATATCAAATTTTTATTTTATTTATTAATTATTGCTTTCATTGTTTCTTGTTCGCCTACCACCCAAAGCAATGAAGATACCAATCCTGGCGGATATAAGATGTTATTAATTGGTAATAGTTTTTTTAGACCATATGCTGCAAAATTTGATGATATGGTGTCTTACACAGAAGTTGAAAATCATAATGCAACCACAGTATTTAGAGGTGGTGAAAATGGTAATCCATATAATTTTTGGAACGATTCAGATACAAGTCAGCACCAGCAAATCAAATCAGTATTAAATCAAGGAAATATTGAACTATTTGGAATGACATGTGGAGCGAGTGCAGATTTGGATATCCCTGATATTTTAAGCGGAATTAGGAATTGGATACAATATGCTGTTGACAGAAATCCTGACATCTCTATTTTTTTAGCTATTCCCGCAATAGCTTATCCAGCTGATTGGGAAGAGAGAGCACAAGAATTTGGATTAGATACCGTAGATGAATTTTATGACTATTTTGATAATTCTGTTCACTCAAATATAGTTGACCAGTTACGAATTGAGTTTCCTTCTACAACTATCTTTACCATTCCAACTGGTAGAGTAACGCAAAATATTGTTGATATGTATAATGATAATTCCTTAGTGGACGATATTGATTTTTTTGGAACACAATCTACTGCAATTTTCCGAGATGATTTAGGGCACCAAGGAGACATAGTGCTCGAAGGTGGAGGTATAGTTTGGCTAAATAGTATTTATCAGATTAATCTTGAAGACTTTAATTATGATACTGGCTTTAATACCGATTTACATCAAATCGCTATTGATGTTATGAACAATCATCCAAGTTCTTATAAGTTTAATAATGAATAAATAATTTTTCAAATTTTCAACCTAAAACTCTCAACCTAAACAAGAAACGAGGCGGGGTAGGTTACATATATAAAAGACACACACATTCTAAAATAATTTTTTGTATATTTTTATATGAATAATCAATTTGCACTTTTAACTCCTGTATTTGTTTTAATACTTTGGACCTTTATTATTTTCTTGATAATGGCCTATGGTAGAGTAAGATTTTTAAGAAATCCTCAAGACGCAGCACATACAAAAAATGTCAAAAGCGTAGGACCTGATTGGCTCGAAAGAACTGTTGATAATTACAATCATCTATTTGAACAGCCAGTTGCGTTTTATGCAGTAACCTTATCCATTGCCATCATAAATAATTTTGATCCAATGCTAATTCAATTTGCTTGGGCATTTGTTTTTACAAGAATTATGCATTCAATGGTACAGGTAACATTTAATCTTGTAGTAATACGATTTATTCTATTTGTAATAGGGTGGTTCATTATCGCATATATTGCTTTTTCTCATTTGTTTATTCTACATTAATTTTTATAAATTGATATAGTATGAGAAATACAAACCCTTTAAAACTGAAAGACATTTTCTTAAGCCAACGATTTATATGATAATTAGAATCTTTTATATAGTAGGACTACTACTTTTAATTCCATTGATAGCAATGCAATTAACTAATGAAGTAAACTGGTCTTTTTTTGATTTTATAATTATGGGGGGAATGCTCACCATAACTGGTTTATTAATCGGAAGAATACTTAAACAGTTTAAACCTTCCGAAAATAGAATACTACTTATAGCAATTATCATAGTCATATTCCTTCTTATTTGGGCTGAACTTGGAGTGGGAATATTTGGAACTAGATTTGCAGGTGATTAAATATCTATCTTGTGAGTGCAAAAAATATGAATAAGAGAAATTTGAAACCCTTTAAGAAATGATCCTGAAAAGTATTCCAAAATCAAGCTATAAAGATTAAACCTGTTTGAAAAATGTTACAAAAGGTTTGATAGCAGCCAACAAAACAATAAGTATATACCAATACCAATCAAGATGAAGTATTGGTGCCCATATTTTAGCAATAAACAATCCAGCGCCAACACCAGCAAGCATTGATAATCTCAAATCAATCAATGGAAATTGAAATTTCCATAGTCTTATTATTAAAGGTTTTTTACTCATCTTTGTAAGTTATCGTTATTTATCTTATTATTCATAAAAATCAATATCAATCAATTTCCTTGCCAATAAATTGTATATGATAGCTTCAAGAATACCTAGAATAAATCCAAAAACTGCGAAATAAATTGGCATCACAATTAAAGCGAGGTATGCAAGCAATGTTCCAAAATTGACAGAACCCGTAGTCATAATATCATAGATAGTTCCACCAAACGAATATAATATTCCAGGGATGATACCTAAACACCCTAAAAGAACTGCTTGAAATTTTGCAAATGAAAATATTTTTATTGTTTTCATGATATTTTTCATGATTTATCTTAAAATCTTCTCCATTTTACGACCTTTCGCCAATTCATCTACCAACTTATCCAGGTATCTTACCTTTCGAACTAATGAATGATCAATTTCCTCAATACGATAACCGCATATCACACCTTTTATTAGATAAGCATTAGAATTCAAGCTTGCTTGTTGAAAGAAGGTTTCAAAAGTTGCTTCTTGACAAATCAATTCTTGTAATCTATTTTCATCAAATCCTGTCAACCATTCTATAGTCTGGTGAAGTTCTTCTTTTGTTCTTCCTTTTTTCTCTACCTTACTTATATAATGCGGATAAACAGACCCAAAGGTCATTTTCTGTATTCGTTTAATGTGTTCAGCGGTAAGTTTCATTATATCCTAACTTAGCTTTTAACTTAATTTAATGTAATTTTTTTTTACAATGATATAGTACAATAAACCAATTAATCTATCTTACTTCGGTAGCCTTTGCTGTTTCCAGAAGATATAAAACAATGGTAAACAATATGGTCTACAAATTTTCAACCAATATTCTCAACCTTCATCCCAAGCAAGACAGGATAGAGTGATAATATAATTCACACACACATTCTCAAATAATTTTTTGTAAGTTTTATTGTGAGCCAAAAAATTAAGAAATATTCAACCAGTGATTTTGACCAATGTGTATATATTTTTAAAAGCAATATGCCTGAATATTTTGCAAAGGATGAGTTGTCTGATTTTCAAAAGTATCTTAAAAATATTTCAAAAATAAAAGACGGGTGGAATGATTCATTTTTTATTTTAAACAGAGATAAAAAAATAGTGGGTTGTGCAGGTCTTGGCATAAATAAATCTAAAAAAATTGCAACATTAAGTTGGGGGATGGTAGCTAGAAATTATCATAGAAAAGGCATTGGTTCGCAATTAACAAAATATAGATTGAACTTACTGCAAAGTTATAAGTTGGATTTAAAAATTAGTTTAGACACTTCTCAACATTCATATCTTTTTTACGAAAAATTTGGTTTCAAAATGGTAGATATTGAGCATGATGGTTATGAAAAAGGAATGCATAAATACAATATGGTTTACTAGTTCTTTGTTTAATTCACACACACATTCTCAAATAATTTTATAAATCTGAAAAAAATCTTTGAAAAAATAATAAAAAAGATTAAGTGACGCACACGTATTCTTAAATAATTTTTCGTAAGTTTAATAGTTATGAAAAAAATTACTTTATTTTTATTTATCACAAATATTTTTGCCCACGAACTAACCAAATCAGATCAAGCAGAAATGGTTGATGGCGGCCTATTAGACTATATGTATTTAGGCGCTAAACATATGGTTACAGGATATGACCATATTTTGTTTTTAATTGGAGTAATCTTTTTTCTAACTAAGCTTTCGGACATTGTCAAATTTGTTACTGCTTTTACCATCGGTCACAGTATCACCTTAATATTTGCAACATTTTATAAGGTGACAGCTAATTATTATTTAATCGATGCAGTTATTGCATTAAGTGTGATCTATAAAGGGTTTGAAAACTTAGATGGATTTAAAAAAGTGTTTAATAGAAATGCTCCAAATCTTATCATGATGGTATTATTTTTTGGTTTAATTCATGGCTTTGGACTTTCGACTCGCTTACAACAATTACCGTTAAAGGATGAAAGCCTTTTACTCTCAATTATTTCCTTTAATGTGGGGGTTGAATTTGGACAAGTATTAGCTTTATTAATTGCATTTCCTATCATACGAATCATTCAAAAGTCAAAAAATAATTTATTTTCTAAAGTAACTAATCTTGGCTTAGTCTTATGCGGGATAGGATTATTTATCTTTCAAATTACAGGATATATCGAAGATAAAAATCATGTAGATGAGCATCAGGAAATCCACACAGAATCTATTGAATCACTAGATACTCATATTCACGATGATGATGCTGTACATAAAGATCACAATTCAGATGAGCCAGATGTTTCAAGTCCAGAACCCGCTGGTCATAGCCATGATGGTGAAAACTATCATACTCATTAACAAAAATTATCCAATCATTGTCTCTGTATTATAGTATTAATTTTTAACTTTTTTTCTTAAATTTCTATTTAATTTAAAAGCACTTTATGTTTAAACAATCTAGCCTAAATCTTACTTTAGTTTTTCTATTAGTCGCATGCTCTAGTGGCGGTTCCACTCAATCAGTTGAAGATGTTGGAGATGATACATCAGGAGGAAATTCAGGGGGAGAAGTTATCATCCCAGAGCCTGTAGCAAGTTTTGCAATTTCATCAAACGGAGGAGAAGCTCCTATTGATGTTATCTTTACAAGTACATCAACTGGAGAAGTTAATTCATGGCTATGGAATGTTGATGATGATGCTGATATTGAAAGCACATATTCTTCATTTTCTCATAGATATGAAAATGAAGGAACATATGATGTAACATTAACAGTTACAGGACCGGGAGGACAAGATGTATATACCCAAACTAATGCTATATCAATAACTGAGGCAGATACTTCTACTGAAACAGGTTTATTAAGTAAAGCTATGTCTCATGATAACGAAACTAGAGAATATTTAATCTATATTCCGTCTAGCTATGACCCTAACTCAGTAACACCAGTCTTATTTGCCTTTCATGGCTTCGGTGGATACAACCAGTATTTTATAAATACTGCTGATTTTAGAGCTCTAGCAGATCAATTTAATTTCATTGCAGTTTATCCCCAAGGGCTTGTATGTAATGATGGTACTACATGGAATACTAATCCACCGGGTGGAGATAATAAATGTAGTCAGGATGATATAGGATTTTTTGCGGCTTTATTATCTGAAATTTCTAGTAATTATACAATTGATTCTAATAGAGTATTTTTAACTGGCTATTCAAATGGTGCTGATTTTTCATATTCTATGGCATGCTATCAAAGTTCATTGGTAACAGCAATTGCTCCTGTATCAGGATTGATGCCGATGGAAGATGCATCATCTGAATGTGCACCGAATCATCCTACTTCGGTAATGATCTTTAATGGAACCAATGACGGTAGTAGACCTTATAATGGCATTCAAGGGTATATGATGTCTGTAGATTCGACTGTTGCTTATTGGTCTCAGTATAATAATACAGATTCGTCCCCTCAAACAAACGTAGTTGGCAATATTGAAAACTATACTTACCTGAATGGGAATAATAATTCAACAGTTGACCTCTTTAAACTTGTTAATGGAGATCACGTCTGGTTTAATTTATCTTATAATGGAAATTCTATGGAGCAGTTAATGTGGAATTTCTTTTCACAACATTCTTCTGATTAGTTAGGATACTAGTCAATTTGTTGTAAGTTCCCTCTTCTATGGTAATAACAAAATAATTATATGTCTTTCGATAAACTTGGTCTGAATGACCCTATTCTAAAAGCTCTTAAACAGAAAGGTTACAAAGCACCTTCACCAATTCAAGCAAAAGCAATTCCTGCGATACTTGATAAAAGGGATGTAATGGCTGCAGCACAAACAGGTACTGGAAAAACAGCAAGTTTTATATTACCAATTCTACATATGCTATCAAATCCTAAGCATCAGTTTAAAGGAAATACACTCAGAGCATTAGTTGTGACACCTACTAGAGAACTAGCAGCCCAAGTGAGGGAAAGTGCTGTTACTTATGGACGTAATCTTAATTTAAAATCTACAGCTATATACGGAGGAACCTCTGTTCGGAATCAAAAGAAAGTATTAAGAAGAGGTATTGATATCCTAGTAGCTACACCTGGTAGATTACTTGATTTGTATAATCAAAAATCAATTGATTTTAGTAAAATTGAAATTCTAGTGCTAGATGAAGCTGATCAAATGCTAGATATGGGTTTCATTAATGATATAAAAAAAATTATAAGACTCTTGCCAGATCGCCGACAAAATTTGATGTTCACAGCAACTTTCTCAGATCCATTTAGGGCATTAGCAAATAAATTTTCTTATAACCCAATAGAGATTTCAGTAACAAAAGATAATGAAACCGCTAAAAATATTGAACACTACATTCACCCCGTGGAAACATCTAGAAAATCAGAATTATTAGTTCATCTTATTAAGAAAGAAAAATGGAAGCAAGCCTTGGTATTCACCAGGACGAAGCACGGAGCTAATAGATTGACAAAAAAACTTATTCAAGCACATATCCCCTCAGTTGCTATTCATGGAAATAAAACACAAAATTATAGAACTAGAGCATTAGATGATTTTAAAAAGAATCGTGTGAGAATATTAGTTGCAACAGATGTAGCAGCGCGAGGTATAGATATTAAAAATATGAATCAGGTAATTAATTTTGATCTTCCTACGGTCGCAAAAGACTATGTACATAGAATAGGTAGAACGGGACGAGCTGGTGAGTCAGGAAAAGCAATATCATTTGTAAGTAGCGAGCAATTTGAATTATTAGATGATATTCAAAAATTATTGA
>Ga0209308_10003267_pt1 | contig 13405 bp, 12 predicted proteins | sample COGITO_mtgs_1204_3_FD_184806 | JGI IMG/M metagenome (GOLD analysis project Ga0209308, IMG submission 184806) | Pelagic marine microbial communities from North Sea - COGITO_mtgs_120405 (SPAdes) (version 2) | ecosystem: Environmental > Aquatic > Marine > Epipelagic ...
CGGTCAGGCTTGGGTCCATCTTTCGATCGATGAACTGGATATGCTCCGCTCCATAGGCAGAATCATTTGCAACAATGACGATCAGATCCAGTCCAAGCCGCACGGCGGTGTTAAACTCGTTGATACCGCCCATCATGAACCCGCCGTCGCCAGTGAACAGGACAACGGGGCGACCTTTTGCACCAAGCCCAGCACCTATGGCTTCTTGCAGGCCCAATCCGATCCCGCCGAAGTTCACGCTGCTGATGAAGCTCTGCGGGTCGGAGGCGGAAATCCTGCACCAGACTTCCGTCATAAATCGCCCGCCATCGGTTACCAACACACGATCTTTCGGGAGCACGTCCTCCAGCCGTTCCAGCGCGTGGATGTAGTTTACAACGCCTTCAGACGTCTTATGCGCACCCGCCGGATGAGTGGTAAGCGTTGCAACGTCCAACTCTCGGGTGAAGCCGCTTGACGGGATTTCCGCTTCATCCAACCAATAGAGGATGGTATCAGCAGTCAATCCTGCGTCTGCGATAAGCGCGGCATCTGGATGTATGCCGCCGCCAATCGCCGTTGGGTTGGCATCTATCTGCACGATACGCTTGTCTTTCATCAGTTTGCCATTTTCAGTCGTGAAGTCGTGCAGTGCTGTGCCAAAACAGATGATGCAATCTGACTGTGCGATCAAATCATAGGCTGCAGGTGTAGAAAGCGTGCCAAAGATATCGATGTTAAACGGATGATCGCGGAACAACCCTTTGGCTTTCAACGTGGTCGCAAGCGGTGCTTCCAACCGGTCAGCCAGCCGAACCAGTTGATCCCGCGCAGCAACAGCTCCGCCCCCAGCAAGGATCAGGGGACGCCGCGCCGACGCAATCATCCCGATTGCATTGTCGAGAATATCGCCCTGTGCGACACCACCCGGCGCTGTAAATACGTCAAGCACCTGAACGTCATAGTCTGCTTCCTGCCACATGAAATCGGCGGGCATGTTTAGAACGACGGGACGACGCTCGACCTTGGCCCTGTAAAAGGCCCGTGCCACATCTTTGCCAACCGTCGCGGGGGTGCGCAGTTGTTCGAACCCGGCACCGGTTACTTTGACCAACTCGCGCTGATCGATGCTTTGCAAATGGCGCGGGTTGTCTGTTGCAGTATCTCCCGCAAGAACGACCAACGGGGCATGCCCACGCACAGCCTCAGTCAGTGCGGTTATGCAATTGGTCAGGGCAGGTCCATGGGTCACAGTCGCCACACCTACATTGCCCGAGACATGCGCATAGGCAGAAGCCATCAGAATCGTGCTACCCTCATGCGCAGCGGGCACGAAACGACCGTCGAAATCCCGTACGAAACTATCCACCATGAACAGATTGGCGTCCCCCATAAGTCCAAACATTGTTGTCACTCCGTGGTCGCGGGTGGCGCGCGCGATCGATTGATAGACTTGGTGTTTGCGGGTCATGGGGTTTGCCTCCTTGGAAATTCGGGCTGGCATATTTTCCGACACATGGACATGAGGAAAGATAAATGGTTGTTAGAGGTATTTCCCCCCTATTCTGGTTGACTTTAGATTATTTTAGGTAGATTATGCCTGCTAAACGCTCAAAACAGGAAAATTTATGCTCGACACCTTTGAAAAGCTTATCTTGAAGGTCCTACAACGCAATGGACGCGCGAGCACGCAAGAGCTTTCAGACGCCGTTGGATTGTCCACCTCCCCCTGTTGGCGGCGGGTCAAGCGACTGGAGGAAGACGGCTACATCACACGCTACGCCGCGATTCTAGATGGTAAGAAACTGGGCTTGAATGCGCTTGCACATGTTCAGGTATCGCTCATTGATCACAGCGCGGCCTCCGTTGAAACGTTTCAAACCTTTGTGCAGAGACGGGACCAAGTGCTGGAGTGTGCCTCCATCACCGGCGATTTCGACTTCATTTTAAAGGTTGCGGCAACCGATCCAGAGGCATTGGAGGAATTCATCATGAACAGCCTCCTTCAACTCGGTGTCGTGCGTACAACAACGACTCTCTTTGTTTTGAGGCAAATGAAAGTATCGGGAGCCTTGCCCATCGATATGTGATTGGTTTTTGCGCCTGGATGCATCCAAAGCGGACCTTAGCGCCTTACGCAGCATACGCCATTCTTGGGCTCTTTCGAGACCTTCGCTGCCATCTGCTCTAATGACCGGTACGCTCGCAGACCCTTTTCATCAATATGAGCTGGCGGCTGCCTGAGAATCCTATCCACTGTCACTTTTTCGAATCCGGCTGAGCGCATCGAAGTCGATTTCTTGCTTCTGTTCGTCACTTATGTCCGGCCGGGTTTCCGATACCCGCTGGGGCCCTTGGACGTCCCACATCACCGCATGTGAGCCTGTACTCCAGCGATAAACCCAACCAACAACACTGCACCCATCGGTCCCGATCAGATTGGCGATCGCGACGCCCTCACCCCTATCCCTTCAGAAGGTACTGCTGCGATGATTTTCCGGAAGTCATTCGTCAGGCTCCTTCAATCTGAATCCGCAACTAATAGCGAATGAGGTCTGCCAGACATTTGAAGAAAACCACACCCTCAGATCGAATGGCGAAGTGCGGGTGATATCAATTTTTGAGGAAATTCAAGTTATCCGGATGGGTGCTTCCAAGACCGCTTTCAAGAACGCTGAAACAACTGGGCATCCCAAGCCCCCGATAGGACAGCATCCCGAACGTGATCGATCAAGAGTTGCCGAATAGCTTCGGTGGCAAATGTCGGAGGTCGGGACGCCAAGCGGCAAAGATAAAGGGTTCGTGACAGCTCGGGCGCGATAATCGGACGGGCGCGGACGGTGCCGCGTTCAAGCTGATCGTGCATGAAAAGCCGCGTACCGATGACGCACCCAAGACCCGCCTCGATCGACCCTGCGATGGCCTGAACGGAATTCATCTGAAGGATCGCTTTTGCCTCGATCTTTTTCAACAATCCCACATCATCCATGATCGCGCGCGCCGATACCCCCTGCCGTAGCAGGATGATCGGTAGGTCCAGCAATTCGGCAAAGGTGATCGGATCATCGGTATCCCCGATGATATCCGTGCGCCCCACGCAGAACATCTTTTCCTCGAGCACCGGCTCTGACTCAAAGGTCGGATCGGCAGGCGGATTGTAGATCAGCGCCAGATCGACGTCGGAAGCCAAAAGATGCGGAAGCGCTGCGCCGGACAGGCTCTCGGTCAGGGCCAGTTGGACATTGGGGAAATCGCGCACCACCTGCGTGATGAAAGCGACCCCGATCGCCTTGACCGCGGAAAAGGACATGCCCACCGATACCGGCCCTGAAATCTTGTCGACCGCATCGGCCAGATCAGTTTCGGCTGCGGCCATGGCGCGCAAGATCGAGCGTGCGTGCCCGTAAAGCCGGTGCCCGGCGGCTGTTGGCTCCATGCCCCTGGGCTTGCGCCGAAAGAGCGGCTTTCCGAATCGCACCTCCATTTGGGCCAGGTGATGACTAAGGGCTGATGCCGCGATCCGCAGATGGGTCGAGGCACGAGCCAATGACCCATGTTCGTAAATCGCGTTGAAATATTGAAGCTGGCGCGTATCAAGCATTCTGTTTTCCAGAAGGATTTCTTCGAAACATTATTATATTCCGTTCACACGGCTTTGGCTATGATTGTTTCAGGAGGAATTTTCATGACCGCAGACATTAGGCCACTTGCCGGACTACGCGTTGTTGAAATGACGCATATGATCATGGGGCCGTCTTGCGGTATGTTTCTGGGGATGCTTGGTGCCGAAGTCATCAAGGTCGAACCGCCCGAGGGTGACAAGACCCGTGCGTTGACTGGCATGGGGCGAGGCTTCTACCCGACCTTCAACCGGGGCAAAAAGAGCATCACGCTCGACCTGAAATCGGATGCCGGAAAAGATGCGCTGCATCGGCTTCTTGAAGGCGCGGATGTCTTTGTTGAGAATTTTCGCGATCAATCCCTGGCCAAGATGGGGTTCGCCCCCGACGTCTTGCAGGCCCGCTATCCCAGTCTGATCGTTTCATCCCTTAAAGGTTTCCTCAAGGGCCCCTACGAGAACCGGACCGCGATGGACGAGGTTGTTCAGATGATGACCGGCATGGCCTATATGACCGGCCCTACCGGGCGTCCCTTGCGGATCGGATCATCGGCGAATGATATCATGGGCGGCCTTTTTGGTGCCTTCGCGGTTCTGGTTGCCCTTTTGCAACGCGAGAAAGATGGCAAGGGTCACGTGTTGCGCACCGGGCTTTTTGAAAACTGCCTTTTTCTTGTGGCCCAGCATATGGTGCAATTCGACATCGAAGGCCGCGAGGCCCCGCCGATGCCCGAACGGGAGTTTTCGTGGCCGGTCTACGATATCTTTGACACCTCGGATGGAAAGCAGATGTTTATCGGTGCCGTCACAGAAGGCCAGTGGGTAACGCTGTGCAATATTCTGGGGCTGCAGGCGTTGCTCGACGATCCCGATTTGCAAACCCGGATGAAGCAGATCGACTCCCGTGACCGCACTATACCGGTGGTCGCTAAGGCTGTACGCAGCCGGTCCTTTGCCGATCTCCTCGAAGCCTTCGAAGACGCTGGCATCCCCTTCTCGCCGATCCACCGCCCGGCCGAGATGTACGACGATCCGCATGTGACACGCCCCGGCGGGCTTTTCACATCCTCCCTGCCTGAAGGCGGCACATACCGTGCGCCCGTTATGCCCTTCGAGATCGACGATCAACCGGTGGTGGGCGAAAACCTCGACATCGCCGCAATCGGCGCGGATACCCGCGCTGTTCTTTCGGCTGCCGGGCTCAGCGAGGCTGAAATCGCAGCCGCCTGCGGTGTGGAGACAGCAGCATGACCCGAGCCAGCCCCATTTACCCCGCCGACCGCGTGACCCTTCGTGAAGTCGGTCTGCGCGACGGGCTTCAGATTGCCAAGTCGCTGCCCTCGACCGAGGCCAAGATCGCCTGGCTTGAAGCAGAATGCGCCGCAGGTGTGGGTCATTACGAGGTCGGATCATTCCTGCCCGCCACCCGTTTCCCCCAATTTGCCGATATTGACGCGATGATTGCTTCGGGCGAACGGCTCGACATCCACTCGGCGGGGCTGACCCTAAACGAACGCGGTGCCGAGGCCGCAATGCAAAGCGCGATCCGCGAATTGGTCTGCGTTGTTTCCGCGACCGAAGAACACAGCCAGGCCAACATGCGCCGCTCGCGCGATGCCGCGGTGGATCTGGTGCGCAACGTTGCCGCCATGCGCGACCGCAACGCCCCCGACAAGCTGGTAAACGCCGGGATCGCGATGGCGCTTGGATGTTCGATCGCAGGAAATGTCGACCCCGAAGAGGTTGTCCGTCTGACCGCGGCCTGTCTTGATGCAGGTGCAGATATCGTCGGGATCGCGGATACAGTCGGCTACGCCGGGCCAAAGGCTGTTGGGGCGCTTTGTGCGCGGATGGAGAAGCTTTGCGGCGGCCAGCCTTTTATCATCCATCTTCACGACACGCGGGGCATGGGTGTCGCCAATGCGGCGGCAGCGCTGGATAACGGTGCGCGGGTGATCGATGCATCGCTTGGCGGATTGGGCGGATGCCCGTTTGCGCCCGGGGCGACCGGCAATGTCGTGTTCGAAGATATCGTATTTTTGTCCGAGTCTATGGGTTTTGCCACGGGAATCATTCTGGACAGACTGAAAGACGCCCGGCGCATCGCAGAGGAGGCGATGCCGGGTGAAGTGTTCCACGGGGCCCTGCACCGCGCAGGACCACCAAAGAACGCAAATTGGCAGGCCAAATCCTTGGTCTGAGTTGTAACTGGGAGGAAAAACGACAATGAAATATATTACATCAGCAGCCATCGGGGCTGCAATCTTTGCGGTTTCCGCACCGGCATCACAGGCCGCTACGGAAATGCGGTGCAGCCACCAGCTGCCCCCTGCGCACCACATCGCCAAGGTTGTCGACCGTTGGGCCGCCGAGGTCGAAAGCCTTTCCGAAGGCGAGATCGACGTGCAGATTTTCGGCGCGGACAGCCTTGTTGGCGCGCGTGAAAACATCGTTGCAACCGCCAAGGGCGACATTGAATGCGCATTCTCGCTGAACTTTCAGTGGGGCAAAACGCTGCCGATCATGAACGTGACAGTCGCGCCTTATGCTTTTGGCGACATCGAAATCTGGAAGAAATGGCCAACCTCGGAAGCTGCATCCTTCCTTGAAGACAAGCTGCTGGAAAAAGGCGTCAAGAACGTCGTCTGGCTGTTCCAGACAAACACGTCAGTCTTCACCACAAACGGTGAGCCGCTGGTCAAGCCGGAAGACTTCGCCGGTCTGAAGATGCGCGGTGTGACACCGCCCTTTGACGCCGCACTTTCCGCCCTTGGTTCAACGCCCACGGCAATGCCCGGATCCGAAGTGTATCAGGCACTGGCCACTGGCGTTATCGACGGTGCGATCACTGACGTTGCTGCCGCCGTGTCCCGGAAATACTACGAAGTTCAGGACGCCTTTACCGTCGTGCCTGTCTTGTCGGCCTATTTGCACGGCTACCTGAACCCTGGTTTCTATGATGGGCTCTCGGATAAATCCAAGTCCGCCCTCACGGAAGCCGGTATGAAAGCATCCGAATGGGCCATCGAAGCCTCGATCGAAGCAGGTGCCGCCGGTCCGGGTCAGCTCGAAGCAAAAGGCGTGAAGGTGCATATTGCCACGCCCGAAGAGAACGCAGCCCTTGAAGCGGTCATGCGGCCTGCGTTCGACAAGTCGTTCGGCGAAGGCGATGCGGACAGCCAGACGCTTCTTGATCTGATTGCCAAGATGTGAGCCGGTCTGATCATGATTGACCACAAAGAGATGGGAGCAGCGAATGCTCCCATCTTCCCAGACCGCATCATCACCTGGCTTGTCCGCTTTTGCGGCATGCTTAGCACGGCACTGATCCTTGTGATCTTTGCCCAGATCGTAGTTGCCGTGACCCGGCGCTACCTTTTCGACAGCCCGCTGCAATGGAGCGACGAGATGATTGGCTATCTGCTGGTGACGCTTATCATGCTCGGCTCGGCAGAGGCGTTGCGGCGCGGGGATCATATCGCGATCGACCTTATGTCGGCCCAGTTGCGCCCCGGCCTTGCGCGCATGCAGAGGGCCTTGGCTAACCTGTCGGTCATGGCCTTTGCAGCCATCGTTGGCTTATCAATATGGGACAGCATCACTTTCGCGCATAGCTTCGGGTCATATTCTGTCGGCTATATCGAAATCGCGACGTGGATCCCGCAGGTGCCTGTCGTCCTTGGGATGGCCCTGCTGTTCCTGACTGCAGCGCTTGGCCTTTACCGCTCAATACGGGAACTCCCTCAATGACGCTTATGTTTGTCTTTGCAGGGCTGATCCTGCTTCTACTCACCGGTATTCCGATCTTTGCGGCCCTTGGCCTGACCGCAAGCGCCATCTTGATGATTGTCGAAGGGGATATCGACGGATTGGGCGACGCTGTCTTTAGCCAACTCGACAAACCGGTCCTTAGTACCATCCCGCTTTTCGTCTTCATGGCGCAGGTTATGATCCGGGCCAAGGTGATCGACGATCTCTATACATTTGCCCACACCGTTATCGGTCATGTAAAGGGCGGCCTTGGCGTCGCCACTGTCCTTGCTTGCACCATCTTCGCTGCCATTTCTGGATCGTCCGTTGCAACGGCGCTTTCCATAGGGTCAAGCGCGATCCCGCAGATGAAGCGCTTTGGTTATGCGGAACGGGATGCCTTGGGCGTCGTGGCGGCCGGCGGCACCTTGGGTATTTTGATCCCGCCGTCCGGTCCGATGATCCTGTATGCCATCGTCTCAGAGGCGTCCATCGGCGCATTGTTTCTGGCAGGGGTCATTCCGGGGCTGATGCTGGCGTTGATGTTTTCAGCCTACTGCATGATTCAGGCCCGGGGCCGTGACGGGATAAACACACCTGATTGGGCTGGCTGGCCCGCCGCAGTTTCTGCCTTTCGCCGTTCGGCTTGGGCTTTGCTTGCGCCACCGGTTGTCATGGGCGGTATCTACTTTGGTATTTTCACCGCGTCCGAGGCCGCTGCCGCAGGATCCCTTTATGCGTTGCTGGTCGCGGTGCTGGTCTATCGCAACTTCGGGTTCCGTGACCTGTGGGCCTGTGCCTATGCAACGATGCGGACATCGATGATGGTTTTCATGATCATCGCTGGTGCTGCGATGTTCGGCCATGCGATCACGCTGGTCCGTCTGCCCGTCGGCGTGACCGAGGCCGTGGCGAGCTTTGGCCTTGGTCCAATCGGTTTCGTTCTGGTCGTGATGGTCCTGATCTTTGTGCTTGGCATGTTTCTCGAATCCATCGCGATCATCCTGATCACGACACCGATCCTGCTGCCAACGATGATTGCCCTTGGCATTGATCCTATCTGGTATGGCATCTTGTTGATGATCAACCTCGAACTGGCCATGATCACCCCCCCGGTCGGCATGAACCTCTTCGTGATCAAGGGCATTTCAAACGCGCCGCTCGCGACGATTGTGCGTGGTGCAGCCCCGTTCGTGATCATCATGATCGTCGGCCTTGCGCTGCTTATCGCTGTACCGGAGCTAGCCACATGGCTACCAACTGCTGCCGGATTTGGCCGGTAGGAAAACACGGCCGACCGAGCCGGTTATACAATTTGATCGGTGCTGTCAGACGAATGAGAACTCGCATCGGATTGCTCGCGCAGCCTGAACCTATGCGCCCAATAATTGACGCTACTCAGCGAGCGCAGTGGCACGGTTTGTTTTGAAATTTTGGCGTGAATAGAGATGGCGTTCCTGATTGAAATGGTTGTGGACTGAAGAGTGGACTGCAGCGAACTTCTGCAGACAGCGGACGAAACTGTTCCACCAAAACCGAACTGTTTCGTGGCTGATCTCAATGCCTCGTTCGTGCAGAAGATCTTCCACGTTACGGAGTGAGAGCGGAAAACGAACATAAAGCATCACAGCCAAGCGCATGATCTCAGGGTTCGTTTTAAAATACCTGAATGGGGAGTGTTTTGTCATTTGGGGATTCTACAAATACACCCTGCTCGCTTCAACCGAGTTTAATCTGACAGTACCCTCGGATGGTCTCCAAAATCTCGCCAGCTGCGATTTACAGGATTATAGAGCGCGACCAGCCCACCCTTCTCTTCGATGAAGCAGATCGTATTCTTCGCGGGAATACAGAACTGAACGGAATTATAAATGCTGGTCACGCTCGCTTTGAAGCTAAGGTAATTATAAACCAAAAGCTGCCGAATGGGAACTGGGAACCGATTGAGTTTCCAGTCTGGTGCGCGAAAGCAATAGCTGGGATTGGCGAACAGGATGACACGCTTACCAGCCGTTCAATCGTTATTTCGCTGAGGCGTAAGCTGATCACTGAAGTAGTGAAGCAGGTACGATTTACTATGACGCAACAGCATGAAGCAACAAGACTACAACTCGCATCATGGGCCAAAGAGTTTGCGCCCATAAGCGAAGAAGAGATGGAGCCATACCTTCAAGCAAACACTGATCGCGGCACGGATAACTGGCTGGCGCTGGGCATCATTGCAAGGCGTGTCAGCAGTGATTGGGAGCAGCGCATTCAAGATGGCCTGACAGCCATTGAGAAGCGCACAGAGAGTGATAGCCAGAGCATCGGCATCCAATTGCTAACTGATATGAGACACGCTGTGAGCGAAGACACGAAGCCAGAATGGACATCAACTGATTTATACAATGAAGTCGTTTACAACGATGAAAATGACTGGACGAGGTTTGATCACGGCCGAGAGATCACAAAGAAGAAGTTTACCCGATTGCTGTCCGAGTTTGGCGTAACGCCAAAGAAGAAACAGAAGGCGAACGTGTTCTACGTCAGTGATCTTGAGGAGGCTTTCAAAAGGTATCTCCCGCCTATGTAGGTAAACGTTCCACATCCTCCACATGTTCCATCGGTGGAGGGTGTGGAAGGTGTGGAGGGTTTTTAAAAATATAGAAGCTTGCTCTATTTTTTAAGGCAGCTTTATTTTTTCAATTATAGGGGCTGGGCTATATGCTTTGGGATTATCAGAGACACATCCCATTAGCCCAGCAGCCAGCATCAAGATAATAAAAATATTTTTTGTAACTTGCATGTAGCACTCTCCTACTGGTTTTGTGTTAACATTATAAAACATGACTACAGATAAACTGCCTCAAAAATCATGGCCGTATTTGTACTTTATTTATAGGTCAGATTGGTTTTTTCAACATTGATCTAGGTCAAAGCATTACAAATCATAACTGTGCTATTATATGAATAATAATAAGAGAAGGAGATATAGATGCCTAAGTTTACACTATTTTTCGCAGGCCTAGTGTTGGCCACTTCAACAACAGCCCTGTTTGCACAAGGCAAATCTGACCAAGCTAAAGGTAAGGCACAAGCGGCTAGCGCGGCGTCTGTAAATAGTGGGAACGCAAAGTCCAGTAATGCATCAACAAAGTCTTCTTCATCGAACTCTCAAGACGGTGAAACCAAATCAAACAACTCAAAAGGCTCAATAGCAAGTAGCTTAAAAGGCTTAAATGCGGCTAAAGCAAACGCTAATGCTTTCCTTAACGCCAACTCAAAGAGCAAAGTCGGAAAAATTGCCGCCTATAAAGTGGCAGCTCAAAATACCAATGAATTTAAATTAAAACTTCAGGCTCAAGAGACTGAAGTAGCTAAAACGTCTGCAAACTTAGACGCGTTCTTTGCGGAAAATCCCGATATTTCTGATGCAGACGACTTAAACGCTAAAAAGACAGAGCTATCAAATCGGCTCGAAGAACTATCCGCGATTGCCGAAGAAGATCGTACCGAAGCAGAACAAGCGGAACTATCTGCAATTGAAGCCGACATCGTTGAGTTTAATCAAATACTCGATGGCTACAATGCGCTCGCCAATGATTACAATTTAGAACTCGCCAAGCTAACTGAAACTCAAAATGACTTGGACCAAGCTTCAGCTGAAGAGCTACAGATTCTTAACCAAGAACTAAATGGTGCTGATCTAAGCCAAGCAGAAGTCACCGCATTTAGAGAACTCCTTGGACTCTGATAAATCTGGAGAAAAAATTGCCTTAGTTGATCTAAGTCAAAGTAAACGTCAAATTATTAGCTTATTTTAAGCTCATGAATGTCCGAAGACATTCCTCCCTGTTGGACTGGCTGGTCATAGATGGCCAGCCTTCTTTTTTGCAGCTCTCTCCACGCTCAAAAACCTTCCACATGTTCCACACCTTCCACCCTGAGTAACCCACCCCCACCTCACATTACCCCCCACTCACCACAAAAACGTCTATGCAGCACTGTGAGTTTGCTACTAGTGTAGCTAATCAAAGTCACTGTGGGTTGATTGGAGCGTTTGCCTGATCGATGTTTTGTCTTTTAAACTTTAGCAACATGGCTTCTATGCCCATCTGGCGATGTAAGTTGACGTAAGGCAAACATCAATAATTCTTGACGTATGCTACGCCAAGTGTAGTCATATTCCGGAATGAATGATTTTCTGGGGGCTTAAAATGAAAATCGTACAAACATCAGCCGCAGGGCTTATATTTTCGAGTTCTATCGCTTTTGCGGGTGGGTTTGAATTGCAAACACTTGATACTTCCATAATGTATGCCGAAGGAAACGCAGCATCTATTTCTATTGCAAATATCAATGCAAACGTTTCTGGTACGAAAGGCAGCACGGTAGATACAGTAAAAGATCAACAAGTAACTAACGTTGGCCTTAAAATGAATTTTGGAAAATTTGACTTAGGCTTATACACATACCGCTCTGGATCAATTCAGTTGAGCGGTGGAAATGACCCGGCCGGAAACTATGCGCCCACTGGCGATATAGATATTAACTCTACCACGCTAATGGCAGCATATAATATCAATGAAAATATATCATTGCTGGGTGGTTTGACTTATAACAACTTGGCTTCAGGTAATGTCACCACGATCAAAGGCTCGTATGAAGTGACTGGTACATCCAGCACCGGATACTTACTTGGGGGAGCATACTCAATTCCAGATATAGCATTTAGAGCAGAGGTACTGTATCAGCCTAAATCTAAGCTTAATACAAAGACGGCTTACGATGCTACAGGTGGTATATATAACGCTGCAGCACCGGCTATTAATGGTAATAAGGACACAGAAATAAATCGTCCAGAAACGCTGACTTTAAATTTGCAGAGCGGTATCGCTAAAGACACATTAATATTTGCATCCTACCATAGGGCCAAATGGAGCGGTGCGAGAGTATTTATAGATGGAACACAAATTCCAAACGCCAACCCAGCTCTAGCAGTCGACCCAAGAATTAATGAAATATTTGGTGACTCTGAAAAATTTACAATCGGAGTTGGTCGTAAATTCTCTGAGCAGCTATCAGGTTCTCTGTCATATAGTAATGAAAAAGGTGGCGGCGACACCTCGACATCATTGTTCACTTTCTCCAATGGTACACAAACGCTGAGCGCAGGATTGCGATATACTATAGATAACATGGATATATCTTTTGGCGTATCACACGCCCAGCTAGGCGACGTAACCGTTAACGGTGGGCTTGGAAACATAGCTTACGACAACAACTCTGTAACTTCGATGGGCGTAAAATTCGCATATGCGTTCTAAGCTGCAACGATAAACAGTACAGAATTGGCTCACAGCTTTGTGGGCCTTTTTTGTTTAATTTCAATATTGTCTGAGAACCACGCTAATCCGAAGCTGTTTTAACCCCTTAAAACTGTGCCACTATTTGCTCAATAGATCAATTAAGATATGAAATTTGGAAGGCAAATTGGAATTCAAACTAGAAAAATAGAGTGAGTTTTCTGCAGGGAAATATTCCGAGTATACTAAATTAGCGCAAGCAGATGATTAAATGAAATTCACAGATTAAATTGAAAGCTAACAATTATAGCTCTAGAAACGCGCAAATAAAAAGGTTTTAACGCATTATAAGTAATTGATAATTTCAGCCTTTATCAGAAAAAATGTGAGAGCGGGATCACTAGCAACTTGAGTGGCTTAGTTTTTCCCCCACCCCTCTAATTATTCGGAAGCTAGTTTAATTTTTTGCTAAGAGATTAGTGGGGCAGACAGATCGCTCAGGTTCTTCGAAATATCTATTGGGGACACAATAGGGGACAGATCAAAAACGATCTGCGTTTTATTAATATATACCATTGACATGGAGGAAGTTAGTGGCGGTGCTGTCAGACGAATGAGAACTCGCATCAGATTGTTTGTTTGTCATTAGAGCACGCCTGCTCTTGTATGAGAGTGATCTAATTCGGATTGAGAGGCAGCCTAGTGGATGATAGGCTGCTTTTCTGTAGTTTCTTCGCAGTAAAATTTAAGGGTTCAATATGAAACAAAA
>Ga0209308_10003276_pt1 | contig 13382 bp, 11 predicted proteins | sample COGITO_mtgs_1204_3_FD_184806 | JGI IMG/M metagenome (GOLD analysis project Ga0209308, IMG submission 184806) | Pelagic marine microbial communities from North Sea - COGITO_mtgs_120405 (SPAdes) (version 2) | ecosystem: Environmental > Aquatic > Marine > Epipelagic ...
TCCAAACGAATCAAATCTTTCCTTATGTCTGCATACGTGGCTTTTCCAAATTGGTACACGTTCGGATCGTCTTTCGTCGAGCCTGGAATTTTCACCGACGACCCCGCGCCGAACGATGAAACGTTTAATAATCCTTTTTCGAGCAAAGCGCAGTGTGCCGCCATCGACCGGTTCATGTTTGCCGCGCACACCATCGCGTACGATTTCTTTTCATCATCATCATCGTTAATCGCGTCCTTTTCACCCATCTCTCTTTACGTTGTTCGTTGTGTCTTAAATTATAATAAACTCTCTCTCTCTTAAACGAGAACAAAGTTCGTTCTTTCAAAGAAGAAGAAGCGTTCTTCTTCTCTTCTTCCTGTTGTTCGGTTTCAACAAAAACGAATTTAAGAGTTCAACGCAACGACAACAAAACCCCTTTTGTCCGTGTTGTGAGTACTAACGAGTGTGTTTTCGACGGAGCTTCGTTTCGTTCGTTTAGGGTTTTCACAATGAGTTTGTTGAAGCACTCGTGAGAGGAGGAGAAGAGAATCACACCACACAGTATTCCTTGTGCGTAGCAACACCAACGGCACATATTTTTGCAAAACGACAGAGCACTGCGCGCGGTGTCGAAGCACGCGTTATAGAGCATTTGAAAACCTGCAATAAAGGTATTTTCGGCGTGAGAAGAAACAAAGTCGTCAAGCGTGTATAAAATTGGAAGAAAATTTCACCCGAGAGATCTCATCTCAAATCCTCCGTTGAAGAGATTGAAATAGACTCACCACTAAAAGCAGGAAGAAGAAGCAAAAGAGGAGGTGTTTCTACTGAATACGTTTCGTAAAAATGGACAGTCAATTTGCATTCGTCGGGTCGAACTTCGTCGTCGTGTGCGCGGACACGACTTCGGTGCAACAAATCATCGTCCAGAAATCAGACGAGGACAAAATCCTCCAACTGGACAAAAGGAAACTTTTCGCGCTCTCCGGACCGAAAGGCGACGTCTCGAATTTCGGAGAATTCGTGAAGTGTAACTTAAATTTGTACCGATTGAAAAACGGACGATCGTTGTCGACATCCGCGGCGGCGCATTGGACGAGGAACGAGCTCGCGAAAGCGCTGAGATCGGGGCCGTATCAAGTGAACGGTTTGTTCGCCGGGTACGACGACCAGAGCGGACCGGAGTTGTATTTTTTGGACTATTTAGCGACCATGCATAAAGTAAATTCGAGCGGACACGGGTACGGAGGGATGTTTTCCTTGTCTTTGTTCGATAAGCACTGGGTGCCAAACATGTCCAGAGCGCAAAGTTTAGAGTTGGTGAAGAAGTGCGTGGCGGAGATTCAGGAGAGATTGGTCGTCGCGCCGGAGAAGTTTTTGATTAAGATTGTTAGCGAGAAAGGGGTGGAGCAAATGACCATGGTCACCGCGACGGGGGAGATTACGAGTGGTGGACCATCGTCGGCGATGCCGTCGTCGTCTGCCGCCGTCGATGTAGAGATGAAGGCGTAAATTTATATATAAAACATGGGTTTAGAAACAACAACGTTCACAACACATCATTGACTCTACTCTCTTCTTAATTAAATTTACAACAAATAGTCGACTAAATACGTATACGTATTCGCTAAAACTAATCCTAAACTGACCGCGGCCAACGCGAGAAGACTTAAATCTCCACCCCAAGTCATCGGCATCGATCGATCGCGTTCTTTCCATATCGGCGCGTCTAACCCAAACGGAGGCGAGGCTTTGACGATGGGATTTTGTTGGTTTCTCTTCATCGAGGACGACGGCGTCGATGATGATTTTCCTCCTCGTTCATCTTCATCCGTGACGACGTTTTTATAGGCATCTAAATCGACTAATCCAGTCAAACAATGCCCAGTTCTCGTCGCGCGAACCATCATCGCCGGCGCTAATAAATATAACAGAGGAATGATAAAGCCGCCGCTAAATTTGACGACGCCGTAGAATAATTCCGGTCCGTGACACGCGACGATAACGGACGGGGCGACCGCAGCGACGACGATGAAAAATTGCCCGTAGTATTCGCACTCGTTCTTCGTCGGTATGGAGTGATGATCGCTACCGGCGCCGATGGCGGGCGCGAACGGGTTGCTGGTGACTAAATTCGAGAAGAGCGCTAAAGATTTCTTCCTGAACGCCTTTCGCGAACGTCGCGCAAACACGCCGCAGCCGTAGCCGAAATCGTACGAGATGGCTTGAAACGCCGAAGCGAGCGAGAGGTACGAGCCGATGATGGTCGTCACCACCGCCGATCCGGCGAACAGCCAGACGAAAACTTCGACGATGGTGCCTCCCGACTCCAGTAACGCTTGCACGGGATCGATTGGCGCCGGTTTGGAAGCGTCGTCGCTTTCGTGTCGGTGGTGGTGGAATACGCGCCGAATTTTAATCTTCCAGAGCAAATTTCTCCGTCGGCTTTTCGAGCGGCGGTGAATTCCATCGTCGAGAAGACTTTCCTCCTCCAACGCATTCGGCGACGACGTATCCGTATCCGCCTCGTCGTTACCGCCACCATCATCATCTGAACTCTCTCTTCCCAAGTTTGCAAGCGCATCGTCGATATCGCTCTCCAACGCCGAGTTCCACTCCTCTCCGGGGCCTCTTTCGACGAACTCGTCGAGCTTACTCTTGTCGCTGATTAACGCCCGCTCGAACGCCAACATTTCTTTTGCATCATTTTTACTTTTCGCCGCCGCTTCCTTCGGATCGCTCATTAAAGCTTTCACCGTGTGTTGAACTAATTGCGGCGTTTCTTCCTTGACGACGGATTCCGGTTTCGGCGTTTCGCCTTCGAAAACCGCCGCCAACGCAGTCAACGCTTTCTTCGTCTCTTTTTCAGTCACCAACGGCGCGGTCTTCGATGCTTCGCTGCTTTCAGATGTTGACGCGGCGTTACTCACATCGCCACCGTCCATCGAGGACGACGACGCGGAAGAAGACGCGGAAAACACTTCGCCGTCTCGTTCTTCTTCCGAAGTGCTTTTGTCCACGTCTTCTTCGATGACCACGACGGTTTCGTCGTTTTCGTCTTTTTCGACGATGATATCTTTCGGCGAAACCAACGTCGTTTCTTCTTCTTCCGCATCTTCTCCAAAAACGCCTCCCGAGGATGATGCGACAGGTATCTGTTCTTCGCCGCCGCCGCCACCGCCACCATCGATTTTGCCCTTCGTATTATCGCTATCACTTTCATCATCTATCGTCGTCGTGGTTCTCGTCGAAGCCGTCTCCGCCGAAGCCGCGATATCTTCTGCTACGTCTATAATCTCTCGCACTTCTTCTCGCACAATCTCGTCCTTCTCGTTCGAACCTCTTTTCTCTTCTTCTCTGGCCATTTCACGAATTTTGTTATACTCTTCCGGCGTTAACGCAGACGTGCTCGTTTTCGTCGTCGTCACCGTGGTCGTGGTCGTCGTTTTCGTCTTTTTCTTCTCCTTGTTGTTGAATTCATCTTCAACTTCACTCGGCGATAAAGACGTGGACTTGATGAGATCAAACTCGCCCTCGCCGATGTCTTCTCTCTCTCCACTTTCTTCTCCTCTGTTTCTATTTCTATCGAGTATAGCCTGTGCGATGTTGTTCGTCGCGACACCAGACGACGGCGATATGTCGACAACCGGCGATATGACGTTCGCGGTTGACGGCGTGATCCGTAAAAATGTCGCCGCGAAGTTCCACAACAACGTCATCACCAGCGGTATCGCGCTCCCTAAAATAACCGCTAACTTGCATCTCCTCTTCTCGTGGTGTAACTTCGTGCACACCACGGGTACGACGAAGTGAAAACTCAAGGTTTGAAAAATCGCCGGCACCGCTTTCAAGACTTTCGACCAATCTTTCTTCGCGATCGTTTCCGCCACCACGCCTTTACTCGATTGCAATATCCGCTCCTCCGCGATGGTCAACAACCCGCAAAACGCTAAAACCATCACACTCGTCGCGATACTGTTTACATTTTCCGCAATTTTACCTCCGTCCACAAACGCTGGAATCGCTAACAAAACACCTATGAACCACACCGCGGCGCAATACGCCCACCCGGCGAGCATGTTCAAACCGCCGCCGTTCTCTTTACCTAGCGTCGACGCCACTAAGATGTACCCGCCTTTGGAGAGCGAAGAACACAACGCCGCGTTCACCGCGAGCACGTACGAAAACCCAACCAGTTTCGCCCATTTCTTACCGAGCGTCTGAGAAAAGAATAGTTTTTTACTACGAATTAAAGACAGAAAACAAACATCTCACCTGTTCCGCGACGACGTGTAAAGGCACGTCTTCCCTCTTCATCTTCCGACTGGTTGCCTCCACGGATTCCACGATACACAACGCAGAGAAGCATAAAAACACCCACACTAACGTCATCGCCGCCGAGGACGGGATCACTCCAGCCGGTGCCGTCGCTCGAGGGATGGCGAGGCATCCAGAACCGACCGCGGTGCCGGCTAAGATTGCCACGGAGGCGAGGAAACGCTTGAACGCGTCCGCTTCATCCTCCGAGGAGGATGGTGATTTTTCCCCGACGATGTGGTTGTTGGTGTTGCGAGTAAGGGTATTCTCGTTAAAAGAGGAGGAAGAAATGGCGGCAATTTCAACGTCCCCTTCCTTTTGATCGATGTTTTTTCTCTCGTCGCTCTCGTTTTTGTCCTCGTCTGGGTGAAGAGGAGGAGGAGGTTCTTTCATTCTCGTATCGTATCGCCCTTTTGTTGTGTGGGATGTGTGTCAGAAGGGAATCGAGTGAAAAATATCAAATAAGCGTTGAGTACAGTAAGTATGTTAAATGTATGTGTTTATGATGATTTAGATGATGATTACGATGTGTGCAGTTCTCCATGCTCGTATCGCCAACCGGTTGGGAGAGGACAGTTGTTGTTGAGGAGGTATTGTAAACATTCGGGGTGGTTGTTCTTGTGTGCGAAGTATACGCTCCAATCGTCCCAAGGCGCTTTGGCGGTTTCGCGCAAGTACTTCAAAAAAAATAGTCTAAGTGGCCGTCCATGGCTGCATTCCTACACGCCAATACGTCAAATTGATCAAATTTACGCTCAAAAAGATATTCGAGTATGTGAAGTTGACCATTTGAAGCCGCCAAATTGCGAGGACCCGCGGACCAAGGCGCTTTCACTTCTTCGCGTAAGTATTTGAGTACCTCGAGATGACCGTTTCGGGCAGCTTCTGCACACGCTCCCGTATCGATAGGACACTCATTTGCAACGCAATACTGTACCATTTCCAGATTACCTCGTTTTGCGGCCGCTTTAATCGTCCCTTCATCCCACTTACACTTTTTCTCCTCTCGCGCCCACTTGAGCAACTCGAGTTTATTCGTTAGAGCAACTCGAGAGCAGAACCATGTTTTCCACCAGTGACTCGGCCACGACGATTTATTCTCCCGCGCAACTTCCAAAGTCGATATCGACGACATCTCTCCAATATTAAACTTCTTTTTCAAATCCCCCGCGCGAGTTGATCTCTTCACCAACTTTCTCGTCTCTTTATTCACCCCGTACAAGAACTTGATATCAGTCGCACTCAATCTCGGAAGCACATGTGTGAAACAAATATCGTCGCACTTCACGATCAAACTCCACAAATTTCTCTCCCCGATCCGCCTTTTCTGCGCTCGCGTCGTCACTCCAGACATGACGACGTTTTTTTGTCTCGCGACACAAAAGACTTCTCCTCTTCTTCTTCTTTCTCTCAAACGTGTCGTCACAAAAGAAGAGATGTGATATGAAATTGTTTTTTTTCTCCGAGGCGTAAAAACAGCCGTTTTTCTCGTATTTTTGCTCGTATTTTCGAGCTGTCCTATCAAAAAAAAAAGTTTTCTCAGATCAGATCTTTCTCTAAAATATTACCGAACGAACGAATATACTAATAATGACCACAACGACAGAAACGAACGAACGACGCGAAGAAGAGGAAGGGGTGGTGGTGAAAACTGCGCACGACGTGGTCGCTCTCGCGCATTGCGTCGCCGCGTTATTAGTATCCAAAAAAAACAGAGTTCAGAACACCTTTTGTGAAGAAATAGAAAAAAAGGCGTTTCAATTTTTTCTCAAGGATAAGAACGTTTACGAGGAAAGAGACGCGAACGGGTTGACGCCGATGAATGTCTATTGCGTGCTCGGGATGTGCGGGAACGAACGATTGGAGAGATTGTTTGAGCACCTTTTTTTGCGTCCGATTGAGGAAGCGGTCGTCGCGGGGAAATCATCCAGTAAAGAGGAAAAGCTTTCAGTGCAAATTGAAACGTTTAAGAGAAACCTATTTTGTCGTCACGTCGAGGACGTCGACGACCCGGAGAAGATGGTACTGATGCAAGTTCACGCGTGTACAATGAACGATTTGGCGTGTTTGAAACGCATCATTCATCTCGAAAATATGATGATTCTGCGCGTCGCGAAAAATCCCGATCGCGAAGAATATATGTCCTCGCTTCGATTTACTCCGCGCCTCCTCGCCGCCGCGTTGCGACATCCGCACGACGAAAGTTTTCAACTCGTCAAATTTATGCTGGAAAATTATGTCAAATTTGATGGCACGGGCTTGAGCGAACCGTTAGACGATCACGGACGAAACGCGCTCCATATTTGCGCACGATACGACTCCCCTAAAACGATGAAATTAGTCATCGAGTATCTGTCGTCGCGAGAAGGGTATACGCACAAACTGAACGATATCATCAACTGTCGAGACGGATTCTCACAAAACCACGACGGGAACCGCACGCCGTTGATGACAGCCTGCAGCTTTTCACCTTCTTGTGCGTTACTATTGATTGAAAAATACGGCGCAAACAGCTCGTCGATCCGATCTAAATGCGGCTGGACGGCTTTATTTTACGCCATCGAACAACAGTTTCGAGATTTCGACATCGACGGCGATAAAGACATCGCAGAACAAACCCGCGTTATTCGTTTGCTGATGGAAAAAAGAGATATATTCCTGCGTCAAAATCCTTCGACAGGAATGGCAAAATCCGACCCGGGCGTGGAAGAAAACGCGACGAGGAAAACTATCCTCCATCTGGCCGCGATCAACTCGCGATCGACGCAGACGTTAAAAATTCTCTTCGAATCCAAGTCTCTCGTCCAAACCTTCCTCTCGCAACCAGACGCGAACGGTAAAACACCGCTCCACGACGCCGCCTTTCGAGGATGCATGGATCAAGCTCTGTTCCTTTTACACGCCATCGAGAAAGAAAAAAAAGAAAACCCCGGAAGAAGAAAAGAAGAAGCCGATACTACCGGAAAGCTTCGCGCCGCCGACGTAAACGTAAACGACGAAAACGCTCTCGCAGAACAAATCCAATCCGCGTTCGGCAAATCGAAATTTGCAGGAATGTTGAGTTCGCCAAAGCTCTTCCGCGCGTTTCCGAGCGACGACTTCATGGTCGAGACTCGAAATGTTCGAACCCTCGCCGAGAACACGCTCGAGTATTACGAAGACAAGCTCTTCTTTGATACTCAAAATTAGGGGAAAAGAAACGACGACTGATACGCACAGAAAGAATACTACAAACGCGCGTAAACGTTCCGCTACAACATCTATTTAAACTCTACGCGCGCGTTCTGCTTCGTCGTCGTTACGCTTTCGTCTTCATCTTCTCCATCTCTCCCTCTAAAAACTGTAACCTTTTTTCCGCGTCTTTCACTTGATGCACTAAAATCTGCGTCGACTTTTCGATGTCTCCGCGTAACTTGTAGAAACCGATGGCGGAAGCGGTTGCGAATCCGACCGAGAAGGAGACCAGGCGCGTGCGGAGCATTATTGTTTTTTAGTGCGAGCAGTACGTGAGAGCGGTTTTGTTGTTGTTGTTATGTTGTTTGTGTGAGCAATTCAGGGGAAACTTTGTGAGGCAAATACGAAGGGATTTGAGTCTAAAGCGCTTCTAAATACGCGTGTACGCGATCGACGATCGGTACTACAATGAATACGTTTCTGCTGCTCTGCTACGTTCTATGACGACGACGAGGTATCATTCTCAATTCGAAATCCTCAACCGCCCGATGTTATCGTTTAAGACGGAGCTTTCGCCGTTATCGTTATAAATGTTGTTGTAGTTGTTGTTCCCGTCGCTGTTCACGCGAACCTCGAAATCTCCCATTTTCTTTCGCTCGCTCGAGGTGAGCTTGGCCGAAGCGCCTTGGTGACCGCTCGACGCGGCGGTGGTTAAATAGCGAACCCATTTCGTAGCTTCGTATCCTTCTTTGCTCCACACTTTGAGAAAGCGAATGCGGAGACCGGAGGCGGTGAACATTGGCAAGGAAAATTGGACGTTTAAAGGCGGTTGGGACCATTTTTTCTTCCCTCCGGATTTCTTGTCGTCCGCGTCGTCTTTGATCGAGCCGACGAGCATGACTTCGGCTTGTAATCGAATTTCCTTCCCTCCCGGTAAGTTTTTTATTTTCCATCGCAAGCACTCCTCTCCGGCTAAGTATCGAGCTTTGCCCCCGGAACACAAGACTTTCACTTTCGCGGTGTTTGGCGGGACCGGTATGCGGACTCTTATTTCTTGCGCGACGGTTTTCTCCGCGAACACCGATTTGAACATGACGTCCACGGAGACTCGCGTTCGCCCTAATTCTTTCACCATGGCGATGACTTTAAACGGAATCGAAACGTTTTCAGACACTCGATATTTCATGAGTTCGAATTCACCGTCGGGTGGTACGAACGAGACGACTTTATCGCTGGCGAATTTCGAGAGGTTCACGCAGTGATGAAACTGTAAGTCGTCTAAATCGATCGTTTTTCGTTTATTCGCTAAAGAGGGCATCCCTCGGAAATCCATATCCTTACCATCCCCTCCGGCGTCAACGGCGTTCGGGTTATTCCTACCACCTTTTGCCTCGTCGCCTAAACTATCGTTCAATCCAATCTTCAACTCAGGCATGCCGCTCAACTTTGCGTTCAATACCACCCTTCCGCTACACGAGGCTCTCAACGCGTCGCCGTTCGCTTGCGTCACGCACGAAATAGTCTCAATCACGTCTAAATAAACCTCGTTCTTCTTATACATCAATCCAGGCCGTCTCCATTGCACTGACCCAGTCATCTGCGCCGTCGTCTGCCTCGCTCTCGCTAATTTATTCATCGCCTCTTCTTTCTCGTCCTTCGACGACTTCATCTGTCCGTTGTCTCCTTTATTATTTAATTTCCCTTCGATGATATCCATCACCGACGCTTTCTGCGTGATGAACTCTTTCAAAACATTCGCGGACGTAATCTGCGGGTACCCGTTATCGCACATCTCGTCGAACAACTCGTACATCAACACAAAGTTCGCCCGGATGTTGTTCTCGTTCACTTTCCCAAAGTACGACTACGGTAATAAGATTCCGCGCGAGACAGACGCGAAACGCAGAGAGAGAGAGAGAGATAGAGAAAGAAAGAAAGAGAGAAGAGAGAGTCAACGTCAGTCAATTGTATTTCTTGGTCTTTTTCTTCTTCTTTAAAGATTGAATGTGAATGTGAATGCGATTGCGAGAAAACGCGCAACAACAGAACGAAGAACAGTTCAACACGTACCTGAAAGGTCCCGATCGCACTTTTCAAAAACGCAAAGCACATGGACACGTTCACGTTCAACTTCGTCGCCGCGCATACGTATACATTCGCGACTCGAATGAACATGAACCGAATTTGTCCGACGATTCGTATCGGCGGTAAGGATTGCACGTCCACTTTCGAAGACGTCGTCGAAGCGTTCCGTTTACTCGAACCGTTCGATGATTTCCGTCCCGAGAATGGAGATGAAGACGATGCAGAGAGCGATAATATTTCCGTCTTGAACATATCGATGTTCGCCCGAGAAATGTCAGATCGATACTGACGTTCGATGAGCACGTCCCCGCGGAGGTTGACGATGAACACCGCGGAGAGAGCGATCGGCGGTGGGGGTGGTCGATTCATTTTTTAATGTGCTTTTGTGGGTCAATTTTGAGGCATTTTGGAGAGAAAAGCGCTTGAAATACGAACGGCAGATCGGATTTGAAATCAAACGTTTTGTAATGCTACTGTACAACGTAAACACTCTTATTTTATGTGTGTGTGTGTTCTTGTGTTCTTTATCTAATCTGAGGAGGACGGTTTTCCTTGAATCGTCTGAAAATCTTCCTCCTCGCGGTGGGTGTTCGTTCGCTCTCGCGAGTAGAGAGGAGTAACTATCGGATCGCTCGAGATTTTGATGGTCATCTTTTTATCGTCGGCGTCGTCACTTTGTTCTTCCTTAACTTCTTCAGGCTTTGCGAATTTTGTTTATGGATGCTATTCTTTAATATATAATGTTCTTCGGCGCTCGCGCACCGCGACTCGTTTCCTCTCTCGTCTTCTACAAAGAGAGAGAGAGGAAAAATCGAGCCGCTTACGCGCCTCAGCATTTTTTAATCGCCGACATATCCGTCGTGTGCACCGGCGTGCCAAAAAACTGAATCTTTCCTATTTTTGTCTGCGGCGCGTCGCTTTGATTCGTCTCCACGAACAACGTGATCGTTCGGACGTTTTTGAACAGCGTCTGCGTTGTTCGGAGGAGAAAGAAAGAAATGGTCAATATCGCGACGCGAGCGCGTATCGGTACACTCAAGAGTACGCATCGTACTCAAACAAAAAAGCGCAAACTCGAAAACGCGAGGAATCAACAACAACAACACTCATAAAAGCGGATAAAAACAAAACAAAACCATCCGCATCTCTTCTTTCCCGCGTTTACGCTCGTTCGTCTTCTAATCTCACCTGGTCCAACTCCATCGCATTTCCCTCCCTAAATATGCACTCTTTCTCCTCGAACAAAAGTTTCTGCGTCGCTTTCTTCGTCGAGCAGTCGTCGAATTGGTAGTTTGGTTTGTTCGCGAAGAGTTTCACGCGTTTTGGTGCGGAAATACGTTCTTCTCCGCTTTTCCCGTGGACGAGAACAGCTCGTAAATGGACGATTTGATTGAACTGAATCGTGAGCAAAAGTTCCCCGTCGTCGAGTTCGGAATCTAACGACAACAACGGGCTGTCCCTTCCTTCGGTCACGGCGAACTTCCAACTCGTCGTCGAATTGAAACACTCGACGTTTTGAGAGTGGATTTCAGAGACGAGGTCGTCGGCGTCTTTTGAGACCGTCGTCGTCGCGTGTTGGTCCTCGCCAGACGTGGGAACCGACTCCATGGGGGAAAAATGTGAGGATTTTTCCTATTCGAGCGATACATTACAAACTACTTTATTCGCACACTGAACACACTACATACTACTAAGATGCGCGCAAAATTGAAAGACAAGGAGGAGCACGATGTAAGAGTCAAAAGCTGCTGCTTTTACCCCCATGAAATTTTTGTCGATTGTCCTCCGCGACGACGCGAAGACGACGAAGAATTCGAGGACAACAACCGCGAGACTCTTTCGGCGACGTCTGCGAAGGAGACGTCGTGCACCGAGGCTATCTCGCGCAAACCTACGAGAAATGCGCGAGCATCAATTTCTACCCCGGTGAGTCCTTCTTTGTCTTCGTCTTCTTCTTCCCCTTTTCTTCCTCTTCTTCTTTGTCTTCTTTCGCGACCGACGGCAAAGGCGAGGTCCGAGCAGTTGGACGCGGTGAAACCGTTGCCGATGAAAGCGCAGGCGGCACATATTTTGACGAATTCGCGTTCGTTTATTGTTGTTGGTGGTGTTCGTGTCGTTTTAGAGGAGGATTGGCAAAAGGTCGTTTCGAAAGCGTTCGCGACTCGGTCTTCGAGGAGGATGTCCTCGATTTTGGCGTCTTCGTCAGCCTCGTTGTTCTGGTATCCTATCAACGCGCGCGCAAAGTTGATATCGTTGTTGTTGCTATTTCTATATCTATTCGTGTACTCTGCCGCTCGTACTCTCCACGACGAAACCCCCAAAGACGAAGCGGCGGCGGCGTTATTGTGATGAGTCGTCGCGGGAGGCGGCATCGTCGTCATCGCGCGCCGCCGATTTGAGAAGACGTTGTTCTCGTACCCGTCGTACTCCCGATACCCATCACTATCATCACTCTCTCCTTCTTCTTCTTCTTCTTCTTTCTGCGCCTCCTCTTCTCTCCTCCTCTCAATCGCGTACGCCGTCGCCACCACTCTCTTCCCGACCACTTTCGCCTCCACGTCGTACGCTTTCGCCACCTTACGAGCGAGCAAATGCAAAAATTGATCAAAGTTAATCGATGATGCTCTTCTTCTTCTTCTCCTTTCGTCGTCGTTGTTTTCATCCTCGTCCTCGTCCTCGTCGTCGGGAGTAAAATCACCGGCAAAAATGATGTTTTCAAAGCATCTCCTCGCTCGCGCGTCCGAGAAACCATTCGAAAGCAAATTGGACCGTCGCAAGAGGTCGAGCCATTCGTTCGAGTTCATTTCATTTAAAGAGGAAGAACTAAAGAGCGCGAACGCAGATTTCAATCGTTTTGTCATCGATCGAGGGAACACCACTACCTCTTTTGGTATATTTTCCGTCGCTCGATGACCGCTCTCACTCTTCTTAGTCTTCTTAATCTTCTCGGGAAAGTGATTCTGATGAAAATGCGCAGAAGCGGCTCCCGAATTGGAATTCAACGAAGATTCCAAAATAACGTCCGCTTCGAGGCACAAATCCGCGAACGAGACGACGTCGACGTGACGGTAGACTTTTTTAGTGGTAGTGTTGTTGTGAGTCTCGTTCGCATCGGAGGAGGAGGAAAAGGAGGAGGACATCTCGTCGTCGCGTTTACTTACTCTCTATTGTGTGATAAGTGTGAGTTGTGAGGAAGTACGAAAGGAAAACATTTCACTTGTGTTCGATTATTCGTCGTTCAAAGAGGTATCTTCGCATCTACCAGCGCACGCGTGATGGGATACAACGTATACAGATATACAGCTCACCCGTGTTTACAAAAAGAGCTAATGTTGAGTACGCACGTGCGTTTTCAAACTACTCGATTGAGTAAAACGTTTCTCGCACACATCACATTTATACGGTTTCTCGTTCGTGTGAATACGCATGTGGCTTTGCAAATTACCAAGTTGACGAAAAGCTTTATCACAAACATCACATTCATACGGTTTCTCGTTCGTGTGAATACGCATGTGCGTTTTCAAATTACTAGATTGAGTGAAACGCTTCTCGCAAACATCACACTCGTACGGTTTCTCGTTCGTGTGAATACGCATGTGGCTTTTCAAATTACTAGATGTAAGAAAACTCTTCTCGCACACATCACATTCGTACGGTTTCTCGTTCGTGTGAATACGCATGTGGTATTTCAAACCAGTAGAATGAGTAAAACGCTTCTCGCACACATCGCATTCATACGGCTTCTCGTTCGTGTGAATACGCACGTGGCTTTGCAAACTACCAAGTTGACGAAAACGCGCCTCGCACACGACACATTTATACGG
>Ga0209308_10003288_pt1 | contig 13361 bp, 12 predicted proteins | sample COGITO_mtgs_1204_3_FD_184806 | JGI IMG/M metagenome (GOLD analysis project Ga0209308, IMG submission 184806) | Pelagic marine microbial communities from North Sea - COGITO_mtgs_120405 (SPAdes) (version 2) | ecosystem: Environmental > Aquatic > Marine > Epipelagic ...
GCAGCCGAGTGCCAACATGGGTTCGCGGGCCAGACCGATCATGTCGACTCCCATGGCAAATGCAAGCAGTGCATCGGCCGGAAACCCGAGCCGACCAGACCCCGAGAAGATGATGTGTTGGTGTAACCCGGCAGCGACGAATGGTTGGTGAGCCCGGGCGAATCCTTCTCTGAATGGCAAGGAAACATGGTCGCTGAATACAAGTGGAGCGGCACCGGTTCCGCCCTCGCCTCCATCGATCGTGATGAAGTCAGGGCCCTGGTTCCGGGCGGCCATGCGTTGGGCAAGTTCGTCCCAGAACGCCTGCTGGCCAACCGCAGACTTGATGCCCACAGGCAGGCCTGTGGCATCGGCGATCGTCTCGACAAAATCGATGAGGCCGTCGACGTCATGAAACGCCGAGTGCCGGTTCGGGCTGAACACGGTTTGGCCGATCTCTACGCCCCGTGCCTCAGCGATGGCAGGCGTAACCTTTTTGCCTGGTAACACGCCACCGAGTCCGGGTTTGGCGCCTTGGCTGAGTTTGACCTCGATACAGCCCACCTCGGCGGACGCCACAGTTTCACAGAGAGCTTCTAATGAGAAGGTGCCATCCTTGTTCCGGCAGCCGAAGTAGCCGGTGCCGAACTGGAACATGAGTGCGCCGCCATTGCGATGGGGGAATGCCACACCACCTTCGCCGGTGTTGTGCATGGCGCCAGAGACCGCACAGCCGCGATTGATGGCCTCGACCGCACGGGCGCTGAGCGAGCCATAACTCATAGCCGAGACATACACGACCGACTCTGGACGGAACTGGTGGGTACGGTCTCGCCACGCTCCCATGATCTTGGCGCAGGGGAGCGGTGCGTTCTCGCCAATCGGGGTGGTGTCGGGAAAGGTGCTTTGTTTGATAATGATGTGGTTGTCACGATCGATCACATTGTCGGTGCCGAAACCGAAGTAGGCACCTTCGCCAGCAGCGGTGCCATACACCCAGGTCCGTTGGTCTCGCGAAAACGGCCGTTCCTCGTCGTTGGCCGCAACGATGTACTGACGTAACTTCGGTCCGCTGCTGGATAACACCGTGCGGAAGTGTCCAACAACCGGGAAGTTACGGATGATTGGGTCGCTTGGCTGCACGATGTCGTAGAGCGCAACGAGCAACACCAGAACGCCGACAATGATCAGAACGATAAGCCACCAAGCCATGGTGGAACGCTACAGCCCGAGGTTCTCTTCAAGAGCGCTCCAGGTGAGCTCGCTCATGTGCTGGTAGCCAACATCGCTGGGGTGTACACGGTCGGCAGCCAGGGCGCGTCGGCCCGATGGCCAATTCCAAACATTAAACAGTTGATGATCCCTGGTTTCGGCACCCCGTTCAAAGATCGTGTTGAGCATCTTCGGTCGAGGTCCTGGGCCGTTGAGCTTGCTGACGAAAGCTCCGGGTGGGATGCGATCTACGGCACGATCCGCGTCGGTGGTGATGCCACGCACACCCCGACGCCACATCAGGTCATTGCTGCCGATCACGCAGGTAACGAGCTGGGGCTCGTCGAGCAGGGTGTTGAGCACCGGTATCTGCCGGTCGGCGACGTCGAGGAAGCGGCCTCCGCTCATCGAAAGATTGATGAGCCGCCACGATTCGCCGGTGGCTTCGCGAAGCCGATCCAGCACGGTATGTGTCCATCCGTGTTCCCACGCACTGGCGCCGACTCCCTGAGTTGAGGAATCGCCCAAGGCAACCCACAAGGGACCTGTCGTTCGGCGAGCTGCTTCGTTAGCTGTGTCCCATTTGCGGTGGTACTGCTCGACCTGGGCGTCGATTTCGGCAACACCATCGGAAAAACGGCCAATGAACTTCGGCAGATCAAGCCGCCTCTTGCGGCGTAGATGGGGGAGCGGTTGAAGATCAGCGGACACGCCGTTACAGATTACGTGAGAACGTCGATGATTCCGACGGCAACAACAACCAGAGAGATGAGTGTCAGGATCAACGAAATGACGGCGAAGACGGTGCTCATGTTGCCAGGAGGGTTGCCGCACCGGCCGATGATTTGGTAGAGCGCCTCGATGGGGTTCTCGGCCGTGAGGCGGATACGGCGGCGAGCGACTGCGCTTCCTTTCACCAGAACCCATGACACGGTGGTCATCAACAGGAACAAGACGATAAGGAGTCCAAGTCGGACCGGCTCGTTGTTCAGACTACTGATGGCGCTCTGGACGACGCCGATGAGCGGAGACAAGATCACACCACCAAACAAGAAACCAGGCAACGCGAGTTTGCTGCGCTTGAAGCCAGGTCGAATACGTTCGGTGTGAATACGAGCCCGTGTCAGCATGGGCAGGTGTTCCCAGTCGGCAGGTGATGCCGCCTCGCGCCGTTCGTAGAGGCGGTACATGCTGTCGATGACGCTGCTGATGTAGCTGCGGACGATGAACTGGGTCACGATCTGGACCAGGAAGCTCACGACAGGGGAGAGGAAGCTCAGGTTCGGAACCGGAATCGATCGGTGGCCATTGCGGTCGAGAACTTCGAGCGAACGAACCGCGAGACTGTGCGCTTCTTCGAAACGTTGTGGGTGCCCGAGCGGTCGTTTGGCGCCAAGCTGCAAGACGATTTCCCGATCGATCTCGCTGGTAGCGCCGAGTTCGGTCAGCACCTGATCGGCGTCGGCGCCGGTCGACTTGCGCAACATCTGGAACGAGTCGAGCCGATTGACAAGATCATCGAGACCGAGACCATCGCCGTCGGTGTCGAATTTCCAGTCCCGCGCTTTGCGGGCGGGTGTGTCCGCCGCTTTACCGGCAGCTTCTGCATTCTTGGCCACTGGAAGAAGCTAGTCCAGGGCCAACTTCTTGCGCCGGACCGACCCTGCTGCGTCAACCGTGTGCGTCAACCCATGTCGCGAACGGTGACTGCGATAGCTTGGGCATCATCGAGTCTTCCGCAAATGAGCCTGTATCAGCGAACGACGCCGCGTCCACTCTTGACCCCGGCTCTATGGATGACCATGTGCTTGCGGCCATGTTGGCTTCCGATGCGGGCGACCATCTTGTTGCGCTCCGCGACCGGCTCATGCGAACCGGCCAGTGGGGCGGCTGGTACCCCGAAGAACAAGGCGATGCCGAAGCCCACAACTTGTTGATGGACGCGTTAACCAGACACCGCAACGAAGACGGCATCTTGAGCGAAGAAGGTCACGACGATGGCCATCGCCTGGGCCATGACCGGGTGTGGATTGTGGACCCGCTGGATGGCTCCAGCGACTTTGGCCGAGGCGCCGACGAATGGGCGGTCCACGTAGCCCTTGTAGAAGCCGGGCGAGGGATTGCAGCTGCCGTCTCGTTACCTGCGATCGGCATGGTGTTCGGCACCGGTACGCCCCCCGTTGTTCCCGAGGTGCAACGTGAGCGCCCGGTCATCGTCACCGGCAGGTCACGGGTGCGCATCGATGGGTATCGAGTCGCCGAAGCGCTCGATGCAGAACTCATGACGTGTGGCTCTGCTGGGGTCAAAGCCATGCTTGTGGTGACCGGCCAGGTCGACTCGTACATCCACGCAGGGCCTCTGTGGGAATGGGATGTGTGTGCACCAGCGATTGTTGCCGAGGCCGCCGGTCTGATCGTGACCGATGCTGGTGGCAATCCGCTGATTTACAACAAGTCTCGAGCCGTTGCCCCTGGGTTCGTCGTGTCACGACCAGAGATCGCCGACCAAGTCCTGGCCGCACTCCGGTAGATCACACACTCGTTTGCACGTAATCCGGTCGGAGCAGCAGATGGAGACGGCTACCGTCGGCGCCATGCTGATCGAACCGCTTGTTGGGACTATCGACGCCGACGTCGTCATTCCAGGTTCCAAGTCCATCACCAATCGAGCGCTCGTCGCTGCGGCGCTTGCCGACGGCGTGAGCGAACTGCGAGGTGTGCTCGATGCTGATGACACCCAAGCGATGCTCGGTGTCATCCAAGCGCTTGGGGCTGTCGTCGAACCACTCGACGAAGCCGACGCCTATCAAATCACCGGTGTGGGTGGACAGCTCACACCCGGGCCACGCGAAATCGATGTGCGCATGTCGGGCACCACTGCTCGATTCGCAACACCGCTTGCTGCACGCGGAACTGGCATCTACATCATCGACGGCGCACCAGAGATGCGTGCCCGGCCCATGGCCGAAACCGTCGAAGCGCTTCGTTCCCTCGGCGTGACCATTGCTCCTGACACGCTTCCGATCACGTTGCGCGGTGGGTTCGACGGCGGTGCACTCACACTTGGCGCCTCGGTCAGTAGCCAGTTCGCGTCTGGCATGTTGCTGGCGGCGCCAGGAACGGCCAAGGGACTCGAACTCGATCTCGAGGGCGACGTGATATCGCGGCCGTATCTCGACATGACCTGTTCGGTCATGCGCTCGTTCGGCGCGCAGGTTGACCAGCCGTCGCCGAACCGGTTCGTTGTCGCTCCGAACGTTGGCTACACCGCAACGTCGTACAGGATTGAACCGGATGCTTCGGCAGCGTCGTACTTCTTCGCAGCTGCTGCTGTGACCGGAGGCCGAGTCAAGATCGCTGGCCTGTCCGCCGATGCGCTCCAGGGTGATGTTGGCTTCGTTGAAATCCTTGCGGCCATGGGTGCGCAGGTCACGATGGGCGCTGACTACATCGAGGTACAAGGCACCGGATCGCTTCAGGGCATCGAGGTGGATATGTCACAGGTCAGCGATACGGCACAAACACTTGCGGCGATCGCCCCGTTCGCCGAAGGCCCCGTGCGAGTAACCGGCATTGGATTCATCCGCAAGAAGGAAACCGATCGGGTCGCCGCGGTCGTGAACGAACTACAGCGCATGGGGATCGACGCGATCGAAGAAGACGACGGCTTCCTGATCCACCCAGGAACCCCACAACCCGCCGAGATCCAGACATATCACGACCATCGCATGGCTATGAGTTTCGCCATCACCGGACTGATGACCCGAGGCATCGACATCACCGACCCCGATTGTGTTGCGAAAACATTCCCCACCTACTGGAACGTCCTCGCCTCCCTAACGCTCTAAACCGACCGAGCGAGACAGTCGTCCAAACGGTTCAGAAACGTCTGGGTCGGGGCGAGAGGCTGGGTTATGGGGTGAGGGCGACGGTGTCGCCGAAGGCCCGGTCCCAGATTTTACGATCGCCGAGTGGTGCGCCGAGGTCGACGACCGTCTGATCCATGCCGCCTGGTGGGCAGTTCTCGACGTCGACGAGCACCCGTATGCGTAAATTGGCGAAGTTTTCTTCGAGCTCGACTTCGACTTCTTGAAACGTTTCACATTCCACGGGATCCCACGTGATCTGCAGCATGTTCGGATCATCGGTAAGCGACGCCGTTTGGACGATGCGGTCTTCTTCCTGCACCGGTGGAATCGAGTTGTCTTCGCGGCTGCAACTCGAAACCGTTAGCAACACAACAACGGCACAAAACGTGAGCATCGAGCGGCGATTCATGGTTGGCACAGTACCGGCCGACACCGGGGTGTATGCGGGTTCAGCGGCGGACGGTTACCTTCATGACGTGGCTGCAATGGAAGACCCGCAACAATACGCACTCGACGTTGGCGCTCGGCCGTCGGCGATGAGGGTGTACAAGGTCGTCGTGACCTTTATTCGCAAGATCATGAATCCGTATTTCAAGGTGGAAGTGCATGGCCTGGTTGAGAATCTCAACGTTGAAGGTCCGCTGATTCTGGCACCGGTGCATCGATCGAATCTTGACTCGATGTTGGTCGCTGGCGCATCAAGTCGACGGACTCGTGCGCTAGCCAAACACACCATGTTCGATAAGCAGCCGTTTGCTTGGCTGGTCGCATCGCTGGGCGCGTTCCCGGTCGAGCGCGGTACGGCTGACCGCGAAGCACTCAGGGCAGCGCGCATGCTGCTCGACAACGGCGAAGCGATGTTTGTGTTCCCCGAGGGAACCCGCCAAGAGGGCCAGAAGATCGGTGATATCTACGACGGCGTCGCGTATTTGGCGGCAAAAACAGGTGCGCAGGTCGTGCCGGTCGGCATCGCTGGCACGGGCCAGGCCATGGCCAAGGGCACCAAGTTTCCCAAGCGGGTAAAGGTCATCATGGAGGTCGGCGAAATTATGCAGCCCCCAATCCCGAGCGGGAAACGGGTCACCGTGGGCGATCGAGCACGCTTCAGTGCTCAACTTGGCGAGGTCTTGCAGGAGCTCATGGACGAGGCGCACGCGAAACAAGCGGCATCATGACTGAGCCGATCGGTCACCCAGGCCTGGCAGAGTTCGGCGAGACGATCTTCGCGGAGATGTCTGCTCTGGCGGTCCGCACGAACGCTCTGAACCTGGGTCAGGGTTTCCCAGATACCGACGGCCCCGATGAGGTGCTTCAGGCTGCGGTGACCGCATTGACGTCGGGTAGGAACCAGTACCCGCCGTTGCCAGGTGAGCTCGACCTTCGACAGGCTGTCGCTGAACACCAGCAACGATTCTGGGATTTGACGTTCGACCCAGCAACTGAGGTGCTGGTCACCGCTGGTGCAACCGAAGCGCTCGCTGCATCACTACTGGCGTTCGTTCGGCCGGGCGACGAGGTCGTCATGTTCGAGCCGTATTACGACAGCTACGCCGCAGGTGTCGCACTCACCGGCGGCACCCGCAAGGTGGTCACGCTTCGACCACCGACAGATGGTCAGGTCGGCTTCCAGTTCGACATCGACGAGCTACGAGCCGCCATCACACCCAAAACCAAGGTGCTGTTGCTCAACACGCCACATAACCCGACCGGAAAGGTCTTCACCCGCACTGAACTCATGCAGATCGCCGAACTGGCGCTCGACCATGACTTGTTGGTGATTTCCGACGAGGTCTATGAGCACCTGACCTTCGATGACGCAACCCACATTCCTATCGCCACTCTGCCGGGCATGGCCGACCGCACGATCACCATTAGTTCTGGTGGCAAGACGTTCTCGTTTACCGGCTGGAAGGTCGGTTGGGCCTGCGCTCGACCTCAACTGATCAATGCGATTCGTTCGGTCAAACAGTTCCTCACGTTCGTGAACGCCGCTCCGTTCCAACCGGCGATCGCCGTTGGGCTACGGCTGGGCGACGACTATTTCACCGACTTCGCCGCAACCCTGCAAGGCAAACGAGACCGGCTGAACGCTGGCCTGGTCAATGCTGGGTTCACTGTGTACTCCCCGCAAGGCACCTACTTCACCACGGTCGACATCCGGCCCCTCGGTTACGACGACGGACGCGAGTTCTGCCTGGCACTGCCCGAGATGGCCGGTGTGGTCGCAATCCCGAGCCAGGTGTTCTACACCAACAAGCATGCAGGCAAACACCTGGTGCGTTTCGCCTTCTGCAAACAAGATTCGATGCTCGACGAAGCCGTTGACCGGCTCGCAGTTTTGCGGGCGAGTTGACGCTCGGGCGTTAACTCACGCAGCGTTTCGAAGAGGAACGAGCCGAACGGCGGACGACGCCTATGCGGTTACTTTGACGCGCGCTAGGACGTCGTCGACGAAACCGGGGACGAGTTTGGCTGCGTCTTTGGCTCGCATGGATTGGCCAGCGATCACGTTGGCGCCCATGTCTTGTTCGAGGAATTCGGCCATGTCATCGATGGCTCGGCCTGCGTTGAGCGCGTAAGTCATGAATGCGGCAACAGGCTTGTTCCACAACATCGGCATCTTGCGGAGGCGATCGGTGTCGCCCGCGTGTTGGCCGACTACGAACAGGCCATGAACCCAGGTGCCAACGCAGACAAGGTCGGCGGCCGATACTTCGGCGAAGTCCAAGCCGTCCCATGGGCGCACGAGGACTTCGTGGCCTCGGGAAGCGAACTCGCCGCCGATGTATTCGGCTGCTTGTTCGGTGTTGCCCGATCGGCTGCTGTAGGTCACGAGAACATTCACATCTCAGAATCTACAACACAACACTGCAAGCAGAAACCACCGTGGTGGTCCAACCTGGTCCTAACTAACGCACAGGTGCCTGGCACCGGTTCGTTAGGTTTGGGGGATTGGGGCGACGCCGGTGAACTCAACGACCGCATGACCTTGGGAACGGGAGGCTTCGAAGTCGACCTTGCCCATGGCTTTCCACTCAAGGAAGTAGTCAGGGTCGACGATTGTCTGGGTGACGTCGCCGGTGTCGGCGTCGTAGACAAAGTGCTGCGGTCCTCGGGCGTCGGGGCCGCTCACTACTTCTTCGTGTTCTTCGAAGTAAACCGCCCATTGTTCGGCGATCTCCTCGCTGGACAAGGCACTGATGTCTGCGAGCGAAGCGGTTCTGCGGCGGGCCAGTAGCTGGATCCATCGGAACGCCTCGTTGCGGACCATGGTGCGGAACGCGTGAGTCTGAGTCACGTCCCGACGCTCAGGCATCACTGGGGCTTGTGGGTCATCAGTGGGGTTGGTGAGTCGTTCCCATTCATCGAGCAAGCTGGAGTCCACCTGACGCACAACTTCGCCAAGCCAGTCGGTCAGGTCGTACAACTCATCGGTCTTGGCATCTTCGGGCACATTCTGCACGAGTCCCTTGTAGGCATCACTCAGGTATCGCAGCAGCACACCCTCGGACCGTTTGAGCCCGTAGTGCTGGATGTACTCGCTGAATGTCATGGCCCGTTCCCACAACTCTCGGGCGATGGACTTGGGGCGCACGTTGTCTTGGCCGACCCACGGATGATGCTGACGGAAGATGTCGAAGGCCGGATAGAGGAAGTCGGCGAGTGGTTTCGGTGCTTCGAGTGCGTCGAGCTTCTCCATACGTTCGTCGTATTCGACGCCGGCGGACTTGAGCCCGGTCACGAGTTCGCCTCGAAGCTGGTTGAGCTGCGCCGCCATGATCACGCCAGGTGATTCGATTACGGCCTCGACCACGCTGAGCACATTGAGCTCGTAGTCGGGAGCGTCCTTCTCGAGTGCATCGATGGCCTCGACAGCAAACAGAGACAGCGGATGAGTCAGCGCAAAATCGTCCTGCAGGTCGATGGTGACTCGCACCGTGCGCCCTTGATCGTCGGGCTCGTCGAGTGTTTCAACGACGTCGGCGGCAAGTAGTGAGCGGTAGATGCTGATAGCCCGTTTGATGTGTGAACGTTGACGCCTCCGAGGCTCATGGTTGGTGAGCAGGATCTGCTTCATCGCACCGCACCCGTCGCCGGGCCGGTCGAGCACGTTCATCAGCATGTGGTGGCTTACGTCGAAGCTGGAGTCCAACGACTCAGGGTCGCCTTCGACGAGTTTGGTGAAGGTTTCTTCGCTCCAGTGGGTGTAGCCCCGTTCTGGTGGTTTTTTCTTGACCAGCTTCTTCTTTTTCTTCGGGTCGTTTGCGGCTTTCTCTTCGGCCTTGATGTTCTCGACAACATGAGCTGGCGCCTGGGCCCACACATCGCCGACATCGTCGAAGCCCTTACGTCCGGCACGGCCTGCGATCTGCTGGAACTCACGAACCTTGAGCGTGCGGGTGCGCACACCGTCGTATTTGCAGAGCTGTGAAAGCAGCACCGAACGGATGGGCACGTTCACGCCAACACCCAGCGTGTCGGTGCCGCAGATCAATTTCAGCAGGCCCTTCTGGGCGAGCCGTTCGACCAGCAGACGGTATTTGGGAAGCAGACCGGCATGGTGCACACCAATGCCATGGTTCACGAACCGATGCAGGTCTTTACCAATCGGGCTGTCGAACCTGAACCCGCCGATCTCGGCCTTGACCGCAGCCTTCTCCTCCTTGGTGAGGACATTGACACTCATGAAACTTTGGGCAGCTTCGGTGGCGTCTCTCTGGGTGAAATACACAATGTAGATGGGGGCTCGGCCGGCGTCGACGAGCGCCTCGACAGATTCCAGAAGGCTGGTTTTGCGGTACGCAAACCTGAGCGGCACGGGGCGTTCGGTGGTCTTAACCAGCGTTGTTGGGCGACCGGTGAGATCTTCGAGTCCCGACTCGAATCGAGAGGTATCACCAAGCGTGGCTGACATCAGCAGGAACTGGCAGCCGGACAGTTCGAGTAGCGGAATCTGCCACGCCCAGCCCCGCTGGGATTCGCTGTAGAAGTGGAACTCGTCGACGATCACGATGTCGACGTTGGCGTCGGCCCCCTCGCGAAGTGCCATGTTGGCAAGGATCTCGGCGGTGCAACAGATGATAGGAGCGCCTGGGTTCACGGATCCATCGCCGGTGATCATGCCAACGGAGTCGGTGCCAAAGTCCTTGCACAACGCAAAGAATTTCTCGCTAACAAGTGCCTTAATCGGAGCGGTATAGAAACTGCGCCGCCCACCAGCCAGACCGGCGAAATGGGCTGCGGTCGCGACCAGTGACTTGCCGGAACCCGTGGGGGTCGCCAGGATCACATTGTTGCCAGTGAGAAGTTCGAGGATGGCCTCCTCTTGCGCGGGGTATGGCTCAATGCCGGTCGACTCGAGGTAGTCGAAGAAACCTTCGAGGATCTCGTCAGGGTCGTCGTGGTCAGGAAGGCGGCTAAGGAGTGGGTAGTCGCTCATGCAGCAACCTGGAGAGGTGCTTCGGTGCCGAAGACCTGATCCCAGAAGCCGATGGTCACGCCCAGGTTCGAGGCCGGGGCACCGAAGTGATGGCGATGATGCCGCTCACGCAAGCGTTCACCCCATTGGGTTCGGGCGGGGCGATGGTGTGCGTTCCAATGGTTGATCTCATAGGTCGAGTAGCCAGCGGAGAACGCAGCGCTTGCTGAACGAGCCAGAACAGTGGGGGCGACCATGCTCAGACCGATCGAGGCTGCTGCGGCGCCGGCAGCGATGGCCACGTGGCCTGCGGAGCGGGCGACAAACGAAGTCACATCGGGCGCTCGGTGATGGGCCCGATGGAGCCGGTCTAACGGCAGGTGCTTCAACCGTCCTTTACCGAACGGGCCATGCAGTACCCACCGGTGGGTCGCATACTCGGCCGCTGTCCAAGCGATCGCTCCAGTCACGGCACCTAGAGCAATGTGCAGGTTCGATCGATCAGCCACAGCAGCCATTGTGCCGAACCAGAGCGGTAATGTCCACGCAGCCACCGCCGAGCCCACCTCGCTCGGTGACGTTGCGCACCTGAACTAGCGCTCGTCGAAGAGAGGTACCCGCACGGTGATCAGTGCACCTGGCTCGTTGTCGCCGATCGTCATCGAGCCACCAAGTTCGCTTTGTGCGATCGTGCCAACGATGGTCATACCAAGACCGCTGGAATCAGCAGCGGGAACAGGTTCGTCTGGGTTGGGGAACCCTTTGCCGTTATCGCTGATCGCGAGCACAACCGCGTCGGGTTGGGTTTGCAGCCTGACGGTCACGGTCGTGCACTCGGCGTGGTCGATTGCGTTCTGGACGAGTTCGCTAGCGATGAGCGCTAGCGGAGTGGTCAGATTGTTTGGCAGGATGGCCGGATCACAATCGATGACGAATTCGACAGGACTGGTGGGGTCGATAAGTGCGTCTCGGATCATTGTGGTGAGCATCTTGAGTACCTCGCCGAACTGAACCTCGTCGTCGGTTCGATGCGACAACAACTCGTGCACCACCCCAATGGTGCGAATGCGTCGTGCCGACTCGGCGAGGGCTGCTTTGGCATCGGTAGAGGCGACACGGCGGCTCTGGAGCTGGAGTAATGACGATGCGGTCTGGAGACTGTTTTTTACACGATGATGAATCTCAGCAATGGTGGCGTCCTTGGTCATCAACAGACGGTCACGTTGGCGCAGTTCGGTGATGTTACGGAGAAGCAGGAGGGCGCCGGTGACGGTTGTCTGGCTAAGGAGCGGCACGCAGTACGTGCTCAAGACCCGCTGATCGACTTCGATCTCGTCGGTGTAGTCGAGTCGATTAGCGAACGCCTGGCGGACGCCGGGGGCGTCGATGCCCATATCTCCAAGTCGGTCGCCCAGGTTTACCAGGTTTGCGCCGACCTGGCGAAGCACGGTCAGAGCGTTCGGTGAAGCGTATTCGAGTTTGCCAGCTCGGTCGAACAACATGATGCCGTCGCCGACCCGAGGTGGGTGATCATGGCGGCGAGTCTCGACACCGAACGGAAAACTGCCAGCAGCAATCATGGCGGCGAAACGGCGGAAGGTCGCAAACGCGTGGATCTCAAGATCGCCGGGCATGATCTCGATGTGGGGAGCGAATTCACGGGCAAGGACACCCACGATTTTGCCTTCGAATCGGATGGGCACGGTGAGGGTGCGGATCCATCGGCTTTGGCGGGGTAGGTAGACGCCCCCGTCCATAACCTCGCCCGACTCGTACGCCTCGGTCAGCAGCGGGCGCGTTCGCATGGGGAGGACTTCGTCGACCTGATCGACGGGATACATCGTGCGGGCGTTCATTGGCCGCACATGCGAAATGACGCGAAAAGCGTGGCCTTCGGGGCGCATGATCAACACGTCGGCTTGCGACAGGTCGGCGAGCATGGCGCTGACCTGAGCGAGACGGTGAAGATGGCGTTGGAGTCCAGGCGTTTGACTTCCGCCCGAGGCCCAGATACTGGTAGCGACCATGGTGATTATCGGTCCAGGTGAGCGAGCTGTGCCGCTCGTTGTTCACGGCGCGCCACCATGAACCGGTGCACGAGGAATGCGGCGATCGCTGCACCTATCAACAACAAGATGTAGTTCAACGGATCGAGGCCAATCGGCTCGGTCAGCCCGAGGCCCTTGGGTTCTGGGGCGCCTTCTTGCCAGGTAAACGTGAATGATTCTTCGGCGAGATCACCGTCGGTGCCATTCACCGCAAACGAGACCAGATAGTCACCAGGGCTGTTGATTGGCTCAATCAACGCAATAACCAGACGTTGGTCTTCTTGGTTGACCTGGCCAGCGAGTTCATTGCCGGCAGGATCAAAGACCTTGGCATCTTGTGGTTTGGTGATGTCGAGGTTGAAGAACTGCATGGTGATCGAGTGGATGGCCCCGCCAACGACCTCGCCCCGGTCAGGTGAGGCCTGACGTAGTTCGGCGTGTGCCGACGCGGTTGCGGGAAACACCGCTGCGCTGACCAGGGTCAGCAGCATTGCAAGAAGTAGCGAGTGTCGTCGGTGCTGAAAAACCTTGTTGTACATCACGTCGGAGGCTATCGAAGCCGTCGAGGTCCACTGTGGCTCCTCTTGCGTTCGTAGATGTTGCTTGTGTTGCTGGTGGGTCAAGAGTTCATCGTGTGAGTGAGAGTAACCTCATGCGAATGCGTGCCTATCGGCTACATACCGCGAGCTGGTCGCGCATCGTGACGCACCGAGTACGGCGTCCTGAGGCCATTGCGGATCGATTGCTTTCGCGCCGCCGGCCAGACCAGCCCGTGCCTAACGATGGCCAAATGGTGTTGCTTACGTGTAACCACCAGGTCGACCCCCGCACCGG
>Ga0209308_10003291_pt1 | contig 13349 bp, 20 predicted proteins | sample COGITO_mtgs_1204_3_FD_184806 | JGI IMG/M metagenome (GOLD analysis project Ga0209308, IMG submission 184806) | Pelagic marine microbial communities from North Sea - COGITO_mtgs_120405 (SPAdes) (version 2) | ecosystem: Environmental > Aquatic > Marine > Epipelagic ...
CCCGTCGTGAAGCGTCGGTATTATCGCCGGCGTTAGAGAGTATCTCAAGAAGAAGTCTTTCAACCCCCTGAGGGAGAGTTGTCGAAACTTCTTTTAATTTCATAGTAGCAGTATCCATAGAAAAAACATTACGACGAAGTGATTTTGTTGAACCAATATAGGTATCAGGCCTCTTGTAGACATGATTAATGTCAGACAAACCCCCGTAATCGGTTACTTTTCGTTCAGTTCTTCCTTTGGTCGCCATGGTTTTATTTATTTAATTCTTAAAAATAAATCGATTTTGAAACTGAATAATTTACAATTATTATTCTAAAAAACCTCTACACTAATGGAGTCTCATCTAATAAAATCAGGCACTTGTTCTGCGGTTTTCGGGAGCGGTCACTACTCAAAATGTTTTATGACAAAAAAAGGGAAACTTTTGAAAATAACAAAAATAACAAGTATTCAAGATGAATCAAAATATCTTGATTACGTGAGAAAAATAGACAACTATCAGAAGTATTTTACTATACCAGACGAATTGTCGTTTTTACTTAAACCAGATGATACATTTTACAATTATTTTAGAAAATTAGTTAGAGATACGAATATATTTGAAGGACCAGTAAATTGTCTATATATAGATTATGCTGGCTCGAAAGACATGTTTGATACTCTGAAAGATGTTATAAGCTATAACGATTTTAGTTTCTGGTCATCCTATAGAAAAATATTGAAATTTTCAAAACATATCATCACAGGTCTAAAATTCCTTCATGATAGCAAGATTTGTCATTTAGATATTAAGCCCGAAAATATCATGGTTGATATAAGTAAAGACAAATTCAAAATTATAGATTTTGGGTTCTCTTCTATCGAACCTTTTCATGATTATATTATGTATACAAAAGGAACTCCTGGATACTTTCCTAAACTTATATCTCAAGAAAAACCATCCTTATGGTTACCAAAAATAGAGGCAAACGATTTAATAGAGGTAGATGGAAGAATACCTATGGTTAGTAATAGAAATCTTGTATATAAAATAGATAGTTATTGTTTTGGTAGAGTTTTATATTTTCTAAAGAACGCATATGATCATGGAAAAGTTTACGAGTGTTTCAATTGTGAAAAGAAAAAAGGGAAGAAAATAGATAATATTATAAAAGATTTGGTAGAGAATAATGTATATAAAAGATTAACAATAACGAAATGCTTAGAAAAATATTTTATATAGTAAAATGGAAGATTTTAAAAAACCAAGTTCTTATAAAAGTATAAACTGCAGTCAGCATAAAAAAAATGATATTAAAAATGATAACCGATACAGACCAATTCTTTTACCCACCCGTACAAAAAACTAATTGGTATCTTAATACTATTTTAACATTTCCCGCTATTTCCTTTAGTTTATGGTGTATAGCAAATACTACTTACACTATTCTCATTTATGAACATATTCATAATATATTGAAGAATGTCACAATTCATATAGAAACATAAAATATGTTATATTAAAATGAATTATAACCTTCTGTGGATATCCTATTATATAGGAGCAGGTCTAGCTACATATTATATATTTAAGACAGATGTTAAATATATCATTTTTGCCGCAGTTGCTGCAGAATTGTCCTATTATATAGCATTTAGAACTACATGGAATTTTGTTAAACGCTATATATTTAATTTGTTTTATATAATGGCATATGTCACACCACTTATAATATCTTAGTATATAAAATGTCAAATATCGTATATATACCAGATGAAGTGAAAAAAACTCTTCTTTTTATGGATTATGTAGGGGGTATAACAGAAGACAAGAAATTATTCTTCAAAGAACTTGAGTATGTAGGTTCTACAGATTATTACTTGAGATATAAAAGATATATGGAAGAAGAAAATTTAGAATCGCAATTAGAATTTATGAAGAAACTTTTCAATACTTATATTAAATTGAAAAGTGGATACGATGAGGTATTTTTAATACAATTAAACAATTCATTCAAACGTTTTTGTAGAGGTATATGTATCTTGTGTACAACGTATAAAGACAAACCAAAACTTAATAATTTTTGCGATTTTATCAACGACTATCGAGAAAAGAAGATTTAATAAGATTTATAAGATTTATATCAAATTTTAAACTATCAGCGTCTAGAATAATGATGTTAACATTATTGTTTTCTAATAACCATTTGTCGTGGAGAGAGTGAAGTTGTTCAAGATACTCTAACGGGATTTCTTCTTCTCCTGTCCTGTTTCTTCTCTTAATTCTTTCGTAACTTACTTTTGGAGTCGATCTTAAATAGATAATGTTTTTTACTGGTTTACATAATCTAGTATATAACCAGTTGCTCCACTTATTATAGACATCAAATTCTGTTTTTGTCATATTATTATTATTATAGCAATTTTGGGCAAATATTTTATCAGAAAGAATAGAACGTTCGATGATATTATTACCCTCTGGAAGTTTGTCTACTTGATGAACACGTGAAACGAAACAATTCATTTGAAATGCGAAAGACCATCTGTTTATGTCTTTATAAAACTTATCGAGTAGTTCTGTCTTCATCCATTCTCCAACGGGTTCTTGAGAAACATTACAAGTTAAATTTTCTTCAAGAAAATTTAAAAGCGTAGATTTCCCAGAACCAATGTTTCCTTCAATATGAATATTCATCTTTTAATTATTTAGTTATAATTAAAAAATCATTTACATTATCTCACAACAGGTATTTTTGCGTGCCATATAAGAAACTGAACCATCATTATTCTCTCTAAGATTACATCTCGTCATAAATATCGCATCCTGTCTACAAATGGGGCACAAAGAACAATTATAACTGTTTTTGTACTTTAAAATACACAAAGTATGAAATTTGTGTAAACAGTTTAATAATATTATATCTGTCTTCATTATTTCAAGACAGATTACACATTCTTCCATTTTATTATTCTTAACTTTATGAATTTTTTTGAAATAATTTCTTAGAAATCATAGCATTTTCTTTCGTTATAAATCTACCATATTTTTCCATATCTGGGTTATTTTTTAGTTCTTCTATTATATCTTTATCTTCCTTATTCAAGTAAATGTCTTCCAATTTTCTTATCCTGTTTTCTTTTTCACCTGTAAAAGGATTTATGGGTTGAGAACAGTCTCCAAGACAAGGAAACCAATAATTTAGCGTGTTCATACCTATTCTGGATTCTCCAGAGGATTTATAAAAATAAACACTTTTACCCCCAACTTCTGCTTTTATAATATCCCTGTTTCCTATTTTCTCTTTTGATTCAAGAGAAGGATTAAAATCAGATATATCTAATTGTTCGTATATTTTATCTATCGTTTTTGCTGACATATATCTTAAATTATTTTTAAAATTCTTTACTTTTATATCTTCTCCAGATAATTGTGTTTTAATTGGTTCAAGTAAAAAAATTCTTCTCATTTTAGAATAAGAAAATTATATAATTTTCTTTTAACCTTCTGAGAAAGTTGTTGGTCTTTAAGCATCATCTCGAAAAGAATCTGAAAACAATCCCCTTTAATTTTCTTGTTTTTCATCTCCACAATCTGTTCTATCATATCCTCGTAATTCCTCATCTTTACCTGTAAGTTCGCTTATAGCTTCTTTAATATCATCAGTATAAACATAATCCAGCATCATTATGTATCTATTTTCAATTTTCTTGGTCATTTTTTGTTGCCTGAATCCTTTTCTAGCAGGAATAATAAGAGTTCTGCTATTATCAAAATCGATAGTCATCATACTATTTACGGGATAAGGGATATTATAAGCTTCGTTTGTTTTCATTTTCATTTTCTCTGTTTTTCTACCAATAACAATTTCTGGAGATTCTGCTATAGTAGAAATAAATACACGACTAATTAATTTATGTTGAGATTTTTTAATAAATAACGATTTATCTTTACCTGTAGGAGGAAGATATAGGGAAAAAACCATTTTTGAACTAAGTGGTATTTCGAATTTTGACCTAATGAACTTATCTAGAACATCGATATGTTGGGACTTGTCTTTGAGCCAGACTAATCGTTGAGGTTCTGGTTGTATACTTCCTGTTCTGTCTTCCATAATCTTGTTTATGTCAAAAAACAACGAAACAGACGGAAACATAGAAGACACACTCATATTTCTTAAATCCATTTTAAGAAATATTTTATTAAGCTTTTTCTACCAAATATACAGGTTTTCCTATTTTAGCCATCTTTATACACTTCTTTATCAAGTTTCGTTTTATACTATGAGACTTTGGACAAACTATATCTATACTTTCAAGTTTGTGTTCGTTATTTTTATGTTTTTCTACGAGATTTATAATTTTGGGTATATTACTGGCATCAGAAACATTAAGATCGGTCAATTCGAAGACAAATCTTACTTTATCGTTTTGTTGATAAGCTTCCTTTAATTTATTATCTAACAAAGGAATTTCTGAACTGTTAGAAAAATTAAATTTTACAACCTTACTCATTTATATATATAAATATTTTTAGAAAAATTGAACATAAAAGAAATGGTAAATAAATGCTACAAGTGCACCAAAGCCAAGAGAAGCCCCCCATACTAATGCTCTTCCGTTGTCGGACAACAAGTTATTTTCATTATTCTTTTGATCAGAGCCCTCTGAACCAGCTACATTAAATGAACTTAAGAAGTCGCTATCACCCATTAATGATTTAGGGTAAAAACAAATGAAGATTGAAAATAGGAAAAACCATGAGGCCAAGAAAATAGCAAACGTAACATGCCATTTTCTTACATTTATTGTATCCATATATGTTCCTCTAGCAACTCCTAATGCTGCTAATGTTCTGGATCTCGGAGTAATGGGTAACGTCATTTTAATATTTGTAAAAATAATTTTAATTAAAAAATGTCAGATTTTTTTACTCGTATAAATTCTGGAAATTATAAAATGAAAAAAGGAGTTCTAAAAAAGTTTGATAGAAATTTACATTACATTATAGGAGACCATACTGAAGAGAAAGTATATCGCAGAGGAGCCAGTCTAGGAAATACTCACTGGGGTCAATTAAAGTTATTTACTTCAGAACTTCTCTTTCTAACTCATTACTATGATCATTTGGAAACTAACGATCTCGTTTATGTTGGAGCAGCAAGCGGTGAGCATCTTAGAATTTTGTCAAAATTATTTCCAACTTTAAATTTTCATCTATTTGATTCAGGAGATTTTAGTAAAGATTTGTATAATATTTCTAATATTAAGATTAATAAGAGATATTTTGACAAATCCGATATCGAAGAATGGAAGAAACGTAAATGTTTATTTGTCTCTGATATAAGAACATTAACGTACGACAGTACAAAGACCAATATAGAAGATATGAAAGATAACGAAGACACTGTTTGGGAAGATATGAAATTACAAAGAAAATGGGTAGAAGAGATTAAGCCTCTATATTCTTTATTAAAATTTAGACTTCCATATGCCGAAGATTTTGAACTCAAAAAGGGAAAAACACGAGATTATCTCGACGGTATAATATATACACAGGCTTTCTGTAAATCTTCGTCAAGCGAATCTAGATTATGTGTTTTAGGAAAACAAATAACCGGAAGAGATTGGGATATCATAAGTTATGAAAGAAAATTATTTCACCATAATTCTGTTACACGCTGTAAACATATATTTGAAAATCCTATAGATAAAGAAAAAAACTTTATATATCCAGAACTAGGATTATATAACGATTTTGACTCTGTTCATTTTACACATGTTGTTATAGACTATATGAAAAAGATAAATACGGATATAACAAAAGAAACAGTTCGTAAACTTCTAAAGTATATTCTTGACAATGTTAAAGATAATGTATCTCTCAAACACGTTAGAGATCATTGAAACTTAAAAATTTATAGAAGTTATGTTCGTTTGAATTTTTTAAAGTAAACCATTCTGGGGCTTTGATTGATTGTTTTGCAAATTCTCCAGTTTCAAGATAATATAGCAGTCCAAAAGAATTTAGAAAATAACCCTTTTTCCATATTTTGTGTATGTGTCTTAATACTTTATGATTATCGGAAAAGAACATATCTGACATAACAATTATCCCATGTATCTTAACATTTCCTTCATTAATAGAGATTTCTACATCTCTTAAGGCGAGATCGCTTCTATCATAGATAGGTTGTCTCTTAAAAATTCCCTTTATTATATTGCTGATATTATAAATGCTATACTTTTGATAATGTTTTGTTTCGTAATAAGATATAGGAAGACCTTCGTTATCATGAGGACTAACATGTTGTATAGAATGTTTATCGAAAATTAAGTAATTTCTTACTATAGAACAACTTAATAACTCTTGAATACTCATGTGCTTAAATTTCTTATTATCTATAGGATCTCTATCTGTAGTATATATTGTACTGTAGCTATCTATAATTCTTTTTTTCATATCATCTATATTTGTATGAGGATCTAATAATGACTCGTAAACGTAACATACATTGTACTTATGGAGTGTTTTATTTGAGATAATGAGATGTTTTATTTTGAAACCACTTAGATATATGGAAAATGATAAAGCGTTCTCTAAATAGACAAATTCGTGTTCTTTAAAATTTTTAAAATGCAAAGTTTCATACATTTCTTTAAGTTTTATGACGGTATTGATGCTATAATATTGAAACCCCAAAAGACTTTGACTAAAGGTTATAATGTCCCTACAATTAAACATAGGAAGATTTTCTTTTTTGCATAATTTAGCAAACGCCATTGTTAGTTTAAAGGTATGATGCAACGAACTTTCTGATGGATCATATGCCGAAATAGGAGATTCGCCTCTCAATATATTATTGATGTTAATATTGTCTACATTTGTTTCTATCCTATAATGTGGTTCTAAATCAGATTCACTCATGTTTTTTACAAGATGAGACGACAGGTCTTTATGAGACATTACATGTTTTTCTCCATTTATTTCAAGATATAAACGTCCGTTAGTGTTATGTAGTTTACAGGACAAAAGACCCATTTTTTCCAATAATAAAGTAGACTCTACTTGTTTATAATCTATTGATATGTGTTCATAAGTATGACTAAATTTTTTAACAAAAATATGACAAAACTCTTCTAATTCCTCTGTTAGATCGCAGGGATTATAGTAATACACATCTTTATAATTCATAATTTTATGATATTTATGGTTCATAGATTTGAGTTGTTTTATAGGAAGATTATAGCCTTTGTATAGGAATTTGTAACAATAATCTATTTTTTCTATAAGTTTTATTATTTCCTTTTTTTCGTTCTCTGTTATCACTCCGTCTATATCTACCGTTAATAATTGGGTATCTGTACCTATTTTGTCATAAGAAGAAAATTCTACTTTGGTTTGGAGGCATGTTTCTATTATCCCTTTTCTTATTTTGTTAAGTTCTCTGTTGTTTTTCTTACTGAGGGATATTTCCATTTTAAAAACGATTTATTTTAAATTAAAATAACAAAAAAATGGGAATCGCTAATCTAGTTCCGTTTCTCAAGAAAAATGTTCCAAATTGTTTTGTAGAAACCCCAGCATACAATTTAAGTAGGAAAAGAATTGCTATTGATGCCTATAATTGGATTTTTACCTATCTTGGGATGTGTGTTAAAAATGTTAATTCAAAATTAAGTGACCCGTTTGCTGTTATAAAACCCGAAGAAGTATTCAATTGTCTAGTAAAAGAATTTCTTAGATTTAACACGAAATTGTTAACATACAAAATTACACCTGTATGGATTTGGGACGGAAAAGTTCTTCCAGCAAAACTCGATACTAAAGAGAAACGTCGAGAAGAACGGAAGAAAAGGATAGATAAAAGAGATAATATCAAGAAGCAGTTGGACGAAATGAGTGTTCTGGAACGTCCTACAGAACTATTAGAAACTTATAAGAAACTTCAAGCTGACACATTTTATTTTCCCAGCAGCAATATTTCCGATCTTAAAGAAATATGTCAAAGAATTGGGATCCCCAGTATTACAGCGGAAGGGGAAGGGGAATATCTCGCCGCATCATTAGCAGTAGAACGGATTGTTGCTTGCGTGTGGTCTTCAGATACAGATACGATTGCTATGGGTACTCCGTTTATAACTAGGAAATTTGAAACTAGAAAGAATAATCTATATATAGAAGGGGTTTTTACACCTACTATTTTGAAAACTTTGAATCTTACACACCAAGAATTTAGAGATTTTTGTATTATGTGCGGGTGTGATTTTGGAAATAGAATAAAAGGGATAGGTCCGAAGAGATCGTTAGATTTAATCCAAAAATACAAAACTATTGAAGATATAGAACTGAACAATGATACGTTAGATATAGAATGTCTAAATCATAATATTTGTAGAAAATTACTTACTCCTTGTATAACTGATCTTAAGGACGACTTAGATATGTTGAATATCAAGTCTGAAGAGTACGATATTGATTTAGATAAATATAATTCCAAAGGAGAATTTGAGATTTTGTTTTCACGAACACGTAATTTTCCCATAGCAGAGGATGTTCCTAAAAACTGAATTAATTTTATATAAATTTTATATAAAATGAATAACTATTTTTATTATCTTCCAGAAGAGTTGATAATCATAATAATGAATTTTATGAGAGTACAAGATAAAGAACATTTTACAAATACATATACGGAATATTATAGATTGTTTAGAGACGAAAAAAGAAAATTTTTGGAAGAAAATTACCAAGTAAATTATAGACCCCTAGTAAAGAAAGGTATAGATTTTTATGTCGAAAGAAACACTTTATGTATACAATCTATGATGAGAAAGAAAAGATTTTATATTAACTGTTTTCCGGAACCATTTAGAAGGTTTTTTGTAGATTATAATACCCCTATAATACCGTATAAATGTAAGTTTCGATCAAAGAGTTCCGAAATTTTTCACTGCGACCCTCAAGATTTGAAATATAATATATCTATTGGAAAATACCCTGTTAAATCTGATTCTGTGTCTAAAAAATTTATATTTATAAAAACAAAGGAAAACAAAGTCATAAGTATATGGGAGAGAGAAAATTGTTTAGACTGGGATTGTTACTTTGACGAAATAATATATTGTATAGTACAAAGATATTATATAAATTTTAGTTTAATAGAAAAAATTATAGAAACTATATGATTGTTTATATCGTGTGAATGTATTGCATGTGGCTACCTCGGTGTGTTGAAAGGATCCTGTTTTTCTTACTTTTCTTAAAAAAAAATAAAATTAAATGGAACATACTATAAAAGAATTTAATGAAAATATCCAAAAATATATCGATTCATATGATGATTCTTTTTATGAAAATAAATTAAAGAATCTAAGAGAACAGGTATCTTTTGATAATTTTAAAAGCCTTTACAGATTTTCTTCATCATTTACAGATTTTATGAAAAAAGTAAATTTTAAGGATGCAACTTCTTTAAACTTACTGGATAATATTTCAAGACTATATTCGCCAAATCCCGATCTTATGAAATTAAGAGGGCCATGTTTCAAGAGCATTCTAAAGTTTAAAATGTTACTAAAAAATAATAATATTCTTAATAATATATTCATAAGGGAATTTGTGATATCTTTAAGTGTTTTGGTCTTATATACACCTTACGGCGAGGTTAAGAATCTTGAACTTTTTGAATCTATTCAATTTTTATGGATAATTATAGACAATATAACAGATAATGAAGATATGAAAGATAAGAAAAAAATTCTGAAGCCTATATTTAGTTTTTTAAAAAACAAAATATATGAAAAAGATAATGTAAAAGAATTTCTTTATAAATATAGAAACGATATATGTATATCCATAATTGCAGACATATACAAAAATAACTTACTCGCGAATAAAAAAGAGTTTTTCGGAAATGCAAGAAAACTTTTCATGTATTCTTACACAAAAAAGGGTTTGAAAGAAGAAATAAAACCAAAACAAGAGTTTTCGGAATTCTTAGAAGTTTCTATTAACAAAGCCTATCTCACGCACCATCTGTTCAAGTACTGTTTCACAGAAGATATGAACGAAGATTCAAAATTATATTATCATTGTATCATGGTTCAACTTACAGATGACCTGTTTGATATGTCGGACGATATTATCAACAAAGGAAATACCATTTTTACAAGCCAGACACGTAAAAATAGATCTATTATAGCAATTTGTTTAATAGAGACAATGATAAAAAAATTTCCAGAATTGAAGAAATATTTAATTATGGGTTACATTAACTCGATATTATATAATAAGCATCTACATGACCCCATTTTTATAAAAGAACTTGTGAAGTATGATTTTATAAATATTAAAAAATGCGATTTTCGAGAGTTGGAGGATATAATATTTAAAGATAGAATAGAAGATATTATAGATGATAAACTTATAGAAATAATCAAAAATAGTTTTGTACCTTTAAAAGAAGAACAGGTGTTATTAAAAATAGAAGCTATATCGGAATTGTAAAAATTTTTAGTTTAAAATGGATGAGAAACATCTAAGTATATCAGATTCCTTTAGAAGTTACATGAATAAAACATTCTTCAATGATGAAATAAGCAACTATTAGAAAATATTATTATTTTTGATAGATTTTTTCATCTTATTGTTTTCATAATGTTGTCCTTTGGGATTTTTTCTTCCACCGAGATTTCTTCTATACCACACAATATTTCTTACTTCTATGATGATCAGTTGGTTTATTTTTGATGGTTGTTTTATCACAAATTTTAAAGATATTTTTTTTGATATTCGTGCTCCTCTATTATTTTCAGACATAGAAACGCTTAATATTATACAAAGTTTTTTAATAATAATATCTGTATGTTTTTATAAGTTTCCTTCAAAGGCTCCTTTTGTTTTTCTGAAGAAAGGAGTAAGATTTTTGGATAGTCTATGATAAAACGTTCCAATCAATTTCTTTTTTTCCTTGTCTTTTCAATGTTATATTGGTCTTTATAAAATGATTGTTTCCAAAGAAGGTATATGAAGAAGGATCGGTAGACGTGTAAACTTCTCTGCTACTAATATTGCCTGCAATCTTCTGACAATTCTTTCCCCAAAGTAAATGTATACAATTATCTACATTTTCATTCAATATTTCTATTACTATATTGGCAAAACGAAACCATAAATTACTATAAGTAGTTGGATTATCAGAGGAATGACACATAGAAGAACTTATGAAAAGAACACCTTGATCTGTAAATTTTAACAAATTGTTATCCCTTGGCATATCGATATTAGAATATTGGGTTTTAAGTTCTTTGTAAACGTTAGCATAAGACCTGTTTAACGAAAGAGGGTTGTCTGTCCAAATTACTACTTTAACTTCTCCGAGTGGAGTATTTGCAAAACAATCAAAAAGATTTTTTTTAAAAGGGAGATATTTTGTTTCTTTTTCAGTTCTACCTATTATTTCTGAAACATTTTTCATCTCGTCTTTATATTTTTCAAACTTTTCGGACCATTCTCCAAAGTATCGGTCGTAAAAAGCATCGTAAACAGTAGATGATTGATGTATATCTTCTTCTATAATAAAGCCCATTTAATAATAAAATTATATAAAAATATTTCATTTTTAAAAATGAAATATAGAGACGAGGATATTATTCTGGTTAGATCTGATAATATATTTAAATTTAAGGATTTTATTCCCCAAAACAAAGAATATATGTATTTAAAGATTCTAGGAAATGGAAAAATTTTAATATCAAAAGGGAACTTATTAAAATCTATATTTAAACTTAGAAAAATAAAAAACAAAAGCGTTTATGAGATAAAAAGAGAGTTCTTCAATGATTATCTAAATAGTCTACTGGAAAAAGTTAAAGAAGAAAACATAGCTTACCAATTTAATTTCCAATTTAAAGAAAATATAGTATTATATTCTTGTTCTATTTATCCATGCATGGTTTATGAAGAATGCAAAAGTTTTGATATAATTGTTAGAAAAAACAATAGAGATAGTTCAAGTCAGCAATTTTTTGTAGAATTATAAAATAATGCACATTTTGTATGTTGCTTTATTGTCTTTTACGTTAGAATTGTCAATTTTTTCATATAAATTTTTATAATGTTCCCTTTTTGTTTTATTTTCAAATACAGGAGGTGTATATTCTATTTGGTAAGAATTATTCATTTTGGAGGAAAAATCAAATGCACTGAATAGTTTTTGTTCATTTTTTATCTCTTTACTGTTTGTTATCCATTTTGGACTTTTGGGTCTGAATGAAGATATTGGGTGTTTATTATAGTAATTTCTAGAAATAGAGTAATTTATAAAATGATTTATATATAGAGAATTGTTAAATTCTACTTTTTCTTCTTCAAAATCTGCAATATAAGAGATTCTTTCGTTCACATTTAACATTTTTCTATATTTCTGTGTTTTATTACACCAAACTCCTCCTCCAAGAAGATAAGAAACCGCCATAAGTTTTATATCTCCAAAAGGATATAGATCTGTTTCAAAGGCTGACACATCAAAATATTGGAAAAATTCATTATTCTCATTTACATTTGCTTTTATTCCGTCGCAAGGCAACCAAGTTCCTTTTAAATCCTCGTTATCTTCATAAAAAGCTTGAGATACTATTTTATTATTATATCTAAAGTTAACTAATAAAATTTTATTTTTTCTATCTCCATTTATATATAAAAAAACTGTATTATTATCTAAAGTAATAATGCTTATTTTATCTTCATGTAGAATATCTAAAATATGTTCATTAGTTGTTGTAAATGTAATTTCGTGAGTAAATGCCATTTTAAATAGATAAATTTTTTTGGTTAACAACAAGTATGACCGGAATATGAATGATGACAACTACCATGATTTGAATAATGACATCCTGTATATGAATGATAATACCCATCTACTTTATGAGAAATTACTCTAATTATAATTATTCCTATGATACATATTATTAAAAAAATAGCACCATACATTAGTATCTTTTTCTCTAAAGGCCCTAATAAGGGTTTTTTAGGAGGAGGATAATAAGGTTGTCTATAACCTTCTCTTATTTGCTGTGGCATCATAGGTTGTCTGTATTGAGGAGAATAGGGATATTCTTGAATAGGTTCTCTGTATTGCAGAGGGGGCGGGGGTCTAAAATTCATTGGATTCATGTAACTACTAGCCTTTTGTTTAAAATAATCTTCGCCTCCTACAACAGCCGCTCCTTCTACTGCTTCTCCAGCAACAGCTGCATCGGCGGCGACATCAAGACCAGGAACAAATTGCACAGCACCAAGGGCACCCATTTCTAAACCCTTTTTGAGATAATGTCCAACCCCTTTACCTTTTTTTGTTGGCAATTTTCTT
>Ga0209308_10003302_pt1 | contig 13322 bp, 16 predicted proteins | sample COGITO_mtgs_1204_3_FD_184806 | JGI IMG/M metagenome (GOLD analysis project Ga0209308, IMG submission 184806) | Pelagic marine microbial communities from North Sea - COGITO_mtgs_120405 (SPAdes) (version 2) | ecosystem: Environmental > Aquatic > Marine > Epipelagic ...
GTCATTTTGTCCTGGATTATTAATAATCACTTGTAAATCAAATGCACCATAGTCAGAACCCGGAACATCAGCTGGTTGTTTAATATTTGAAATACCAACTTTATATGCTTCGTTTTGTGAACTACCGTGTGAACGAGTTTTTACTTTAAATAAACTTGTTCTCGCTCCATTTACTAATTGTGATTGGATTGAAGGTGTTGATGCAAAGTCATAATCAAAACCGAAGTTTTCATCTGAACCACTTGCGATAAACACTTTATCCGATGTAGTCATTAAGTTTTGTGTTTTTAGGAAGTTTTTATAAACATACACTTCTTGATTAGCATCCTGTGGGTCGGAACTAAATACTTTCGTAATGTAGTTTGCTGAACTTGAATTAAATGATAAAGTAAATGTCTCTCTTGAGGCACTTGCTAAACCATTTGTAGTTGCAAGATTCATTACGAATGAATTCATTGTTCCACCTGCGTTCAACGATGCACTATGGGGACCAGCTAACTCCAACGCGTCTGGGTCAGTTGCTCCTCTTGAAGGCTTCAATGAAGCTCCAATAAATACACCATTTGAACCACTAATACCTAATAGTACTGTGTCATTTTTATATCCACCTAATCCTAAAACACGAACGATTGTTACTGCTCCTGCACTACGAAGATATTGCTTCGCAGCAAAAGGAACATAGAAGTCTTGGGACTCTTTACCAAAGATTGTTTCAAACTCAGCAAAGTTTCTAACGATTGTAGGTGTGAAAGCTGGACCTTCTAATGTTGGTCCAATCAATGCTGCTCCTATTCCGTCGATACCTTGTGGTAAGAAAGATAAATCTTTTTCGTTGGTAAATACACCAGGACTTACGATTCTTTCTGCCATTATTTTTCTCCTAATTAGGTTATATCGTAAATATAAATATCATTTAGAAAACTCAAAATATACCTACGAAGTAATTTTTTTTTATTTTACTGGTGTAAATACACCGGATTCTGGGTCAAGATTTCCTGGTCCATACTTTTCTGTAAAGTCTGAAACCAATTTTCTTTCCTCAGCAATCAAATCAGAATACCTTGTTTCTAAACGAAGTTTGTCATTATGAATATTTTCTAATACCTGTTCATTTTGTATTCTTTGAATTTCTAATCTACCTAATAAAGTTTGAACTTCATCAAATCCTGCTCTTAAAGCGGATATAGATTCAACTTCAGTTTTTGTAAATTTAATTTCTGTTGATTTAGATTTTTTTGCCATTATAACTCCTATTTTAATTACTAATAAATATCAAACTAATTGTTCAAACAATCACAATTCTTTTCGATATGTTTGATTTTTTTGTCTAATTCTTTTATACCTTCAATCAACAACGGAACAATCTTTTCATACTTGACTGCTTTGTATCCTGTTGCTCTTGTTGTTACTAATTCTGGTAAAACTGCTTCTATTTCTTGTGCCAATACACCAACATCTTTACCTAAGTATGTATCTTGTTTGTTGTTCCAAGTAAATTTATAACCACCAATCTTATTAATTTTATCTATTGGTTTGTGTATGTATGTAATATTGTCTTTAAGTCTTTCGTCTGATGAACCAAATGCGATTACATCTCCACTCGCTTCTATTTGAGAACCTGATATATTTGATAGGAATTGTGCATTTCCTGCATTTTCCATATCTAATTCCAATGCGGTTATAGTTGATGAAGCATCAATACCTTTGAATTGTAGTTTTTTATTATTGGTCATAGATTTTATAACAAAATGAGAACTATCTCGTTTCAGTCTACCGAATTCTGTTCCACCATCTAATAGTTTGATATCTGCACCATCAGCATCAAAACTTATATCACCAGAAACATCAAGTGTAAAATCACCTGTATGTGTGATACTTGGTAAAGCGGCTGAACTACCGCTTATTACTACTTTTTTCCAACTTGGCATTTAATTTGTCTCCTTATGGTTGGTTACCTATTCGGCCCACTTCCTTGATTGCCACATCAAGGCCAATAAAGTTATTTATCTTCTTGTAATTCTTTGTATTTAACTTGTAATTTTTCAATTGCTGATACTGCTTCAATCAATTTTTTACCTGGTATCATACTTTCACTAAACAAATACAATATAAACTCAATTTCTGATTTCGTTAAGTTTACTGCTCTTTGTTCTAATTTTTTAGTTTGTTCTATTCTGTCTACTATTCCCATTATAACCTCTATTTAACATTATGAATAAATCCAAATACTTTCGTCACTATCATCAACCTTTATATTTCCTTTTACATTATAGGTTGCTGAACCTGTATTTGCGTTTAGAACATATAAAGAGGCATACGCTTCTGGTGTTGATGTTGTCATAGATGAACCTAATTGGGTATCGTGTTGAGTTCCCCATCTGTCTACTGAATCATCAAAAATAAATGAACTACCACTATATTTACTACCACTACCGGCTAATATACCAGCGTCACCTGATGCTGCTGAACCACTATTTAGTAAGATAAATCTATCTTGAACTAATAAGTTAGCAACATTTGCCTGTGTTGTATCACCATTGACTACAAAATTACCCTCAACTATCAAGTTACCAGACATTTTGACTTGTTCACCACTATTTGTAGTATCGATTTCTAAGATACCGGCTTTACCAGCTGCGTCAAATGATAGAGCTGATGTGTTATTGTCAATCAAGTCAACATCTGTTGCTGCTGCTGATAATGTAATGTCTCCACCACTAACACTTAAATCTGTTGATACGGTCAATGCTCCTGTTATATCTACACCATCAGCAGTTACACTATGAATCTCTGAATTACCAATAAGAGTATTAATTTCATTTGAAGTATCAAATTTAATATATTCTTGGTCTGTTGCTGTTCCGATTTTTGTTAAACCAGTATTTATAATCGATGTAATACTTGTTTGTGCGGCTGCTACATTAATTGCTAATGTTCCGTCACCTACTGATGCGTCTAAACCTGTTCCTGCAACATCTGCTGCTGCTTCCACTGCTGGTCCGTTTGTTCCACCAACTATAATTTCACCATTTCCTGTAAGTGCTAATGAACCAATAGCGTCTGTTCCACTATCTTGTGAAATCAATACTGCTTTATCAGTTAATGATGACGCACCTGTTCCACCAGATGATACTGGTAAAGATGTGTCTAATGCTAATGAAGAACCAATAAATGAACTACCACTAATAATGTTTCCTGAACCCGATATCTGACCAGATACAAATAATCCACCTGACATTTTAACTTGTTCTTTGGAATTCGTAGAGTCTATCTCTAAAATACCGGCTTTATCAGTAGCGTCAAATGATAGAGCTGATGCTGTATTATCAATAACATCTATATCTGTTGCTGCACCGGTTAGAGTTATATCTCCACCCGTTAAGGTTAAATCTGTAAATTGTGGTGAGTCACCTGTTCCAACACCGATTGATGTTCTTAGAGTTGCACCACTTTCAATGGCCGGGTCGGTTGTTCCGTCCCCAACTAACATTTGTCCGTCTGTAAGGACTGCTGTTGCTGTGATTGCTCCTGTTCCACTACCGAGTAGAACACCACCATCTGTTAATGTCGTAGCTCCGGTTCCACCTTCTGCTACTGCTAATTGTGTATCTAATGTTACTGATGCCAAATCTGCGGCTGAACCACTAACAATAACTTTCTTCCAAGTTGCCATTTTTTATCTCCTATATGACGATATTTTAATTCTAATTATAAATATAACAAAACATAATTTTATTAAGAACTCAACCAAAAATTACTACCACTATAAGCTATTCCACCCTCTAATGCGGTTGGTAATGTTGATTGTTCTTTTAAGACAATACTACCTGTAAATCTACTAACATCACTTACGAATAAATTTGTTGAATGTATTTGTCCACCAGAGTTGATATCCATATATTGAAATGAACCACTCAACCAAGGTATAGTTGAACTACCTACATTGTAAGTTGATGCTGCGTCTGGCAAGAATGAACCACTAACAACATCAATACTTGCTGTTGATAATGTTAATAAACTTGCGAATTGTTTTGATTTAATATTTGCCATTATATATTCCTACTTATAAATATCTAACTATTGAATTTACCGAATCCAATTACCTCATCTGATGAGTCTAAAATATACCCTAATGCGTCTGTATCTATTCTTAATTCTAAATTTGTTGAACCTTTTTGTTCTATGGTTAATGCGTCATTTTCCATTACCATACCGTTTATAAAAAACATAAAGTCATTTTCACTTGTAGATGTCATACTTGTTGGTGATGACGCTGTTATAGCTGTGAAACTTGAAGTAGCACTATTTACAAAACTACCTGTATGAACAAATGATTTTCTTAAATAATCTCTATCTGGTTTAATCGTTGCTAAGTGTGATTTTGCTACATTTTCCGTTACAAATGCCTTAGGACTTTGGTCTGTTAAATCGGTATCATTTGAAATTTCATTTATTTCATACCCATTTAAAAAGAAAGAACTTGAAATCTCAAAACTACCTGTTGCAAATTGTTTCTGCGTAAGACTTTCACCCCACCTTGTGCTACCTGTATTGTGAGTAGTTGTTTTAGAGGTGGAACCAAAAGTTCCTGAACCAGAAGTTATCGTTCCGTTAACCACCAATGAACTGGTAACTCTTAAATTTTGTGTAACTTCAAGGTCTTGTTGAAATCTAACTCTTGAACCTGATATTGTTCCATCACTTATTACGAAACCACCAACATTTAAACTATCTCCACTTGTTAATGTAACACTATCAAATTGAACATTGTCTGATATTCCGATTGGTTGTCCTATTGCTACTTTTACATTTGCACTATTTGAACCATCAAAATCTTTTTCTGTAAATCCAATTACACCCTCAGATAAAGTAACACCTGTTCCAGATTTCAAAGTTATGGGATTGTTAATTTTAAATATTATAGACATAGTTATGAATTAAATTTACCAATTGCTAAAATTTCATCATCACTTTCTAATGAATAACCTATTGATGTTGTGTTTACTTGTAAATGGAAACTACCTGTTGCTTTTTGTCTAATTGACAATGCATCGTGTTCCATATATTGTCCATTGATAAAGAACACAAAATCATTTTCAGATGTTGTGGTTACACCACTCGGTGCGGATGCCGTTGTTGCTGTGAAACTGGCTGTATTACTACCACTAATACCTGTTGATGTTTTGAAAAATTGTTTTCTTAAATAAGTTGTTTCATCTGTTGTGGTTGATGAAGGATTAAATTGTTTTAATGCATTTTCCGTAACGAGTGCAGTTGCACTTCCGTCTGTAAAATCACTATCATTAGATATTTCACTTACTGAATATCCATTTAGTTTAAATGAACCCGTTACATCTAAACTACCTGTAAATCTATGAACATCATTAAAATCATCTCCAAATGCATTTGAACCTGTTGAATAATCTATTGAACGAGTTGTAATTTGTTCTATTAATTCATTGGTTGTGATACTTCCTGTTACGGTTAGATTTCCACCTACCGTTAAACTACCAGTAACTTCAGTTGAACCTGTTATTACCATATCACTATCAAAACTTTGGTCCGATATTATGGTTGTTGCACTTCCGATACTTACTGAATTTGCTGTTAAACTATTAAAAGTAGGACTATCAGTAACAGCCACTGCCTGTCCTATGGAAAATGTTTGTGTTAATGCAGATGAACCATCAAAAGTAGTGGAAGGTGCAGATAATGTCACACCTGTTCCTTGTTCAAAAGTTATACCATTGGTAATACTGATTGAAAATATATCTTTTGTTGGGGCTCCACCCTCAACTGCTGCATTTGGTGCTAATGATACTCTACCTTTGTCATCAACGATAGTTGTATCTGCGTTTTCTCTTATGACTAATTTTTTAGGTGTTAGATACTTTTGTGTTGTTGTTTTACTATTAAATGTTTCTGGAACGATATATCCATTTAGATTTAAACTAAATGTTGTTTTGATTAATCTTTCTCCATCTATTTGACTTGCATCTGAAAAACTCTCTATACGAGTTCTAAATCTCATCTTACCCGGTTCACCCCAATATGCTCCGTCCGAATAATTAACTTTTTCTACTATTTGATTCATTTGTTCAATGTATGAAGTCCATATGGTAAATTCATATGATAACTGAACATAGTCTGGCATAGCTACATTATAATATTCTTTTCCTGGTGATAAATTTTTCTGAACTGAAAACTTATCGTAACGATTATGTTGAGTAAACTTTTTCTCAAAAGAGTAAAATAAATTTGGGTCGTTTGCATCCAACTTATCAACTGGCATATTATCATCACGACTCATACCGGTTCGTTTGAACACTATCAAAGGTGTAATAATTTGTCTTTTTTTATCTCGTAAATATCCTTGTTTAGATATTGTCAACCACCTTTCTGGTGATGCATAAATACAAGGAACCTTTACCTTTTCTTTATTGACTTCTACTTCTGGTTTGATTACTTCGTTGAAGTAATACATAATAGCAGAGTCCATATCCATAATACCTACGGATATATTTTTGACATCATCTTTTACTGCTGATGAATTACGACTTAGTTTTTCTCCACGATTGAAAATCTTTCGTTGACTTCTTGGTATTGGTTTTCTTCTAGCCATTAGAATCCTCTATATTCTTCTAAGTTTGTTGTTGGCATTCTTGTTAAGTGTGCCTGAACAACTATTGAGTGAGATTTTGTTGGGTCTCCACCTATTAATTGATTTTCATTATAATCTTTGATTTCAAAATAACCCTCGTTCCATTTCAATATATCACCGATATCTGGTTTTAAATCCACTTCAACTAAGTATGCTCTTTGAAATGCAAACTTAACATTTTGTGTATTGTCTGGTCCGAAATCAGTATATTCAAAATTGAAATCTTCGGCATTAACAATACAAGGAAGTTTTACACCTTGTTTATAATTCTTACCCTGTGAAGCCTCACCATACATATTTGTTTCTGTATCATATACTGAAGTTCTGTAAAGAATTACAAACTGGTCTATTATTCCGCAATCGTCAATATTTGGTTCACCTAAAAGTTCTCTATTGAACTTTTCAAAGGTTGCCAAATCTTTGTTTCCGTAGAATCTTTGTGGCATTTAATTATCCTATGTAAATTGGGTAAGGAACTTTTTTAAGTGTTTCTTGTTGGAATTCACTTTCGTCTTTTTGTGCTTCCAACAATGCCTTACGACTGGTTTGTTCTAAATTTTCTCTCAATTGTTCTATCAATTGTTCTTTTTCTGCAGTTGCTTCTGCTCTTAGAGTTTCCCCGTCCATTGAAACTTCTGCATTTGGAATAGGAATATTACCATACTTAGAACGAACGATACCTAATAACTCTTTTGCTAATGCTAATGTGTATTTTCTAATCCATTGTTTACCCACATCATTGATGTTTGAATATTTCATAAAATCATAATTAACATTTGAGTAATCAGATACTATCGTATCATCAGCTGAACCACTATATCGTGTTCTTAATGGATTATCTCTATCACTCGTCAATACATAGTCTACCCAAACTGAAGCTTTTTGTGTTGGAACTGGGAATATTCTTAATTGATTATTACGAATTTCAAATGTATAAGCAGATTTTCTAATCTGGTCATTAAATTCAATTGCTTGAACTCGTAGTAAGTCTGCATAAATTGGTTGTAAAACAAATGTAATTGCCGGTGAATAACTTCCAAATCCAAATCCGTCCAACATATTGTATGTCCCCATACCAGTTGATGCATATGGGTCAAAATATCTTGATACTGCTGGTTTTGCCTCATAATGAACTCTTTTAACTTCAATTGCAGCTCCTGAGTGACTTGCTTCAGCGATAACCGTATTTAGATTGTATGTTTGACTTCCTGAATTAATTTCAACTGCAGTTCTTTTATAATCCACAGTTCCACCTACTTGTGCTTCTGAACCATATTCCTCTGAAATAAAAATATTTTCAGATAAAGTTGGTTTTACTCGTTTGTGAGTAAAGTTTGAACTTGTAGATTGTCCTTTTAAATGTAATAAATTATCACGAATGTTAAATTGATTAACTTGTGCACCATATTCAGATACACTTTCCTCTAAACAAGCATAAAATTGATTGTCTTGAAGTTCCACATCCATAATTGGATACCCAAGTCTTTTTGCACACCAACTTGCGACCTGTGGTGCTTCTGTTTGGAATTCTGAATCCGTGTCGTATAACCCAAATGGTGTAGAACCACTAGCTGCGGAACCACTACCTGGCCATATTGCTTCTTGAGCCATTAAAATCTCCTATTAATAGTCTATTGTATATACATTAATAAATATAAGAAAAACAAAAAACCCCTACAAAAGTAGGGGCTTTTCATTACTATGTAATTAGTTTCAGGACTAATCACTAAGTTATTATGCTACTTGAACGTATTCAATTACCCATCTTGCAGTTCCTGGTGTTACTACTGCTGCTGCATTAGTACAAGTTGTGTTTAAATAAACTGTTCTTGCTGCTGCTGTGTAAGCTGTGTTTGTTGCCAATGTAGTATCATCTTCTGTTGGAACAACTAATGTTGTTACCACAAAAGCACCTGATGCTAAGTCAGTTCCATCTGCACCTGCATCGATGATTTGGTCTGTCTGTTGTGCAACAATCTGTGCGCCAGAACTTGATGTTCCAACTTCAAATCCTAAGTCATTACCTGTTCCAGTGCTATATGCAGCTGAAGGGAATAAAATAGAAATACTTCTGATGATTGTGTTTGCTGGTTGAGCCCATTGAACTATTGAGTCTGCGTTACGCACAAATGCTGTTGTGTTATCAACAATGTTTGTGTGTGGGTGATAAAGAGTTGTTTGTACTTCACCACTTGTAAGAATTGAATCACATAAATTATCCATATAATTTGCGTGTGAGCGTCTCAAAGTGCTTTTTAGACTTACTTTTCCTGTTACGGCCATTTTCTTTCTCCATTCAATAAGGGGATTTCCTGCTTCCCTTATCCTTTAATTGTAGATTACAATACCCACGACATCCGTCGCCAGGGCTGGAAATAATCTCTGTATATAAGTATCAAATATAAACAAAAAACCCCTACGAATAGGGGCTTTTTGTAAGCTGTTAAGCTATTATCTGTCTGTCAATACTAACTTACACGAAGTTAACATCAGCTACTACGATTTTACCATAGAATTCAGGACGAACCATCTTCTTGGCATATCTTGTCATCACACCTTTTCTTGGAGTGAAGTTTTTAGGGTCGTAGACAAGCGGTGTCATAATTAACGGAACATATGGTGAATAAACCGCACCAGTTTCAAGGAAGTTTTGTCCTCTGAAACCGACAAGTATGCTATTTTCTAACATATATGGGTTTTTATACACTGTGAATCTGTTATTTAACGCACCTACTTTTTGAACACCCATTGCGAACTGGTTTGAACTAGCGTCGCCTGTTGTGTCTGCTGCGTATCCAGGAATTGACTCTATGATTGTTGCTGTTTCTGGTGAAACAACTAAGAAGTTTGCACCTCCTCTTAGAGTTTTCTGGTGTATTGCATTACTTACTGATTGGATTTTGTTTCCAAGTGTTTGGAACCATTCACCTTTTGTGTAAGCGTTTGAAGCACCTGATGATTCTACAAATGTTGAACTTGCTGAATCAAATTCGTGTCCAACTCTTGCTGACCATTTCTCTTCTTTTGCTGAAGCGTTTGCAAACAACATATCAAGAATTTCTAAATCAATTTCCATTGAAATATACTCACTTAATAGTGATGTTAGTTCTGCTTCTGCATCAACTGAGTGGTAAGCGTTCAAGTCTTGAGCAAGTTCTGGAGTCCAGACTGCTTTTAACTTACGAGTTTTCGCGATTATCGGAATACTCTTTAACGCAATATCTAATTCTGGTATATCAATATCAGTTTCAGGGTTTGCGTCTGTTTGAGTTGCTGTTGCTTCAAAATCAGTTCTGCTATAGTTTGTAGCAGGCTGTTTATGATAATCAACCTTTACGTTACCGGTAAAGTTTGTTGCACCTTTTTTAACAATAAAGGTAATTGTTGAAGCGCTTTTGCTGTATTTAGTATATGCTGGATAGAATTCTGTAAATCCTAATGCTGCACTACCTGATGGTGCAAATGCTCTTACTCCATCTGTATCTGGGTTTGTGTAGGTACCTGTACTTGTTACAAGTTTAATCAAACCTAAATCAGCGTTACCGATGGCAACTGATGCTGATAGGTCTGGTTCAAAGTCTACATCTGACCAGGCTACTGATGATGTGGTGAACGTAGCTGTTGCTGCCGCTGCACCGATTGTAATATCTGCTGTCTGTACGTCATTAATGGAATATCCGAACTTTCCTGCACCATATAGACCGCCTGAAGCGTCTACATTTGAACCTGATGTATTACCATATACATCTGAGTTGTTTGCGTGTAGTCCTGTTTGGTCGGTTCCGTATTTGAAGTCAAGGTAGAAGATAAGACCTGATGGTAAGTTCATTGGTTGAACTGACACAAAGTCTTGAGCTGCTAACTCACCAAAAATTCTACGAACTAATGGTAAAGCTACTCCACTCCACTCTTCTGCGTTTTGACCGCCTGTTACGGAAGCCTCTTGGATTAACTGTCCTGCTTGGTTTTCAAGCAATACTGCCATTCCGTGTCTTTTAGTTTCGTCTTCAAGACCTTCTAATAGACCTGTTGGTTCCCATTTAGTAACTAACTGACGAGTTTGCTCAAGTAACTGACGTTGTGGATTATATCCGTCCATCAATTTCTCGATTGAATTTAATTTACTCATTTTTTAGTCTCCTAAAGTATGTTTGCTAATTTTTTGAATCTTGCTTTTAGCTCTTGTCCTTCTGACAATACCTGCGATTTTGCTGGTTTTGTAGAACGAGTTGGTTTTGAACTTGAACCTTTTTTAACTGACTCACTAAGTCTATTACCTGGTTTCTTAAATGATTCTGCTAATGTAGCATAAACCAATTTAACTTCACGTAAGTTCTTAGTTCTGTCAAAAGTTTCAACAACTTTTAATTTCTGGTTGTTGTTAAGTCCAAATGCTCTAAACAATTTGTTCGAGAACAATAGTTTTGCATTCAAAAGATTAACTTCGTTTAATTTACTTCTCATAAAGTGTATTACTTTACGGTGTTCTTTTATTTCTGATTTGAGTTTTTCATTCTCTTCCGCGTCTTCTTCTTCTGCGTCCTCTTCAGTAAGTGCTCTTAACACTTCGTCTAAGTCAAGGTCTTCCTCGTCTTTGTCTTCAACTTCTATTAAGTTGTCAACAGTTTCGTGGTCAGATAGCTCGTCTCCGGCTTTCTTGTCAGAACCTTCTGATTCTGGTCCTTGTCCTACTGATGAAGAGTCATTAGCTTTAGCGTTAACTTTGTTATCGCTTTTACCAATGTCAGATGAAAGGTCGTTTTCTGCTAGTTTATCTTCCTCTGGTGATTCAGCTTCTTCCTTGTCGTGTCCGTCTTCGATATTGTTATCGTATTCTTCATCAACTTGGTCTTCATCATCAAGGTCTTTTTCTAACTCAGCAAGAACTGATTCTAAGTCTAATTCATCATCTTCCTCAGCGTCCTCTGCTTCGTCCATTTTATCTTCTTCTTCCGCATCTTCAGCTTCGTCCATTTTGTCTTCTTCGTCTTTATCTTCCATTTCAGACATTTCGTCTTCATTTTCGTCTTTATCTTCAGTTTCTCTCATTTCCTCAGCGTCTTCTTCATCTTTGTCTTCTGCTTCTTCCATTTCTTCTTCGGAATCTCTCATTTCCTCAGCGTCCATTTCTTCTTCAGCGTCTCTCATTTCCTCAGCATCATGCATATCTTCTTCTGCGTCGTGCATACCTTCTTCGTGCTCGCCCTCTTCGTGCTCGCCCTCTTCGGCATCCATTTCTTCATCTGAGTCTTCCATTTCTGCTTGGATTTTCTTAGACAACATAGATTGTAAACGTGGTGTGAATGCTTCCTCAAGTGCTATTTTTGCGTTTGCAAGTGCAGTTTCTCTAACTGATTTTGCATCAGCAATAGCTTCTCTTAGTAAATCATCCATTGTTATTTCTCCGTTTGGATTCAATATAGTTATTAAGAACTATAATATAGTTTTATTGATTTACACTATATGATGTGCGATAGGCACGATAGTGTATTTAGTTTCGTATATATAAATATAACGAAATGAAAAAATATACACACTTTGTGTGAATTATTTAATCTTCTTGATTTTTTAATTTTTCGTATTTAGTTCGTAGTTTTGCTTTATTTGTTTGTTCTCTTTTAATTGCCGATGGCTTTTTGTAAAAGGAACGTTCTTTTAATTCAAACATAAGACCTGAGTCTTTTACTTTTCGTTTGAATATTTTAAGTGCTTTTTCTACTGATTGTCCTTTACGAATATTTACTTTTAACAACCTTTACTCTCTTTCTTTATTTTATTTTTGAAACTATTAATGCTAATTCTTTTAAATTGGCCTTTTCATCACTACCAAGTCTTTGACTATATCTTAACATATAGTTAATTTTATACAATGCTTCTTTTCTAACTTTAAGATTTTTATTTTCTTTTAGTAGTGATTTTAATTTAATCATTTTTTTGAATTTTTGTAAGCTTCGTGTGCTCTTGTTAGTAAATATATTAAGTCGTGGTGAGTATCTGCTTGGTGTTGTTTTTTAACTGACCTTTCTAATGACTTTACCGCATCTTTTAAAAGTATAACATCTTTTCTTAACAAGTTGTATCCCATAGGTGAAACCTGGTCTCTTTTATCATTAGTATTGAATGAATAAGAGATTTCTTTTACGGGTTTTACTTCTTCACGAAAATATCTTTTGTATTGTTTTTTTAAATTTTTCATTATTTCTTTACTTTCTCTATTGACTCAACCCATTTAGCATACTTCTTACCAAGGTTATATAATTCATAAGCTGCTTGATGACAAACTTTCTGCTGTTCGTCAATTTCTGTTTTTAATTTTTTCCACTCTCGTCTTTGGTCTTTGTATTCGGGCCCACGCAAATCATCTAAAACATTTCGGTTCACTTTACTTACTAACCTGAGTATATCACCTGTTATATTTTTAACAATTGGATTAATACCTTTAGGTCCTGACACCAATTTCCATAAATCTTCTGTGTCTACTTCTTTATTGAAATTTTCTATGTCTTCTTTTAATATTTTTTTTAATTTAATCACTTTATAAAAATCCTAATAAATCGTCTAATTGTCTTAATGCTTTACTTCTACCATTCATAGCTGCGATAATCATTAATGAACTTCTTCTTCTGTCTCCAGCTTCTATCACATCTAATAAATCGTCTGC
>Ga0209308_10003322_pt1 | contig 13265 bp, 6 predicted proteins | sample COGITO_mtgs_1204_3_FD_184806 | JGI IMG/M metagenome (GOLD analysis project Ga0209308, IMG submission 184806) | Pelagic marine microbial communities from North Sea - COGITO_mtgs_120405 (SPAdes) (version 2) | ecosystem: Environmental > Aquatic > Marine > Epipelagic ...
GCTTTATAGGGAGCTGGTGCCGTGCATGCCACTAACGAGAATAGCAGCAAAGAAAATAAGAGCTTTTTGCGCATAGATATAGTGATGGTCATAGAGATTAGTAAGCCTTTCACATCGGCAGCAGAGGAGACTTATACAAGCTACTCCGAATTTTCGCAAGCTAACTGCCTTTTCGCCTGCTCCTAAAGAAACTCTGCAATAGAGCAGAACATTCATCCTGCAACACACCCTGCGTATAACTTAACTGATGATTAAAATACTGGGCATCGACCAGCGAGGCCTGACTCACTATCGCTCCGGCACGCGGTTCTGCCGCACCAAAGACTAGCCTTCCTACACGAGCATGAATCATCGCTCCCAGACACATCGTACAGGGTTCGAGCGTAACATAGAGTGTTGTTTCCGGCAGACGATAATTCTGACGAGACTGTGACGCACTTCTTAAGGCAACGATCTCGGCGTGTGCCGTTGGATCACAGCTGCGGATTGGCTGGTTGAAACCTGAGCCTATAATCTGCTCGCCCTGAACCACAATAGCACCAACCGGCACCTCATCGACATCTGCTGCCTGCTGTGCGAGCAGCAGTGCTTCTTGCATCCAGCGCTCGTCATCACTCTTGGGAGTATCTAGATCAGCTGCCATGAATCACTTAATTCGACCGTGTGGAGAAATAATTAACCAGATACAGCCCCATGGACACCGCCGGCCCGATGCCAAAGGCGAACATCAATGTGCCAAGACCCAGCGTACCGCCCAGCAACCAACCGAAGAATACGACAGTAATTTCAATCGCTGTACGCACTCGCGCCACAGGCAGATTGGTGACGCGCTGCAAGCCTGTCATAAGCCCATCTCTAGGCCCGGGCCCAAGATTCGCTATCAAATATAGGCCACTACCAAAACCGACTAGCAATATACCGAAAACTGCCTCTGTGACTCTCAATAGAAAGACGTCTGTCTGCGGCAGATACGGCAAGGATAAATCTATGGCGATAGCGATAATAACGGCGTTCAGTATTGTACCTATACCCGGAGTCTGCTTAAGAGGTATCCACAACAGTAATACGGCTAGACTGGTGAGAAAGGTAGTAACGCCTATACTCCAGCCACTAATCTGGGAAATCCCCTGAGACAGAACCGTCCATGGACTGTTACCCGCTGCCGAGGCAATCAATACCGCCTCACCGAGGCCGAACACTGTTAGCCCTGCACATAATACGCAGAGCGTAGAAAGTCGTGGCCGAAAATTCAGCGCCTTATCGGAACTCCAAGACACTATGGGTATGCTTTTTACTGCGAAGAGCTTCATCGTTGCTTATATCTACCAAAAAAAAGAAAAGGATAGAAGCCGGCGGCGCACAGCTTCTAATAGGCATTGTAAGTTAATCGACCTGTATCGCCTATTGCGATCTCAGATGCCCTCTAGTTTTATCGCTACTTGATTTGTAAAAAATGAAACCGCTAGCACTTCGAAGCTGCATTGATTAGTCACGGAAATACATCGAGCGCCTTGACTCGTCTTACTCTCAAAACTCATTAAACTGTGAATTCATCGAAGATCAGAATCGTATGACTATTAATAACGACTTCGCTAAAATTGGCGCACAAATTGTTGAGGAGTAAAGATCTGCATCAAAGTTAATCACAGAGGCGATAGACCGAGGCTCGGAGAAACAGATGGCTAAGAGACCTGAAACTCAGCAACTATAATCCTCTCTCGCAACTTCGGGAGTATTGCCCCACTCGAATGAGCACCCGCCTCCTCTTCGCGCCAACCCTTGAGCAGGTCTTCAAAGGTGTCAAAACCGAACCCATTTCCTAAAGCAGTAGCCAGATACTTGAACGACTCGCAGGTAAAGAAGCTAAACGAATAGAACGTTCTAATTTGCTAGCTTGATTCTATGATGCTGCCGATCAGCGTCTATCGATGTAACTACAGTTAAGGCAAACTGGGCAGTATAGATACCCATACCATAAAGCGCGTGGATTACTATCATCTCAGAAATGATAGCGATTCATTTTTGGGGTCGGTGCCTGGCTCTGGGCGCTCATATCTAGGGTCGAAGCCGAGCAAGCCAGCTGATAGAAAACATACTATAATCAGGCTACATACCAGCACAATCGCATACCATGCTATCACTCTGTAATCTCCATAGGACAAAACCAATGACTCGACTAACATCTCTTTCAACTCGTCTATCATGCTTGTGTCTCTCTATTTTAGCGGCACTTACCGCAACCACAGCGTTGGAAGGCGGGACGATAGAGCTAAGGCTAGACGGGGCACCATTGGCCTACCAACAGGTCACTGATTACAGAGATGGTTCTCGCTATACTACCGACGCAGGCGGGAGGATCGAATTGCCGTATTCCTGTGCCAGGATGGAGTATACCGATGGCAGCGGCGTGCGATACAGGATGTTGAATTATTGTGGCATCTCCTCCGACCTCCCAGTCTATAAATTTGATCTTACGAGGACTGTTACACTCAGTGGCCGTATCGAAATTGACGAACTATGCAACCACGGCTGTAACCTTAAGTTCTTTAATCTTGACAACGGACTTAGCCTAGAGACGGGCTCGGGGTTAAAAGTTAATACGTGGTACACCTTCTCTGAAACGGTGCCTGCGGGGCGCTATAGAATTGTCCTCGAGACCAACACGGGGCCCACACCTGGTTCAGAATACCTGATCGATTCGGTAGGCGTAGATGCACGAGACGGCAGCGTGTCAGATATTTCGCTCAATGTCTCACGCAATACTCAGAGCAATCGCTTTGGCTCGACGCCTCCTCGAGCAGACCTCATTCAAGTAGAACACACCGACGACGCTCGCTTTTCCTTAATCAAAGGCGCTCCCGGCGCTGCCCTGCCTCTAGTGCCTGTCAGCGTTCTCAACGTGCAGACCGGCCAAGCTTTAACCGGCGCATCGGACGGTGACGGTAGCTTTGAATTACGTTTTTTCGCCCCACCTGGCTCCTACATTCAGGTTTCACAGGATCCCCATGCAGTCGCTTATAACGGGTTCACTTCAAGCAATTCAAGCACTGTAATTTCAGTCCCAGTAGAACAATCCCGACATGCGATTTCGACTGCCCAGCGGCTTAACGAGAGCTCTCAAACACCGCTCGCACGCGACCTCAAGATTAAGGGCGGATTTGACGCAGGGGTAGCCTGGCTCTACGGCGAACTTAACTCATCCAAGTGGAGCGCCGGGAGCAGCGGTAGACTTTCCGGTCAGATAGAGATCCTCTCTAGAAACCTAACCGAGAAGACTGTGGTCGAACTCAAGTCAGGAGATGCTTTCCTTGAGCAGGTTTTTAACGAGAATGGAGAGCAAAAAGCTGCTGCGCCTGAGGGTTCGTCAAGCGACATGACTGTCACGGGATTGCCAATTAGCAGATCCGAACCAATGTGGGCGGAGGCGATTAAAATTGGTCAAATCAAGCTCAGCAACTATCGTTTCATTGAAATCGGAAAGGGGCTCGTTGATTGGGAACTTAACTATTCCGTTCCCAACCTTACACCCAACGGTATCTACCAGCTTGTTCTTACTGGAGAAGGCTATTCCATGAGACCGCTAATCAAAGGACTTAGGGGTGAAAAAAGATTCTATGAAGACGTTTATGGTGAGCCATCATTTCATCTCAGCAGCGTCCACGGGGCTACTCAGATAACGATCGGCGATTATAATTCGCCACGCCTTTATGCAGCTCTATTGATGAACGAACTGAGCAACGGTTCCAGAGGGGTGGTTGCAAATGAAGATAAAGCGAAATTTGGGATTTCAAGTCGTCTCGTCACAAATTCAAGCACTGCGATATTCCCTCCTAACACAGCATCTTCTCTAAACAAAAGCTACAATATCGAACCATTTATTCCATTAACTGCGTACAGTAACAAGGAATGGATCAGCAATCCCAAAATACCTTTTAAATTTCCTTCGGGCTCGCTGACCGCGACTGTTATCTCCCCGTCCGGGAAAATTTCAGTAATCGGGCCATATCCTATTTTAGGCAGCTATCTGCAAAAGGCTTCCACTTCGGTGGGAGAGGACATTCATCGCAATAGTAATGCGCCGGACCTTCACTATGGGTTAACGACTTATCGAGACGAATTTAATGTAATTTTCTCCGAATATGGCGACTATGTTGTCCAACTCAAAGGCGACATCAGCGATACGGCTGGTCATAAGCTCGGTATAAGTGGTAACTACGCGATCACCATCGCAGAGACATTAGATTTTGAAACGGGTGTCTTTCCGGGTACGCCCTTTGAAGTCGATGATCCCTTTTCTCCCGCTGTTGTTATACAGCCGGGTGTGCCCGCCGAGGTTGTTATAGAAATCGATCACTATCCGTTTTCTGATGAAACTCAGAGAGTGAATAAAAAATACAGGGGCTGGGCAAATAGATTTGGCTATTTTCAAAGCGATGGCGAGGCCCTGCGTTTCGAGAAACCGGGCGAATACCGCGTAAACTATGAGTTGAGGTATTTGGCGGCAGACGGGACTCTTTGGGCAGGATCGCGGCAGTGGGGATCGATTGTCGAAACGCCCGATAGCCGAATTAGCGCAAAAGGCGCGCGCGGAAGCGAAAGCGGTAACGAGAACCGGCAGTGGTATTTATTTAGCGACACATCGTCTGAGCGCAACGCCCACTTTTTCTCACCTTATCAGACTGGAGATGTGATCTGGACGGCCAACTTTACCGACTGGAATGCAGCTATGCAAAACGTCACGACGATCGAGGATGCTGGCACACAGCTTTCTTCTATCATGGGCAACCGAAATAATCAGTATCACAATGTTAACGGCTCGGTTGCGCTCGTCTCCAGTGTTGAACAAAAGCAGAACATGATTCCCCCGTTTGTAAACCCGGACCAGTCCGATGCGCATTGGGGCTATTACTACTCAGCCAACGGCAGACCCGGAGTTAGCGTACGGGAATTCGTGGGTACCGCGCAGAGCAGTAACGGATATTGGCGATTCAACACTCCCTACGGATATCAGCTGGGGAATGGCTATGAAGGCGACCAAGAAGACGATTTCAAATTTCTGTTTGGCGGCGCGGTCTATCGCGCACCTGAATCGGAATTTTCGTTTTATGGTGCCTACGGCGGGCTATGGGTCATGCTGCCTGATGATGATGTTCAAGGCGGCAGGGTGATGCCACCTTTTCAAGGTGCCGCTGGCGGTCCGTCTGGCGGTCCTCTCATGACCATTAAGGGTAAGGAGATCGACATCTTCGCGCACCCCATGGGTATTCGACCTGGCACCCTTCTAGAGGTCGGCGACATGGTAAGTTTTTCTGCGCAGATAGCACCCACCCTGCCGTCTGAGGTTGAGGTAATTATTACCACACCTAATGGGTCTGTCCGATCTATTAAGGGTAACGCCAATAAAGTCGGATATTTTTACGATCCTTCAGCGGATTTTGTCGCAACCGAAGCGGGAGTCTATAACGCTGCTGTAACTGTGACGCACACGGGTATTACGTCTGCAGGCCTGGTCGAGGCCCCCTATCCCCAAGGCAGTGTATTAGGTGCTGACAATGGAAGCTTCGACTTCTACGTGGCCAGTGCCGACGCCGCGCCCGCTGTCGTCACCAGCCGGTTACCGCGAACCCTGCCAGACGACACGCGGCTCGCGCTAAGACTCGCTCCCTCTGGAGCGACTGCCACGAGTAAGATGCACAGCTCCGTTACCATGCCCGGATTCTTACTGGCACAGCATGAATCGTCGAGTAGCGAATTTAGTTACGATGCAACCGCGCTGCACGCAGACTTCCCTAACCTTGACCTCCCAGGCGGACAACTGCGAAAGGCCAACGGAGCAGATACGGTGACGTTAAGCTTTTTGCTAGAGACATTAGGCGACAACGGTGAGACAAGATTCGAAGGACGCATGGCCACTCTTCAGGGCGAAGTGCTTCAATTCGTGGAGCATAATCAGGCTCCGACGGGCGACTTTAGTTTGGTTCTAGCCGATTCTACGCTGTCTGTCGGCGATATACTTGACGTAAAGCTTCAGCTAAGCGCCGAGGGTGATGCAGATCTCTACGTGGCCTTGATTTTGCCAGACGGAAATTTCCTTACCCTCGACAGTAAACTGAACATAAGTGACGTAAATAGCGTAATACCATTTATGCTCAACACTAAGCTTGATAACATTAAAGAGATTCCTGTCGTCAAGCTGCCACTCGGCGACTCTATTACCCCTAGCAGCTTCAAATTTATTGCGGTGATTACGCGAGCAGGTGCAAATTTGTTTGACGACAGCCAATGGCTTAATTGGTCTGAAGCCAGTTTCACATTTGGATTATAGGTAACAACGGTGAACGCACTAAACCCTTGTCGGCTTATCTGGCTTCCTTTGCTGCTGGCATCATGGATGAGCGTCAACGCAAGCACGGTGACTAAGACCTCTTCGATTACGATGGCGGGCGCTGAGCTTGCGGTAGTCGCCAATCAGTACTCTGACAGCGTAACGGTGCTGCTACTGAGCGACAGAGTCCAGCCGCTCGTAGAAATTGTCGTGGGCGTCTCGCCCCAGACCGTCGCTTACGACTCAGACAGACGCGTGGTCTGGGTGACTAATCAGGGTGAGAACAAGGTATCGGTACTGTCTGTCCCTGACGTCGCTTCGGGCGAAGCGCCGCAGTTACTGGGCGCAATCGATACCCGTGAGGCGCCTTATGGCGTGTTGATTGGGGGCAAGTTTGCTTTTGTGTCGGCTCAGCGAGCAGGTCGAGTGCAGGTCTTCGACAAATACAACTATACTCTGCTCGCGGAAGTTGAGGTTGCGGGCTCTCCACGCGGGATGACTCTGTCGGACGACGAACGTTGGCTCTATGTGTCTCACTTTGAATCAGGGGTCATCTCCAAGATAGAGACCAACACATTCGCCGTCGTCACCGAAATTTCACTAGGTTCACGGGCAGGGTTAGCACAGTCCATCACACTCGATGAAGCCGCGCAATTGGCGTATGTGCCCAATACCATTCGCAACACCGACAACACCTCGCTTGAGTTTGATACGAGTGTGTTCCCGTTCGTCTCGATAATCGACTTGCAGCGCGGAATCCATCTCCGTAGTCAGCGGCTTGCGCTCGACATTATCGATAAGCCAGTTGGACTGCCGCTCGAGTCTCTTCTTAGTGGCGAGAATCTTTATGTTGTAAACGCGGCGAGCAATGACATAACGGTAATCAATGTCGCGAACTCTCAGCTACAAGCACATATCGAAGTTGGCGGCTTTCCAATTGGTATCGCACAAAGCCTAGATGATGCTTTTATATATATTGACAACGCAGTCGATGGCTCGGTATCGGTAATAAACGCAAAGAGCCTTAGTGAGATTAGCCGCGCCGTGGTCACTCAACTGCCGTTCGATGACAATGTTAAACAGGGATTAAAACTATTTCATTCGTCTGATGTCACCCGCATGGCCAAGGACCAGTGGATTTCTTGCGCAACCTGCCACTTCGACGGCGGCTCCGATAACCAGTTGTGGCATTTCCCTGATGGGCTACGCAATACCCCCTCGCTCATCGCGACCTCGGTTACCGGCCCCTTTCATTGGTCTGGTAATCTCGATGAAGTGCAAGATGTAGAAAATACGATAAGAGAATTGCAGGGTGGCACTGGGCTCGTGAGTGGCGAAGACAATTGCACACCGACTTGCGATGGCGCTGACAAAAATGCGGGACGATCAGGGGCCCTCGACAATTTAACTGCCTTCATTGCATCCTTGCGGTTCGGAGCCGACGGCATGAAGACTAGCGATATAACTTCGGCCGAACAACGAGGCGAGGCTCTTTTCACGTCTAACGAGCTTAACTGTACTGAGTGTCACCAAGCGCCCCTTTTTACCGATAATCAGAATCATAGTGTAAACTTGATCGAAGATATAACCCAGAGCATTAATACCCCTACGCTTCTCGATCTTCGACATTCTGCCCCGTTCTACCATGACGGACGATTCAACTCGCTCGCCGAAGTTTTACAGCGCCACCCCGCTGATATAGATGGGCAGAATCCGCCGGACCTCAATGAGGCGCAACTCACCGATTTAATGACTTACTTAGAGCGCTTAGAGAAGCCAGACACCCTGAGAGCGCTTCCCCTGCTCTCGGGTATCGAACGGCCCGCGAGCGAAGATCCACCTAGCGCCGCCGCGCTTGTCTCGATTGAGGTGTCTTTTAACGCTGGAGCAGGGTCTACACATTCAGAAGAAGGCGACTTGAACGTCGCATTTGCCCACGCGTCTAATGTGGGCTTTGATACCTATCTCGTGATTGAGCAGCCTAAGGCAGGTGCCTATTGGTACTTTGATACGGCTTGGAAGGTCTCACCGCTAGAGCTAGGTGCTCCGTTTGCGCCTCTGGTTGAGCATACAGAGTCCAGCTCATATCATCCGCACGCCTTAGAGGCTTTAAGGGTGGATAAACGGGACTTGGCAAATGAAATATTCGTGATGCACGCTATAATTGTCGAGGCAGGGAAGTCGCCATACGCAGTGGAAAACTGGCTTGCCTACAACGCGCAGCAGTTTGAGCTTTAGTTACAAAGCCCAGCTTGGGTCCCAGATTTACCCCAACCTCAATAAAACCTGATTACTCTGTTGGGATTTTAACTAATCATATGTCCAGGCACTACTGGTTGAAGAAGCCCAGTTACCTGTATCATAGACGTTAGTGTTTTCCGCGACGAAAATCGCATAAAAAGTATATATCCCCTTGTTCAACCCAGTTGGCAAATTCAGATTGATGAGAGGTAAAGTATCTACGTTAGATAAATTGATCGCCTCTCTGAAAGGGATGACTTCCCCGATTTCTGAGACCAATCTGGTCTCACCTAGACTCAGATATAGGCCGTTAGGCATCATTAGAACGACGTACAAATCTCCGATTCCCTGGCCATTTATTGCTAAATTTGATTTCAGATCTTTTCCGGCCCCCAGTTCCGATTCATCAATTACGATGTCTAGTGTACCGCTAAGAGCTTGACCCCTTTCTGCCCTTATGATCTCGTCACCTTGTAACACTATCTGCTGGGCCTCGTATTTAAGCTGCCCTTTTTGATCCTTGGTCTCCAAAAGAAAACTGTAGGTGATCGTATCTACATTGCTCTGCGGCATATTGTCCAAGTCAATATCAAGGTTCGGAAAATTTAAATTCAATTTTTTTGCATTATAAGAATACATTAACGACTTCGACTCAGCCTGAGAAAGCACAAAACCTGGCATGACCGTAGATTGGTTCAGTAGCTGGTCGATAGAAGCTGGTTCACTTTTAAACGAAAAATTGAGAATTGTAGAGTTCGGCAACTCATAGGGTAAAGGCACAGCTAATTCCGCTTCCTCGCTCTCTTTTGTTACGGCATAGAATTTATAAGAGTGCACGTCCTCGCCAAGTATACCTCCTACAGGATAAGGCGGCTCAACAAGCCCAGAGGACGTCATGCCCCGGTGAGTAACTGTGATATCTACGACATAGATTCCTGGTTCAGTAATCAGGAAATTCATATTTGGTTTGTAGAAATAACCAATTTTGTTCGCAACCCCTTCGATAATTTTGATTTCATTTGAGGGCGTAGTAACCCTGATAGAGACTTCTGAAGAAAGTGTTGGAGCTATTTGTCCCGAGAACGCAGCTGTGTCCCCAACCTCTAGGATTGACCCTGGCCGCACACCCATAGGATGAAAAAAGATATCTACATCCTCTCCTAGTAGAGTCATCAGTGGCCCCCCGCTAGGCCCTCCTGAGGCTCCTTGGAAAGGAGGCATAATTCTGCCCCCTGTTTTATCGTCCGAAGGCAGATGGACCCATAGTGATCCATAAGCTAAATAATGATTTTCGTTAGTCTTGGGTATGCGGTACACGCCGCCGCCAAATACGAATTTAAAGTCGTTTGGATTGTCTCCTTGGAATCCGTTTCCTAATTGATGGTTGTAAGTATCAGAAAAACGCCAGTAATTGTCTCTAGTGCTAAGCTGACCAATATGTTCCCTTGCGGAAATACCTGGCCTCTCCGCTGCATTATAGTAATAGGCCCAGTGATCATCCGAATTATCTAATTCGAAGAACGGGTTTATAGTCGAGCCCAAAGCTGTTTTCAAGTTCGTAGTCGAAACAAACGGCATGCCTGTATTATCTAAATCTAGCCCAGAATAAGCAGATAGCCTGCTAGATACTCTGTCTTTAAATTCACCACTCTTGTCAAAAATAGTATAGAAAGCCGTCATAGCAGTATTACTTCGATCCAACTCCTCGGCAAGCATCCAACTTACGTCGCCCGTTTGGTACGGCGGTCCCATGTGAGTGTTGCTTTCCCCTACTCCAAGGGGCCGTGAGTCAAAATCAAACCACTGCCTGTAATTCGTCCCGCCTTCTGTACCCTTGACCCCGCGCATTTCGAGCTCTTTCTCTTCTGACTCAACTATTCCACCCCAAGTTCGACTCGCTGCCCAGACGACGCCGCCCTTGTCTTGGTGGCTCGCAAGGATGTCCACCCTGTATTCTCCAGCTTTATCGAATTTATATTCTTGATTTCCTCCATCGTAATATCCGAATCTGTTTGCGAAGCCACTGAATTTTGTTGTTTCGACCAGCGTTGGATCAGAGTTTGGATAGTGTGTCACGGTGATCTCTACTTTCGCTGGAACACCTGGTTGAATAATAAGTTGAGGTGAGAAATGGTCTCCGATTTCGTAAGGTGTTCCAGGCATTACGCCATACTCGAGATCTAATGGCTCTGCTCGTAATATATTAAAGTCACCATTGAGCGAATATTCCCTGCCGTCCATATCAAGAACAGTCCCGCTCAAGCTTACTTTGTACTCCCCGTATTCTGTAAAGTTATAGTCAAAATCATCTGCCAGTGTAGTCAATTTCATATACTGCTGTGGCGCTGCGCCCCCCATCCCACCGCCGGTATTATTGAGCATAAATGGCTCATTCATATAGGTCCCCCTAAATGGCATAGGGCCTACATTAGAGGCCTGGCCAGTCGGGTCGACTATAGTCATTTGCAGTCTGCCAGAAGGAAATTTGAATTTTATCGGAAGCGGGACTTGATGGCCCTTGGTGGTCCAACTTACCAAAGGTATAAACGGCTCAAGGTTATAGCTAGCTCCCTCTTTTCTCCCGGGCATGGAATCATCGATTATAAATTTATGCGTATTAGTGATGATACCTGGGGTTATTCCAAATTCACCCGACCGATTTGTAGGGACCACCCCTCTCGATCCGTTGCTATATTCGTTTACAAGTAGAGCTATATCTATCTTCGTTTCACTAGTGTTCCCTATTTCAAACTCGCCAATACGCCCGTCCAATACAGACGTGCTTGGATCTGCGACAAAATGACGTGAGAAAACCGTTTTTGAAGAGACGTTAGAATTGATCGCTGATTTTAGATGTATCTGATATCGACCTTTCGATAGCTGTGCTGGGATATCATAGCTAGCATTAAATTTTGCTCTCCATAAATTTGGGGAGACTTGCTCTATATCTGAATATGTTACGGCACCGATGCGGGTCCGATTTACTTCGGGCTCTCCATTTATTGGTAGCCCGCTAACTGTCATAAAGTTAGAGCTATTTTCTGGATTTGCGGCGACTACCCAGCCATCTGCTGACACTATTTTTTCCAGAAACAGACTCGAGGTGCCCCAAGAAATAGTCACATCCCAGAGCGATGGGCCCACAACATCGACGATACCGGTGAATTCGCCAGCGCTTCCAGCCGAAATTCGGGCAAAATCAAACTCCCCATGATACTGCGCGATACCTCCTACTCGCCCTCCAAGTAACTTCGAGTCTGAAGGGTTATTAGGCGTATGGTTTGTATTTGAAACAGAATGTTCAGTTGAAAAAGCGTGACTATTTGTTGAATTAAAGGGCGCCTGGATCGTGGTGCCCACTCCCAGCTGATAGTTATTCCAACCGTCGATTTCTGCTCGCTGATAGATCGCGTACTCACTTCCGGGTTGACCATTAAGGAGCAATTCAAACGATCCGTCGTCCTTAGATGAACCCCAAGTATAATGTCCGGTCTGAAGGTTTAGGATGGTTAATGCCATATTTGGAGATGCTGCACCTTGGATACCGCGTATAGTAAGATAGCCCTCTAACTCGTCAGAGCTAATGACTATTTTTGCGGGATCAATGATCCTTACTTCAGCAGGGTATGAGGAATACTCATCTTGCGGTGTTATTGTTACCTCCTTAGTTTCACCGGTCACCTCGAAGCCAGACCACGCAATAAAGTTCTCACCACTGACTTCAGTTTGGGCGCTTAGAAGCGCTCGATAGACTCCTTCAGGAAGATCGTAGCTTTTCTGATGTGAATAGCCACCTGATGGTAAGGTTGAAAGGGGCAAGATTTGCAAGTTGGTATTAAATAAACTTTCTGACGGGGTTACTGCCTCGTAGATTCTCAGCCAGGGGCCGTATGTACCGGCGGGTAATTCAGAATTAATTGTAATCCTTCGTAAGGGTGCGATATTTAGCTGTACTGTAGTATCCGTGGAGACGTTAATTTGCCTCGGTATGCTCCGCTCAATACCATTGGCTAGATTCAATTCAGCATATATTTTAATATTGCTTTCAGTTACCTCTCCTTGAAAGTAGCCGTCATCTGAAGCTATAGCAATTCTTGTTCCATTGGCATAGACGCTGGCGGGGCTTGGGCCGGGAAAGTTACGAATAACGAAGCCACTAATTTCAATTCCAAAAATTAAGTTTGTTTGTAGAATGAGTATCGATGCAAATAGAAACTTAGCGGCGTTCATTAATAAACTTTCTTGTAAGCATTGATAGTCAGTTAACAGTAAACGAAATGGGTTCTGCGTTGAAATAAACATTACTTTGCCCTCTCGCTTGATAACCAACCCTAAAGTCGTAGCTGCCTACCTCTGCTCGGCTCAATGAAAATCCGTCAAGGATCTCTACAAGCACCCTCGGTGCAGCCAATTTTGAAAAGTAACTAGGAATTTTAGCCTCTCCGCCATAGGTGATAGGCCCAGAAGGCGTAAGCAGCAAAGTCATGCCTTGCTTTACGTTGATTATCGCGACAATCACATCGATCTGCTCGCCAACGTGCTCAGGTTTGGGCCGTATTAGCGCTGTTATGTTGATTCGGTCACCGACCTCAAACTCATTCTTGTAACTCTTTCTGTCGTCGCTCGAGACACCTCCAGAAATTGAGATCTCAGCTGTTTGTGACTCCAAGTCGCCTACTGCTAACTGTGGCAGGACGGA
>Ga0209308_10003348_pt1 | contig 13203 bp, 7 predicted proteins | sample COGITO_mtgs_1204_3_FD_184806 | JGI IMG/M metagenome (GOLD analysis project Ga0209308, IMG submission 184806) | Pelagic marine microbial communities from North Sea - COGITO_mtgs_120405 (SPAdes) (version 2) | ecosystem: Environmental > Aquatic > Marine > Epipelagic ...
CGTAAACAAACAGCACTTCTTATGACAGTCCTAATTCTATCTAGTTTAGCCTTTGTTTCTCAAACGCGCCCCCAAGCTCCTGTGGAAAATACCAACCCTGGTGAAGCAGCAGGAGGAGGCCCTCCTGTAACTGATGAGGATGGAGATAGAATTCCCGATTTTCATGAGGCTGTTTTATTTGGAGAAGATATAATTCTTGATACTGGCTCAGAAATTTTACGAATATCCGGTTTAGACTCTAAGAACGGAACTGACAATATGTCGGATCACGATAATGATGGTGCTAGTGCTTTGTTAGAATATTGTTGGCCCTATACTTTAGATAAATGTTTTACTGATAGAATTGCTTTAACAGGTAAACCTGGTGAATTGAGTGAATCAGGAATTCGCGAGTGGCTTGACCCAAGAGTAGCGGATACTGATGGCGATGGTTTACCAGATGGTTATGAAATCTATATGTGCACCGAAGGAGGGTTAGGTTATCTTAACACAACAAGTGCCTGGACTTGCCTTTGGTTTGACCCATTGGATCCTAGTGATATGTGGGAAGATATTGATCGCTGTGTTGATTTTACATTTGGCTGTGGTGATGGATTTGACGTAGACCGAAATGGAGTTATTGATGCTACTGAAATTTATTCTAATTCTGAGGAATATATATTTGGAGCACCTGAGGATTGGATTACTGAGAGAGACGGTCTTTGGTGCTCGGGTGAAATCAACTTACTAACAATCGGGTCTTGTCAAACTACTGTAGAGAGAGAGACAGGAGATGGTTGGCTTGGAAGTGACCCTACTGAGTCAGATTCTGATTACTATTCTTGGTCTGAGATTATATCTGTCGGACTTGCCATACCGGGTGATGGGATACCTGATGGTTGGGAAGTGCACTATGGATTAGATCCAAGAAATGCTAGTGACTCAATTCTTGATTCTGATTCAGATGGTTGGGATTTAGATAGAGATGGGTACATTATTCCAGATACGTCTGTGGCTACAACAAGTTGGGGGGAATCATTCAGTAATTATGAAGAATATATGATTCATTATGATGGTGGCGTTTCTGTAACTCCTGGGTTAAGAAGTATAGATATGTCTAATTTAGACTCTGAATTTCTGACATTCGACCAATCAACTTCTCCTCAACTTATAGATTCCGCTGTACACACAATTATTCCTGATAACGAAAGAGATCGTCTAATAATTGGATCGAAATATGGTATAACTATTCTTGATCCATTCAATGATTTATCTACGATTCAGAATCTGCCAGCTGGTATGCAACTTAATTCAATGATAATGTGGTCAAAGAATGGAGATGATTATCTTGTAATGCTGACAAATTCTGGTATTACAGTGGTAGAAATGGAAAATGGAATACCACAGTTCGACCTATCTTCCTTCGGCGATAGTGATTTTAGTTACTCGATTGATTCACTAACTGAGATAGCCGTATTAAATACGGGTAGTGGTAATTTAGATGTTATGTTATTTTCAGGTCAAAATGTTTGGACTACCTCAATTTCTGGTCCTTCAATGACTCCTCCTGTCTATCTAGAATCTATTTCTGATTTATTATCAAATAATGCTGCGGATGTTAATACTGCCTTACACATGGATGTAGATGGTCGAGGACCATTATTGCTTATTGGTACTAATGGAGGATTAATTGCTTGGAATACTACAGATGGTTCAGACTCAGTGGGAGAACCTTGGTGGGTATTCAATAGAGAAAATGCTGAAAATTATGTTCAAAAAGCGGATTTACTTAATATATCTAAATCAGCAATTGTTAATGTTCTAGAATTGGCTGGACCTAAAGATTCAGCAGGTAATTATGAGTTAATTACAGGTGCATGGATAGGGACTGCAGGAGGGCTCCATCTAATTGATATTGAAGAAATAATTTCTATGCCACTTTCAGCCTTTGATTCTGAGAGAATGTGGAAAGAAGAAAATTGGTTATCAGGTTCTAATGATGTTCACTCAGTTTATACTTCCAATGATAACTTAGTGATAGTAGGTTCGAGAGATGGAACATGGGTATTAGAGGGGGGCTATCAGGGAGTTACTGGACTTTCAGATAATCAAACATATTTGCCCGGTTTAGTAACTTCGATGGCAACTATTGAATCATCTAGTGCAGTATATTTGTTCGCTGGAATATCTCCTGGTAAATATATGAATATCATGCCAATTAATCCACAATCTTCAGATTCAGACCTTGATGGTATGCCAGATGGATGGGAATTCATCCATGGCTTAGATCCCACTGACCCCTATGATCGTGACCGAGATGCAGATGCTGATGGAGTATTCTATAATCCAGATATTGGCGAAGGTATTGATAGAAGTTGGACAAATCTTGATGAATACAGATTCATAACGAGTTCTGATAATGGATTTAACGGAACTGATCCTAGAGAAACAGATACAGATGGAGATGGTCTTACTGACGGTGAAGAATATTGGGGTTGGTTTACTGAATCAACAAATTTCGATTGCCATTATCTAAATGATGAATACATATGTGATGAAGACACAGGGATATTATCTCAATCTGTACATTTAGAGGGATGGCTAGGTTCAGGAGCAGGTGGAGGGACTGATGGTCCAACTGATCCAACAAATATTGACTCCGACGGAGATGGTATGCCTGATGGTTGGGAGATTGAAAACCGTCGTTGGATAGGTGATATTTACAACGGAGGAAACCTTTGGACATTAGATCCGAGAGATCCTACTGATGCTAATGACGATGCAGATAATGATGGTCTGTCAAACCTTTGTGAGTATAAGTGGTCTAACCTTCTTGAGACAGTTATTGAAGAAGGTCTTCCATCACACGGCGAAACATCCGATGCGGCTCTTAATTGGACTACTACGGACCCTAACAATATTGATTCAGATGGTGATTCTCTACCGGACGGTTGGGAGGCTAGATATTCTTGTTCCTGGTCTGTTAATGCGGCTGGTTTGAATCCTCTCAACGGCTCAGATGCTCTAAATAACCCGGATGGAGATGGATACGATGTCAATCATAACGGAGTACTGGAACTTGAAGAACAACTGGTTAACTGGATTGAATTCCATTGGAAATCAGATATTATTTTCTCAGATACTACTGACAATGGCTTAGTTTTCCCTGAAAATTTTACCACAGTACTGTTTAATGATACATGGGAAAACTTTGCCGAAGGCTCATTTGGCGAATATGCTACTAATTCCTATAATAGTCTGATAAATGCAACCACCGCTATCGATATAGGATCCGGAAACCCTCTAAACCCAGACTCTGATCAAGATGGTATGCCAGATGGTTGGGAATTCTTCCATGCACGTTGGAGTCTTTTCGAGGAGACATGGACTCTCAATCCAGTTAATGAACAAGATAGAACTGGCGATCCAGATGGTGATGGAATGAATAATTGGGAAGAATATAATGTGATATCCAGTAACTTATCTGAAATCGACTCTTTAATCACAGTCCCACAGTTTTACTTGCTATATTTTGGTGGCGAATATCTTCCTAATCCATGGCTATCTGCTGAATCTGCTAGTTCGTTTGGATCATTCTTATCCTCGGAACAAATAAATCTGACTGGATTAACTGCTGACCCTAATAATCCTGATACAGATTCAGATGGTTTATTAGATGGAATGGAATTAATATTTACAAAATGGAATTCTACAGACAATGTTTGGACATTAAACCCTCTTGTTCCAAACGATGGTAACTATGATTCCGATAATGATGGTATTTCTGATCAAATTGAACTTAATTTAACTCTAAATAATCCTATGAATGGTGGTTTATCTCCTCCTGATGCCCCTAGGTTGTGGGAAGAAGCTGAATATTTAGACCCCTCTGAAGCGGAGAATCGTGTCTATAGAATATTGTTTAATAAAGAAGGTAGAGCACAAATTGCATTACAACAATTTCAAGATTGGCAAGGCGGTTCTACTGCAAAACCTCTACTTCAAGCATTATTTGGAATCTCAGATCCAACTTCAGTAGATACTGATAGAGATGGTATGAGTGATGGGTATGAATATTGGTTTACTGAGTGGAATTTAGAAGATAATAGGTGGGAAATGAACTTACTCACTGGGACTGATATCAATGTAGATACTGACCAAGACTCTTTTGATTGTAACGGTGACGGCATTATTAGTCCGTCAGAAACTTTTGATAATTTAGCGGAATTTGAGTCAAGAATATATGGTAAGAAGTTAGCAATAGATAGTATTCCTAATGGTACAGGGCTTGTATCTTATGGGGCCGACGCTGTTAATGCTTACATTGATGAAGAAAGTATGAGTTATTCTGCAGCCTTTAGCCAATTATATGTTACATTCACTACTAAATCATTACTTTCTTCTGAAAAATCAGGGCTTATTAATGAAATAAATCCTGATAACTTCAACATAAGTTTAGCAGGAATCAGTGATCCAACAGATTCTGACTCTGATAGAGATGGAATGCCAGATGGATGGGAATATTGTTACTCAGTTTATGGTGAATTCCTTCCTGTAAATGATTACAGATGGTCTATGAACCCTATTAATCCGCTTGACATTAATTACGACCCTGATGCAGACGGATGGTATGATAGGCAATTCAACGATCAACCTGCTACTCAAGGGAAATGGGAAAATCGTCAATTTACTCCTCTAGCTACTGAGAATCAGATAAGTAATGGTGTTCTCGGTCTTTACTTTAGTAATTTAATGGAATATAATAATGGGACCCATCCTTTAGATGCAGATTCTGATGATGATTCAATGATAATGGAACCTGTTATTACTAATGGTGAGGTAACTAGCTATGTTCAGAACATGAATTTAACTGATGGTAGAGAGGTATTCAAGTATGGTACAAATCCTCTTGATAATGATACAGATGGAGATATGATGCCAGATTTCTATGAATATTACAGAGGTTGGAACGAAACTAATGATAATTGGTCATCCTATCTACAAATACAAGTTCAATGGGAACAAATTTCATCTAATAACTGGAAACCTGTTCAGATTATAAATGGAGTCATTGCTCGACCTGTATTAAATTCAGTATGGTTTACTCACGATGCTACAAATGCAGATGATGCAGGTCAAGACGCAGATATGGATGGTGGTTGGGATTGTTCAGGAGGTAATTGCTTATACGAATCTTACAATAATTTCCAAGAATACTATGGTGTAGTGAATGCATCATTATCGTCACCTTCTTTGGTACGTCAGGCCATGCTGAATGATTGTTCAGGGAATTATGTTGAGGAGTGGTGGCAGCTAAGAGAATCTTTACTGGGCACTTGTTCAGGCTCTTCTGCATTGGATTCTAATTACTTCCGAATGTATAAGATAAATAATAATGATCAATTATTTGCATTAATAATAGACGATAATGACCTAGATTATCAATATCTAGATACGTCTGACGATGAAACCTTGTGCAGTGGCGAATGGACTGACTCATATGGAAGATTTGCGGGAGATCAATATCATCTTCCAAATACTGGTCTTGGTGAATATGTATTCAGTTGGTGGCTTCTAGATATTGATGGGGACCAAATTGCAGATGGAACCGACCCTACTAATTGGGATACTGATGGTGATTGGTTAAATGATTATTTTGAAATTGAAGATGACATGCTAGATGGTATAAGAGGAAACAGCGCGTCTCCAATAAGGTATGATGATAGAACTACTTCTTGAGTTTCATTGTATTAATTTGCTTGAACATAGTCGCGATGTTTATGAGCGGTGAGGGCGAGATACCGGATCCATCGGAACCTATAGAAGAAAAACTCCTTTTTCTTCAGGAAAATATGTCTAATTTCATCAAACAGTATAATCTTCCTCTCATTGAATCAGCCCTTGTGGTATCGAAATATCTGAATATTCTTTTATCAAAATTGGAAGAAATAGCTTTATTAGAAGAAGAGATATTACCTGATAACATCACTAAACCGTGGCCAATTGTAAGTGACATGGAACCTCCCAGAATTGATGAATTTCCTTTGGACAGATTGATGAAAACAATAGATCAAGATAGAATGGATATATTTGATACGATTATTAGAACCGTAATAAATGGCTCAGAAATACCATTTATTAATACAATAACTCTTATGAGGGATTGGGAGAAATTAATAAGAACCCAATTGGCTAAATCAACTAGTCCCGGTCATCTTTTTAGCCCTTTGGAGTTACCTGAAAATTTCTAATTATTGATTTTCTGCTTTGGCTACTAATCTACTTGAAACCCATAAAGCATCTCCAATTGACCACAAATAAAGAGAGAACCATAATATTATAGTGAAAAGAAGAGGCAACTGGATTAGAAACCAACCATTAGCTTTCTCATGCTGACGATTGAGATGTTGCCCCAGGAAAAGAAATGGGATGAGTGATAATAATAATGTGAATAATGGCCTTAATGTGCCCCAAGGGCCGATTCCACCACTTATTTCACTCCAAATAACTCCTATGACACCTAGAGGAGTAGCTTTTTCTTGCTCATAATCTTCAGCAAGACTAACAACCAACTCTTCTGTCATAATCTGTGCTAAACACTATTGAATGATGAATATAACTCTTCATTGTATGGGAAAACGCCAACTATCTAATACTTCTCCAGTTAGCCATGGGTTATCCCAAAGTGTTAGTAACGGGTTATCCCAGATTTTCTAATTTTGATGAAAATGTTTCAGAAAAATTGATCCAATTAATGAATGATGTTGAATATCAGCCACTTGAAGTCTACACATCATTGTTATCAGTTGATAAGAAAGGTGCAAATTCTATCGCTCAGAGAATAAATAATGGCGAAAATTTCGATGCGATTATTCATTTGGGTTTTTCAAATTCTAGAGAAATAATTTCTTTGGAGAGATTTGCTCATAATCAGTTTGTGATGAATGAGCCTGACAATTCAGGTAGAATGATTACTTCTGGTAAAATAATCGAAGATGATTTAGAGGTTTATGAGACAACTGCTCCGATACAGATTATCAATGATAAATTTAATGATATTGACTATGTTTCTTGGAGTTCCGACCCAGGTAGATTTGTATGTAATGAGACATACTTCAGAACTTTATCTTCAATCTCTAATAATATTACAACCATTAATGGCCCTCCTACTATCTTTATTCATTTACCGAATGAAAAACATATTGACCTGTTAACGCAATTACAAGTCATTGAAAATATAATCGAGTGTATGACATTTAAACCTCAAATAGACGTAGTTGGTGGTTTAATTTTTGATATTCATGGCCGTATATTATCTTGTAAAAGGCCCAATGGGGGCACTTGGGAGGGATGGTGGGAATTTCCTGGTGGGAAAATTGAACATGGAGAAAATGTCTTTCAAGCTCTAAATAGGGAACTAATTGAGGAATTAGACATTAATGTTAACCCTATTAAAATTGAAGAAAAAGTAAATTTTGATTATGGTAACCGTAAGATTGAATTAACAATAATTAATTGTGGAATTATTTCAGGTGATCAAATTACACTTATTGAGCATGAAGAAATGAGATGGCTATCTCAAGAGGAGTTGCTTGATGTTAATTGGTTGCCTGCGGATCGTCCTATTTTGGAAAAATGGTTCAATCGAGGATTACCTAATCTTCCTCTAGATTAATGGTTGGCCTTCCTCTTTTATCAAACCATTCAGAAGGCTCGCCGTTATATCTCATTGAATATTCATCTTTGGAATATCTCGGTATTTCATTCCTTCCTTCATGCCATGTTTGTTGTTCCAGCCATAAATCTAATTCATCTCCAGCCAAACTGATACTTATCTTACCGCCAAGAGTATTTTCATCTAAAACAAAAGAAATTTTACCTGCTATTGCGGCTTGCCTAGATATGTCAAATACTGTAGAATCAAATTCTAAGTCCATAGACATTACATCTAATGCAGTATCAAGTATTCTTTGTATCCTTAACTGTTTGAAGAAAAGATCTGAATTCTTTGAAAATCCACTAATTATCACTGCTTTGTTTTTATTAGGAAAAGTGCCTTTTTTGGGTAGATCCTCCGAATTCCAGTCAGGAAAAAAAACATTTATTGATTCAACTATTTTTTCCGCATCCTCATACGGTTGGACTAGAGATGAGATGACTATTCGCGGCTCCATTGCTTACCGCACCAACAAAACAGTCATGAGTTCTCTGTTTGAAAAATCTCCCATGTACACGAATGATTGAAATTGAATAGTTGCTGAGAAGTATCATGGCTGAGCGTTCAGGTACTATAGCAGCGGCTCTATTTTTAATGCCAAGTATATGTGTAATATCAATTAGATATGGTTTACCTACTGTGAATGAGGTTATTTCTAACGATATAATTATTGAATTAGGAATTCATAGTCTTGCATTATTAATTGGTATTTTTATGTATGTCAAATATGGAGTAGTTGAAGATCATGAGTACCATAGGTCTGCCATCATTAAGAGGTTAAGTAAATCTTATTCCCAAGAAGACAAAGGTCTTTGGGATAAGAGTGATAATGCAATGTTGAAACTTGAAGAAAATGCAAAATCAAGTGTCAAGGGACGTAAGGGGCAATTAGTTCAGGCAAAAATGTCAGGTAATATTGGTTCATTAAATGTTGAGTCATCTGAAATTGAAGTTGAAGAGGATTTAGATATTGAAATCGTAACTCATCACCGCGGAGTTAATACAATTATAGATGAAAAGGTATTAGAAAATAGAATTGTCAAGCCGAAAAAATCTTTCATAACTCGTAGATTAGAGAAGTCTGCATCTAGAAGAATTGAGCGGAAAAAGATTAAGCAGCAAAGAAAAAACACCAACGAGAATACAAATTTTGCAAAATCTAAGACTATTAATGGAGAATCAGATAATCATTGGGATATGCCAATTTCGTCAAATCTAACTAAATCAGTAGTACCTTGTAAAGAATGTGGGACTTTGAATAATTCTACGAATCCTTACTGTACATCTTGTGGTACATACCTATCTTGAGAATGCAACTATTCAAAGCGGACAGATTGAAGGAGTGTTTGGGTGAAGTCATGTCTGGCAAGAGAGATTACTATGAAATTCTTGGAATAGATAGAAATTCCAATGCATCTGAGATAAAGAATGCGTTCCGAAGTCTTGCGCGAAAATATCACCCTGATAAGAACCAAGGAGATCCTGAATCTGAAATTAAATTTAAAGAAGTGCAAGAAGCTTATGCAGTATTATCAGTTCCCAATGAAAAGAAAAAATATGATACTTATGGGCATAATAGACCGGGAGGCTCTCCATTTGGCCCAGGTGGCTTCGAAGGAGTCAATATCAGTATAGAAGACTTATTCGGAGGAGGTTTTGAGAGTGTATTTGGTTCAATTTTTGGTTCAGGTGGTCGCAATCGTCGAACTAAGAGGCAGAGAGGTTCAGATTTACTTGTTAGACATTCAGTAGCATTCCAAGCAGTAATGGATGGTTCAGAAGAATCTCTTGAATTTCAAGTACTGAAGACCTGTAAAGATTGCAGTGGCCTCGGGTCGTCCTCACCCGAGGGCGTTCGAGAATGTCCAGCCTGTGATGGTAGGGGAAGGATTCAGAGAATTGAAAGAGTAGGTCCATTTACACAGCAAGTTGTTAGTGATTGTTCATCTTGCCAGGGTGATGGTAGAATAGTTCAGAATCCTTGTTCCAATTGTCAAGGTGATGGGAGAGCTAATGAGACTAAGAAGGTACAGTTTACAGTTCCTGCTGGGATTGAAAATGGCACTCGTCTGCGCATGTCTGGTTATGGGGAATCTGCTAAATCAGAAAATGGCGACCCAGGTCATTTATACATAGAAATAGAAATTGATGAGCATGAATGGTTTGAGAGAGATGGAGCCGATCTTTTAATGGCAATTCCTCTTAGTTATACCGATTTAGTACTTGGTGCGACAATTGAAATACCTCATTTAGACGGTGAAAATCTGAAGATAAAAGTTCCCTCTGGATCTAAGCCTGGAGACACAATTTCTCTGAAAGGAAGAGGTCTACCAAGTCAAAGAACTCGTAATGGAAAAGGCTCAGTAATGGTTCTTTTAAAATTAGATATACCTTCAAAGATTTCTCGCGGCTTAAAGAAAAAACTCTTAGATATCAAAGATGAAATTAGTTTTTCAGAACAGGAATTAAAGAATAAAATCACTGAAGAAGCTAAATCACGCAGAAAAGGATAATTACCAATGAATTATCTTATTTGGTGCTGCTGCTAAAGGTTCTCCATTTACTAACCCTGAAAATTGTAGTCCTAAATTTGCATTTTCACCAGATATTGATATTCTTATAAATATTTGAGAATTCTTTTTCATCGTATCAAGAAATATTTCATCATCTTGAAATATATGTTTTGGTGAAACATCCGTAATAGTCAGTTTTGCTCCTTCTGGAAAATGGATTTTCATAGCCGCCATCTCCCAATCACAATTACCTGCCTTTATTCCGAGAAGAAGATTTTTCTCATTTTCTGCAATCTTCCAAGCACAGATATCTATTTGTTCAGTCATGTGAGTCAGTATTGGTTTACCCCAGACTTCATTTATGCTATTCCAAGGACTCTCACCTAACTGTTTCAGAGCCGAATCAATTATCTTTTCATCTTTTGATTCATTTTTGTTTAATTGTTGTGAAAGCCTTTCCCTAATTCGAATTAACCTTTTCATCTCATGTAGTTGTATGTCTGTTGTCATCTTTTCTCGATTTATTATTGCCTTTCTATTCCAAAATATTACTATCATTAATGGAGTTAAAAATAATACTCCTATCAGCTTATAAAAATTATCAAACATCCAGGACAAATCTTGATAATCTTCAATTTCAGGTTCTTGATATTCTCCAAGATATTCTAATCTAAATGTATAATCTATCTCTATTCCTTGATCAGCCCTTCGTTCAATTCTAAATGAATGATTTCCATAAGGCAGAACAATTGTTTCACCATTTGAAGTATTAACAAGTAGACCTGTAACCTGATCTATTTCTTGTATAGTGTAATTGACTTCCGATTTGATCAATTGATTAAGATAAACTCTTGACCCATTTTGATCTATAATTTTGATTAAGTAAATATCAATATTATCGCTGCTGTGGAGACTACCTGTAATTTCTGAATCTAGTTGAATTTCTGTCCATCTTTCATCCGGTTGAATTAACCACCTTGATTCAGGTGCATCTGATAATTCTCCCGCATCAAGTTTCCTTATTGGATTGAAAGAAATATTCCATCGCCCCGTTTCTTCTGTTTTAATTCTCATTTCTACTGCGTCAGTATTTTCATCTGATACTATCATATCTGGGCACAACCCATTTTCGAGAGATATATTTTCTATACTCGTATCATGCTTTATCAGAAATATCTCGAAAATCATATTATTATTGCTAGATGTACACAGTAAACTAACTTCGGTATCTGCACCTAATTTGAACAATATAGAATCACCGTTTTTATCTGACTTAGCTATGTAAGATTCGTAATACCATGAATCATGGTAAGTCAATGCCTCTCCATGATTCCAAGGTACAGATAGTTCTCCTCCGGTTGGTGCTTCTATTGACTGATTATTCCTATAAATTGTGAATTTATATGGGTATGATTCTTTATTTGAATCAGAGTTTATTCTCAACCATAGTTCATAATCTTCCGGGTATTCTAAGAAAGAACTCCCAGATTCAAGTAAATCATTATCGATTAATACCTTTCCTTGTTCGTTTCTATGCCAAACTTCGACCCTTAGGTGTTGGTCACCATATAGTTGAGATACCTCTATTACATCCCCATATTCTCCTCCTATTTTTATGGAATCTTTATCCGAGTAATTATCTAAAATACCAATGAATTCTGTTTGTCTTTCATAATTCTTTATTTCTAAATCACAGTTTCCTAATGAACAAACATCTGAAGTTATTATCGTATAGTAATTCTCCTGATCTCCTTGTGATGGGATTGAATCTATTAAATCTTCATTTTCAACTATTGAAAATTCATCTACCTTAATCATTTGAATTGAAATATCCTCGATTGAGATGCCAGAGTTAGATGATATCGTCAGACTTGCTCCTGAACTTAGTAACCCCGCCCATTCTAGTAAATGGGCATTTTCAGAACTATAATTTGTAGAGATGTCATTAATTTCTATTGTCAATCCAGGGCAACTTACCTTCAAGCATGATACACTATACCAGAATGGCCCGTCATAATCTATATTCTCTTCAATGAGTATGATTTTGTCTTCCGATTGTCCATTAACTATGGCTGCACTAGAACTAAAGAATAGCATAGCTAAGGTTAGTGCAACTACGCGTCTCACGACTCCTCGGACACGGTCCCCTCTTAGAATGCTTCAAGCGAAATGCTTCGTCCGCAGTATGTATGGATGAGCGCCCACTGGCACGGAGTGTTGTCGCAAGGCATCGTTTTGGACGTTTATTCAGCTTAGGGGATAGAAATTCACCAGATGCTTGGTCACCAGCTTTAATTCTATCATCAGAAGATGAAAAATTGCCATATTCTATTGCTCCGTTTGAATTTTCAAGAGATTCTACTAATCTACCAGCTAAATTAACTATTAAAACACGAACTAATCTTACACTTCCATTTGATAGTTTAGATACATGGGTGGCGACTGAAGGTTTGGTATTACCACCAAGTTTAGTTGAATCTAATTCAGGAGAATTCGCTACAGGAAAAGAAATCTTACCCGTGTCATGGCAATCTCTTCATCACGACCTTTCTTTAAATGATGAGAGTTTAGTCCCTTCAATCATCATACTTACTGATTCTCCTCAATTAGCTAACCAAAAAGGATTATTATCTGAGGCAATATATATCATTAGAACTAGATTTCCTTCTTCATTAATTTGGACTCCTGGTATCGCTGGCCCCGATAATTGTGCAATTTTAACATGGATGGGTGTCGATTTATTTGATTTAGCAAGGTCACGGCATGCCTGTTCTTTGGGTGTACTTTTGACTGAAAATGGTCCTAGGGAAATAGAGGAGTCAATTGATGAGGATTCCTCAATTTCATCTCAAATTAAATGTTGGAAAGATTCTCTTGCCGCAACTAGGTCGGCAATAAGGTCAGGTACTCTTAGAGAATTAGTCGAAAAACAAGCAATTTCTAGTCCGCGTTCTGTAGAAAGATTGAGAATTCATGATTCTAAGATGTCTGGAT
>Ga0209308_10003368_pt1 | contig 13145 bp, 13 predicted proteins | sample COGITO_mtgs_1204_3_FD_184806 | JGI IMG/M metagenome (GOLD analysis project Ga0209308, IMG submission 184806) | Pelagic marine microbial communities from North Sea - COGITO_mtgs_120405 (SPAdes) (version 2) | ecosystem: Environmental > Aquatic > Marine > Epipelagic ...
CATTTCCCTTCGTGTTTGGATCCGTAGCCCCAACCAAATAGTAGGCTTGATGCTTATCCCAAAGCAGAAGTATGCCCGATACGCGCTTGCCATCTTGCAGTGCATAAAGCACTTTAGCCTTTCCGGTAATCAGTATTGGTCGGAAGCGTTTCTCGAAATCTTCGAACGAATAGCCAATGGGCATTCCTTTTTGCTCGTAGTCGAGAATTTTCAAACGATGTAGGTCTTCCAGCTCATCGCTCTCAACAATGTCAATTTCGTTTCGGGTGGCTTTATTGATCTCCCTGCGAATGTTGCCATTCAAACCTTCTCTCAGTTCCTCTTCCGTCAATTTGAGGTCTAAGAGATAGGTGTATTGGGTGGTTTGCTCGAAGCCCAACCATTTGAATGGCAAATGATTTTGAAGGCTGGGGTAGAGGTTGCACGCAATGGCGTCGTGCTTGGGTAAGGCTCCGTACAATTCATCAATAACTTTCTTCTCAAAAGACATGCGGGCGTAGTCCTTTTGGCCTTTTGGGTAAAACAGCCAAGGGCCACCGTAAGGGTTTAACCAAGCTTGGGTAATCTTGGTAAATCCCATTTTTTTCTTTTTCATGAAAGGCCATACAGCCTTAGGGTCGTTTACTTCGCCGCTAAGAACCAGATCCCAAGAATCTGGGTCGAAGCTCTCAAACCAAATGTCTTGGTAGAAGATGGGGAGATCAAACTTTTCTCCAAGGGACTTTAAAATTTCGAGTTTATCCATTTCGATGCGACCAATCTAGCTTTTCAACCGACTCCATAATTGTCTTCCATTCAGAATTGTCCACTTTCTGTTCTTGATGAGCATGAACTTTAGGTGAATCAGCTCCTTCTCGCATTTCAGGAAGAGGAGTGATGAAGCCAGCGAGCTTCACTATAAGCTGCTCATCTAGGTCTTCATAATGAACGATGGTGCTCTGGTTTTCTGCGGGAATGTCTTGAAGAATTTGTTTTTCCAAGCCATGAATTTGAAGCGCCAGGCGAGGAATAAGACTTTCATCAGCGAAGTCTGGGTAATTCTTTGGAATAGCTGACCAAGAGGCTTCTTCATCAATTCCAAGCGAACGACGCATCAGCAACATTGATTGAACGCAAAACTCAGGCTTTCGAAAGTTAATGATGAATTTGGCTTTTGGAAATACCTTGACTAAGACTTTCAGACGCTCAGCTAGAAGAAGGTTTTTCACCAGTAAGGGAGCTTCGAATGTTTTTGAGAGGAAATAGAAGTTCTCTCGTATCGCGTGAATTTGTTGCGAACTCAATTCGTTTCCTTCAAAGTATCGCTGACCATTTGCCAGGTAATTGTACCAAAACGGGCCGCATTCGCTTGGCGCATGCAAGCCTTGTTCGTGGGTTCGTCCTCCATTGGAGCCGAACGATTGATGTGGACGATGTCCGAATCGATTGAAGCTGCGCTTCACTCCAAAGCGAAAGTTCTTGTGAAAGAGATGAATCTGATTGTCGATGTAAGAAAAGCGATATCGATTGCTCAAATGTTGGTAGAGCATGGTTGAACCCGAACGTGCTGGCCCAAGGATGAAGCAAGGAGCGAAGTCTTCAGTAGGCTCAACTTCCTTGGGTTCGAAAAAGGAAATAGCAGGACTCAATACCTCGTTGATTCGCTCTTGAATGAAAAATGAATTGAAGTATGCTGGGTTCATCGGAGCTGCAAAAATGTGCATTTGAAACCGATTGGTTGAGCTCAGTCGAAGAACTCCTTTAGTTTTGGCAATTGAAAAGCCCATTGTGAGCATAACAGTTAAAGCCTTCAAGAATTTTGAGCCCGAGCGGAAGTACATCCTAGATGTACTCTTCGAAGAGTTTTATGGCTTGAACTACAACCTGGAATGGCACGATGAAGCTGAATGGCGGATTGAGTTTGAGGGAAAGAATATCATCATGCCCGACCTCTACTTTGCGCAACATAAGGAGGATCGAAGCTTAAATCATTCAGATGCACGAGATCTTCAGTTCCGTGAAAGCAATGGTAGCCATGCTCTTTTTGGGCAAGACGGAATAGAAAAAGAAGAAAACTCTATAAGATTCAAAGCCGACTTCATCGCCTCAGCCTTTGTATTGCTTTCCCGTTTAGAAGAAAATGAATCTCCGTTAGACGATCGATATGGACGATTTCCAACTGCTAACTTATTGGTAAAAAAGGCAGGATTGGAAAAACGGCCCCTGGTAAACGAATACCTTGAGTTGATCTGGTCGGCCTTTCAGGAATTGGGCTTTCAGCAAAAGCGAAAAAAAAGGAACTACAGTTTGAACCTCACCCACGACGTCGACCAATTTCGACGTTACGACGAGGCGGGCAAACTGATTCGTGCTTTGGGCGGCGACATAATAAGAAGGAAGAGCGCGAGTGTCTTTTTGAAGACCATAAAGCGGATACTGGCTGTGCGAGCTGGAAATGCAAAAGATCCATACGACTCCTTCGAGTTCATCATGGACGTCTCCGAAAAGAACAATCTCAAATCGTGCTTTTACTTCATGTGCATGGAAAAGGGTGAGTTTGATTGGAGGTACAACATCTCCGACCCAAAAGTGCAAGCGGAGATCGATCGCATTGCCGAGAGGGGTCATCGACTTGGAATTCACCCTGGTTGGAATACTTTCCTTGACGCAGATCGAATGTCGGAGGAAATGAAACGCGCCCGTCTTGCAGTTCCATCACTTGCGGATGGAAGACAGCACTACCTGAAATTCCGATTTCCTGAATCATTAACCTCCCTAGAAAAGGAAATTGAAACAGATTCAAGTTTGGGATTCGATTCGGGCTACGGCTTTCGCTCTTCAGTATGCTACCCCTATTCTTTGTACCATTTTCAAGAACGACGAAAATCCAGTTTACGAGAACATCCTTTGATCTTGATGGATACAGCCTTGGGTTTCAAAATGAGCACCGAAGAATTCAAAGCCGCTTGTTTGGAAATGAAGAATGAGGTGCAGAAATATAATGGTGAATTCGTACTTCTATGGCATCCAAACAACCTTTGGGTGCATGAATGGCAAGTTCATGGAGATGAATATGCGGCGCTCATAGAGGAGCTGAGTGCTAAAGCTTGAGTTCGCGAAAGAAAGCAAATGCTGCCGCCAACCCCAGAAACAGAAAGGCGAACATCACTCCTTGTTTAGCAACTTCTTGAGTAGCGCGAACTTGATCGTTGAAAGATTTCGCAACGTATGCTTCAACCAATCGTCCAAGACGCTGGTCGTAGTCGGCCTTTAATTCATAAGCTTCATTGAGGTCACCTTGTGTGTCTTCCGAGGGTGCTTCTGCCGTGGCATCATTCAAATACTTCTTGCGGCTCTCTCTCAGCAACTGAATGTCTTCTTCCAAACGTCCACTAGCGGTACTAAGCACTGCCATCTTGTTTTCGTAGAGTTTGCTGACCAACGAGTTGTCTGCAACGATTTTCATACAAAGCGCCTCCAAAGTTGGGAGGAGCGCCGGATCTTCGGTCGAGCAGGTCAATTGCACGCAATTGTTGATGCGGTTGTCCATGTATTGCTCAAAATCTTTAGCTCGTGCAATCACTTTTACATCCAGACTTTTCAGCTTTGAGAGCTCAGAGGCATCCATTCCTGAAAGTTGAGAAAGGTAGTCGTAGTTTCGATCGATAACAGCGCGACTGAGTTCACCAAGGATTTCCTTCAATCGGTCATTTTCAACAAGGTCGCTGCACAAGACAAGATCCGACTCGTATCGAGAAGCTCTGTTGTTTTCGAGAATGGATCCCAATAAGGCTCCAATCACAAGAGCAACCGAGAGAATAAGGATGTTTCTTCTAAGGAATCGAAGGATTTCCAAGAGTAATTCGCCGAGCGAGATGTCTTCTTTCATGCTTCTCGCAAAGATTATAAATCTAGATGACTTTAATTTGCGCCAAGAATGACAAAAGAAGTGCTCTTCCTAAGGTTGCTGAATGATCAAAGAATGCGCTTGATATTTCTCTTGTTTGCCGTTTTTGTCTATTGTGATTTTGAGTACGAATCCTTCATCTACGGTAAATATGCTTACGCAGGTTTCGACTACGAGCCAGATGGTGCTAAATCATTCATTAGCTATGCCTTACTTCTTTTAGGCTTGGGTTTTTTCTTTCTGAAGGGAAGTCGAATGCTCAAGGCGATTGCCGCGCTCTTCTTCGTCTTTTTATACATCCCAAACCTGGTCATATATCAGTACATGGAATTGCCTTTAGGATTCCTGCTGGCAATCACACTCTTTCTTCTCATTCTATGTAATCCTGGCAGGACGTGGGTGATGCCGAAAGGCATCGTACTTAAGAAACGACAGCACAGCTTGTTTTTTCTTGGCCTAGCTCTCTTGATTGCCATTCCATTTTTTGTCACCTATTCAATCAATTGGAACCCTAAGCTTTTCCTTCTTGGTGAGTTGACTTACGTGGTTCGGGAAGCGTCACATGCTGGTGGGAATCCATTGACAACCTACCTATTCAACCCACTTTTCAAGGTTTTACTTCCAATGTTGATCATCTACGGCTTGAAGGAGCGGCAGTTCTATCTGAGTGCATTGGGCTTCGGTTTGATCATGTTGCTTTTCATGGCGCTGCCACATAAGAATGTATTCTTCAGTGTTTTCGTCGTTCTCTTTTTCTATTTCTTCAAGGATCCACTGAAAAAAGTTGGAATCTTCATTTTTGGATTTTTACTCTTACTAATAGCAGGGAAGATGCTTGTGCTATATCAAGACAGCCTCTTTTTAGAATCTGTTTTTTACAGAAGATTCTTGATGTTACCAGCCTACCTAAACATTGTTTATTACGACTTATTCAAGGACATTCCGCTCTTTTTCTCACACAGCATTCTGAGTTCTTGGGTGGAATATCCTCTTGATTTGGATCCAAGTCACTATGTAGGCTTACAGGCTTTCAACAGCGCAGCAACCAACGCCAACAATGGCTTTTTCAGCGATGGATTCATGAATCTAGGAATGATTGGCCCATTTCTCTTTGTGCTCTTGGTGGGCTGGATTTTCAAATTCTTTGATGCCCTTAAAATTCACCCTATGTATTTTGGTGTTTTCTTCTTATTGGTGTTAACCTTGCGGTCATCAGCTCTACTAACAGCAGTAGTGACCCACGGAGTTTGGGCTTTGGCCATCCTGTCGTATTTCATTCTTAGAAACAGCAACAATCGCTCTTTACTCCCAACCAAAACTTGAAAAGGATACTTCACATAAGCACGGTTCATCCAAGTCATGACAATCGCATTCACTACAAAGAATGTCGATCGTTGAGCACGGAAGATTATGATTTGAAGCTTCTCCTTCAGGTAGAGAAGGATGGAATGTTAGATGGTTTGGATCACATTAAGCTTGGGCCTTTTAGCGGACGTCTAAATCGGTTTGTAAAAGGTAGCTGGGAGGTTTGGTCTAAGGTGCGGAAATTAAAACCAGCACTCATTCATTTTCACGATCCAGAATTGATGTTCGTAGCAGTTTGCATCCGATTGCTCGGGGTTAAGGTGGTTTACGACGTGCATGAGGATCTTCCGAAACAACTCTTGTACAAAAAATGGATTCCGAAGATTGTGCGCTATCCATTGTCTGGTCTTGTCCGGATTCTTGAAGCTTTTTGCAGTTCATTTTTCCAGGCAATTGTGGTCGCTACAGAAGACATTGCCCAGAAGTTTCCAGAATCGAAAACGGTGGTACTTCGGAACTTCCCGCTCATAGATTTAGAATTGGAGCCCTCAAAGCATTTGCCACGTGAAGAACTTAATTTGATTTATGCCGGTGGGCTTACGAAGGTTAGAGGAATAGCTGAACTTATAGAAGCTTTAGGTCAGGTGAAGTCAGAGGTTCGGCTTACGCTCATAGGTAAATGGAGTTCTGAAGAATATCGTCTTCATTGTGAAAGCTTCGTTGGTTATTCCAAGGTCGATTACCTCGGCTTTATGACTATGAAGGAGGTTTATGAGCACATTGCCAATGCGGATGTAGGAATTGGCACTTTGAAACCCATAAGAAACTACCTCACCAGTTTACCGGTGAAAGCCTTCGAGTACATGCTTCAAGGAAAACCAATGATTCTCTCAAACTTCGACTACTGGCAGCACATGTTTTGGGGTACGGCTCACTTTGTCGACCCAAACAGACCGGAAGAGATTGCGCATGCCATCGATGCACTCGCTTCAGATCCAGAGAAGAGGCGCTCTATGGGAGAAGTTGGCTTTGCTAAAGTTCGAGATGAGTACAATTGGGAAGTTGAGAGTCAGAAATTGCTCGACCTCTATAAAAGACTTCTCCCATGACAGCAAGGGTGAGCGTCGTAATTCCTTGCCTAAATGAGGAGAAGTACATCAGAACTTGCGTTGAGTCGATTCTTAGCAATGGCTATCCAATCAATTTACTTGAAGTCTTAGTAGCAGATGGAAGAAGCACAGACCAAACGAGATCAATCATCTCTGAGCTCAGCACGAAGCATCCAAATGTTCGTCTGTTAGACAATAAAGAGCGAACGACCCCACAGGCAATGAACCTTGGAATCCGGGAGGCAAAAGGAGATTTCGTGATGATTGCTGGAGCACATTCTTCATACGATCATGGATACATTGGGGCATGTGTTGCGGCCATGAGTACTCATGATGCCGATGTAGTAGGAGGTATGCTACGGACCGAAGTTTTAAATGAGACGAACACCTCCTTGGCGATACGAGCGGTATTGAGCCATCCAGTTGGAGTGGGTAATTCTATGTTCCGCATTGGAGTTGCGGAACCACAAAGAGTAGATACGGTGCCGTTCGGTTTGTACAAGCGAAAGATGCTTGTGGATCTCGGAGGCTTTAATCTCCAGTTGAGAAGAAATCAAGATATGGAAATGAGTAAACGTCTTGCCGCTCACGGTGCTCGAATATGGCTCATCCCTACTGTTCAGGCCATCTATTATGCTCGAGAGAATTGGAGCTCATTTTACCAGAATAATTTCCTCAATGGTCTTTGGAACATTCGGACCATTCGTATTACTGGAAGGCTTAAGTCCATTGGCTTGAGACATATTACTCCAATAATCTTTCTCATGTCGTTGGTGCTTCCAACAGCCCTGGCATTTTGGTACCCTCCACTTGTCTTTGTGTCTATTCTTTCATTGCTGACTTATTTACTCGTCATTCTTTATTTTTCTTTCAGAATTGATTCTAAAGCGGCGCCATTTCATGTATTTTGGACTTTCATAGTACTTCACTTTAGCTATGCTTTTGGGTTAACAAAAGGCGTATTGACATTTCATAAAAAGATTTAGTCTTAGGAACTTCGGAAATGAGAGTCATGACCATTGTAGGGGCTCGACCCCAATTCGTAAAGGCCGCTGCATTGAGTCGCGAGTTTGCCTCACGTGAAGGAATCGAAGAAATCTTAGTCCATACTGGCCAGCACTTTGACGCGAACATGTCGGAAGTGTTTTTTACTGAAATGGAGATTCCCCGACCCAAATACAATCTGGATGTCCACTCTTTGGGTCATGGAGCGATGACAGGTCGAATGCTGGAAGGTATCGAAGATTTGATTGAGAAGGAGAGGCCGGATGTGATGCTAGTCTACGGTGATACAAATTCAACGATTGCTGGTGCCTTGGCAGCAACGAAGCTCCATGTTCCTGTTTGTCATGTGGAAGCGGGCTTGCGCTCTTTCAATATGAAGATGCCAGAGGAGGTCAATAGAATCTTAACCGACCGAATTTCGGATGTCCTGTATTGCCCAACAGATGCAGCCATTGCGAATCTTTCAAAGGAAGGTTTTGACGGTTTTGATTGTGAAGTTGTTAAGGTCGGTGACGTGATGCAGGATGCTGCACTCTTTTACGCCCAAAAGTCAAAGGAACGTTCCACTCTGAAGCTGGAGCCTGGATTTGTGCTCTGCACTCTTCATCGTGCTGAAAACACCGATGATCCAGCTCGACTGAAATCAATTGTTGAAGCACTGGAATCCATTCACGAAGAATCAGAAGTGATTCTTCCTCTTCATCCACGCACCAAAAAGAAGCTCGAAGATTATGGGATGAACAGCTCATTAAACATCATCGATCCGGTGGGTTATTTCGATATGATTGAATTGCTCAAGAAGTGCAAAATGGTTATGACCGACAGCGGTGGCCTGCAGAAAGAAGCTTTCTTCTTTGGGAAATATTGCATTACCCTTCGCGACCAAACCGAGTGGGTTGAGTTAGTTGAACACGGGGTGAACCGCGTTGTGGGAGCGGACGGCGACAAAATATTGAACGCATATCGAAAGTTTTCGAGCAGGCCAAGCTCCAAATTCGAACTTAACCTATACGGTCAGGGAAGTGCTAGCAAGAACATCACGGATCATTTGCTTCAATTCACATCCAAGCATTGATTTCGAAGAAACGATATCTGAGCTGGAGCAATTGGCTCATCTTGGCCTTTCTCTCTGTCCTTCCTTTTCAACCTCAAGAGGTGCAGGTCAATTCAATCATCATCATTGCACTGAGCCTGTTGAGCTTGTTGAGTCTAACTGCTCAGGACTTCATTGGATTTGGTATTCGTTCCAAATTTCTTTGGATGCCTCTTATGTGGATAGCACTTGCCCTGAGTCTTCTTTGGAGTGAGGATGTTGATCGAGGTCTAAATTCCATCTTCAAATCACTTCCGCTCATACTCTTGCCTTTTGTGTTCAGCTTGCAAGGCAAGAACAGATCAAAAATTGAAGTTTGGAAAATGGTTTTTGTTGCCTCTTGTCTGTTGGCGAGTGTCATTGGATTGAGTTCGGGCCTCATCAAATTTGCGGAAACGGGCTTGTCGTACCACTTCAGTTACCAATACGTCTGCCCTTTTTTGCCGCCCGCTTACACCAGTTTGTACATTGCCCTTGCCTTGGCAATCCTAATCGATCAACTCCGACAAAACACCTCGAGCAGCTGGTGGGTACATCTAGGCATCTGGTTTTTCATGATTCATCTGGCGGTTATTTTTTCTCGAAGCGGTATTGTGTTGCTTCTGCTTTTGATTGGATGGAATTTGATGGTCTTGCTTCGAAATAAATTGAAACGCCAGTTGACTTTGTTCCTACTTCTTATGGTAATAGGCATAACAGCTTTGATGACGAACGCAAAGGTCCAAGATCGAATTTCTGGGGTGGTTAAAATCGCACAGGGCCAATACGAATATGAAGGGACCAGTTCAAGCCTCGGTGCCCGTATGTGGATTTGGAATGCTGCTCGAGAATTGGTTTTAGATCGTCCTTGGCTGGGATATGGGGCAGGAGGGGAGAAGAATGCTCTCTTATTGAAGTTTGAGGAGAAAGAATTATCCTTCGGAGTTGAGCGAGGCTACAATGCACACAATCAGTTTATGCAGTACGCCTTAGCCATTGGTGTCCTGGGACTGTTCTATTTTCTTTTTCTGTTTTGGCGTTCCATTCGTTTGAGCTTGAACCGTAAAAATGTTTTTGGAGTGATGAGTATGCTTTTCATTGCTTTGGCTTTTTTCACAGAAAGCATGCTTGAACGACAAGCTGGCATATTTTTGTTTGCCTTTTTTTACTCGCTCATTGAGCTACAGAATAGCTTTGCCAAAACTCAAGAAGTATGATTCCTTTTTCTCCTCCTCGCATCGATGAAAAAAACATTGAAGCAGTCGCAGAAGTGCTGCGTTCAGGTTGGCTTACTACGGGGCCAAAAACGAAGCTTTTCGAAAAAGAAATCACTTCCTACATAGGCTGTTCTTCCACGATTTGTCTGGCTTCGGCTACGGCTGGCTTGGAGCTTATGCTGCGCTGGTTTGGGCTAAAGGAAGGAGACGAAGTGATCGTTCCTGCTTACACCTATTCTTCTACAGGAAATGTCGTGCTTCATTGCGGTGCAAAGATTGTTTTCGCCGAAGCAGGACCAGATTTTAATGTGAGCCCCGAATCCATTCGCTCTCTAATTACTGAGCGCACAAAGGCAATCATGTCAGTTGATCTCGGAGGATTTCCAGTGGATTACGATGAGATAAAATCCATCATCAACGACCCGGAGATTCGATTTCTGTTTTGCCCCGAAACAGAGAATCAAGAGAAGTTAGGCCGTATTTTCTATCTCGCAGATTCAGCGCACGCCTTTGGTGCTCGTTATAAAGATGAAATGGTAGGATGCCAGGCGGATGCGCACTGCTTCTCGTTTCATGCAGTTAAAAATCTCTCCACTGCAGAGGGGGGGGCTGTTTGCATGAACCTGCCAGAGCCTTTTTCAAACGATGACCTTTATCGTTCTCTCAATATTAGTAGCCTTCATGGTCAAACGAAGGATGCTCTTGCCAAAATGCAAAAGGGAAACTGGCGTTACGACATTGTAGAACCGGGCTATAAATGCAATATGACGGACATTCAAGCGGCCCTGGGATTGGTTGAATTGGCGCGCTATGAAGATGAAACGCTCAAAAGGAGGAGAGAGATCATGGAGATGTATCACGATCTTTTGAAAGTCAATACATGGGCTGAATTACCTTCTATTGAGAGCGAAATTAAAACTTCCTCTTTTCATTTATATATGCTGAGGATAAAGGGTATTTCGGAGGAGCAACGAGATCAAATCATACAAGGCATATTTGATCGAGATGTATCGGTCAATGTTCATTTCCAACCTCTACCACTGTTTACAGCTTACAAGGAACGAGGCTATGATATGAAGTCAACTCCGGAGGCACTTGATTTGTATAAGCGCGAAATCTCTCTGCCCATTTTCTATGATTTGAGCGATGAGCAGATCCAAACCGTTTGCCAGGCAGTTGTAGCTTCTGTTGAATCAGTCTTGAATTGATGATTCGTCTTTTTGACCTTTTCTTCTCTTTCACAGGGCTTTTGTTCTTAAGCCCAATATTCCTTTTCATTGCGTTGTTGATCAAAATAGACAGTAAAGGCGGTGTTTTTTTTGTTCAAGAAAGAGTAGGGAAGGACCGAAAGAATTTTGGCTTAATCAAGTTTAGGAGCATGAAAACCCAAGCTGAAAAAACGGGTCAGCTAACGGTAGGGAGCTCCGACTCACGTATAACGGATACGGGTAAGTTCTTGCGCAAATTCAAAATTGACGAATTACCGCAGTTGCTCAATGTGCTGAAAGGAGAGATGAGTTTGGTTGGTCCAAGGCCAGAGGTTCCGAAGTACGTGAAGCATTATAACTCAGATCAAATAAGAGTGCTAAATGTACGGCCAGGAATGACCGATCGCGCCTCAATTGAGTTTATTGATGAGAACGATGTATTAGCTAAGTCTAAGGACCCGGAGCATACCTACATCAACGAAGTACTTCCCGCGAAGCTGGAACTCAGTATGGACTACGCCGAGAATCCACGCGTCGCAGAATACTTTAAGATTGTATTGAAAACGATTTTTAAAATACTGGGCTATTCACAGTAGCGACCTAATAGGTCCTCTATAGCGCCAGATTTCTCTCCAAGTTCCTTGGCATGTCTCAGGTCGTCACAGCCACTTGAATCACCTAGGTTCAGCTTGGCAACACCACGTTCAGCAAGCGCTTCGGTATATCTTGGTTTCGCGAGAATTGCAGCATCGAAGAAGGGAATCGCTTCTTGTTGTTTGTGAAGCTTTAATAAGCACATCCCCTTTTTGAAATTGGCTGTATGATGAGCAGGTTTTATTTCTAAGACTCCGTCGTACTCAGCCATGGCTTTTATCCAATCTTCTCGGTGGTAGTAGATATTCGCTCTGTAAAGGCGATAATCAACCTTTGAAGGGTCTACTTGAATTAAATTTTCAAATTCAATCAATGCATTGTCGTAGTCCTTCATCTTGTAGGTCGCGAAGGCTTTATAGTAAAGTGCATTGTAAAACCCAGGCTTGATTTCCAGCACTCGGGTCATTACGTCACGTGTTTTTTCGTACTCGCCTAGTTTGTAGTAGCATATGGCCATGTTGAAGTGTGCCTTTTCATAATCCGGTGAGATGTCAACAGCTTTCTGAAATTCTTCAATGGCTCCTCTAAGGTCTTTGTCGACCATTTTTTGTGCACCTGCCTGAGTGTGTTTAATGGCAGTCTGTCCTAAAGAGACAGAGCTCATAAAAACAAAAAGAAGGGAGAGAAGGGTAATTCTATTTTTCACAATGTTGCTGGTAAAGGGATGTTACTGCCTTCGACTTCTCACCCAATTTTAGGGCGGTAGTAAAGTCGTCACAGGCTTTTGAGATTTCCTCTGTATAAACATAGGCTATCCCCCTTTCAGCAATCGCGTCCTTGAAGTCGGACTTGATGGATACAGCTTTGTTAAAGTGTTTGATCGCTTGATCATAAACACTCTCGTATAAATAGCTGCGTCCTAGTTAGTAGTGTAACTCTGGGTCATTCTCCTTGATGTTGATCGCTGCTTGCAAATCGTTGCGGCAAGGATCAAAATTTCGGAGTTTCATGTAAGACAAGCCTCGGTATTTCAAATAATTAGGGTTTGCACCAAAATTATCAATGAGAAAACTAAGGTCTGACACAGAATTCTGATAGCGCTTTAGTCGGTAATTGACTAAAGCTCGCTGATAACGCGCTGTTTTGTCTTTTGGATCAAACTCCAAGGCTTTCGAAAAAAAAGCGTGCGGCAAAATCATATTTACCTTGCTTATAGAAAGCCAGACCCATATTGAAATAGCTTTTGGAATAAGCCTCATCTATTTCAATAGCGCGTTTAAACAGCTCCATTGCACCAGAAACATCTCCTGCGATCAGCTTGCGCGATCCGTCGACATTAAGGCGCACGACCATCTGACTGAAAAGTGGTCCAACCAGCAATGCAAGGGCAACTGTGAGTAATATTCGTTTCACGTGTAGGGGTCTACAAAGAAAGCATCTTTTAACGATATTAAAAAGCAACTTTCAACATTCAAAAATACGTTTCGAAATCGAAAGCACACTTTCGCCAGAAAGATAGTAATTAACAAGCAAACGTTTGAAGTTTGCAGCGCACTAAAATCAAGGATTAAGCCACGATTACGCGAGTACCTGATTGATCAAACTCACACTGAAAATACTGAGTAGAAACCAGCCAACAAGTCCTGTAGATACCCCATTTAATAGGACAGCTTTGATTGATATTTAGGTTAATACTCATGCAGCTTTTCGGTATATGTCAGATGGTATTTGATCATCCAAAGATTGATG
>Ga0209308_10003371_pt1 | contig 13137 bp, 13 predicted proteins | sample COGITO_mtgs_1204_3_FD_184806 | JGI IMG/M metagenome (GOLD analysis project Ga0209308, IMG submission 184806) | Pelagic marine microbial communities from North Sea - COGITO_mtgs_120405 (SPAdes) (version 2) | ecosystem: Environmental > Aquatic > Marine > Epipelagic ...
TACACAACTTAACTTTTCCAATGGCATCAACGCTTTTGGTCGCCGCACCAACCTTACGCACTTCAAAGCACAACGAAACAAAGATCAACAAAGAAGTTCAGCGTTTCTTTTCATCGTCTGCTTTTCCGAGGAACGAGAAGCGTCGGTTGAGGACGTCTCTGTTATGCGCGTCGTCGTCGTCATCTGCCGACGACGACGAAACGTCGTCGTCCAAATCCTCCTCTGCGCTTCCTCGTACTCCGGGAACCTCCATGGACGCGTTAGATGCGGTCATGATGAGCCCCGAGACAGAGATCACGACGAAAACGACGAACCCGGATATTAAAACGTTCTCTGAGGACGTCCTCGCTGTCTGCTCGAAAGGCTATGATTTCGCGTTGCAATCGCTCGATAAAAAGTTAGACTTGGCCATAAAGCTCGATCCGGCGACGGGCGAGTTACTCTCGGACGACAACGAACAGTCGGTAAATTTGAGACAACAAAAAGGATTAGAGGAGGAGAAGTTTGCGATCGACGTGCTGGAGTGTTTAGCTTCTTCGTCTGGTAATGGTGGTGGCGAGGAGAACAAACAACGCATTCGAGCGTTTGCGAGAGGACAACAAGTGCCGAAACGCTCGTACGCGTTGGCGGAGTTAAAGTTGAACGATATCGATCCTTCCAAGTTGTTAGCGCCGACGGAGAACACGATTACTGAGATTAAGAAGAAATTGGGCGTCGCGGTTGGAGCGTTGGTCATTGTGGGTGCGATTGTGACGAGTGGGGAAGACGTGGGCGCGGCGCCGTTTCAGGCCATCAAGACGTTTGTGTTTTTGAGTTTTTTATTAGCGTACGACGCGGTGGCGTTAAACGCGGGGGCGCAGAATTTGGTTTTGGATTTCGTCGCGAATTTGACGTCGGAGGAGTACAAGACTCGGTTGAGAAGACACGAGGCTGGGCATTTCTTGGTCGCGTATTTAACCGGCGTGTTGCCGAAAGGGTACACGTTGAGTTCGCTGGACGCGTTTAAACGGTTTGGACGATTGAACGTTCAAGCGGGGACGTTGTTTTGCGACGGACAGTTTCAAAACGAAGTGAAGAGAGGGAAGATTACGAGCACGTCGGTTGGGAGATTTGCGTGCGTGGCTTTAGCTGGAGTGTGCGCGGAATACGCGAAGTATGGCAACTCGGAAGGCGGCGCGGCGGATATTCAGCAGTTGGATCAACTGTTCAACGCGTTACAGTTTTCGCAAAAGAAATCGGACGACGAAGTCAGATGGGCGACGTTGAATACGATGGCAATCGTGAGGAGACACGAAGGTTTAGTGGACGAGTTGGCGAGAATGATGGGAACCGGAGAGAGCACGGCAAAGTTGATTTCAATCATAGAAGCGCGTTTAGCAAACGTAGCAGAAAAAGACATTTAGTCGAGTATATAATTTATTTGAGTCGCTTGCATGCTAAAAAGAATGTTTATTTACACGTCGTTTTTGTGTATGTACCAATGTATGTGTGCACCTAGGTACGTGTGCTAATCTCTCACGGCTTTCGCGCTTTCCAGAACAAGTAGTCCTTCTCTCGTAAAATCGTCACATCCGAGAACCCGATTGATTGTAACTGGTCCCGTAAATCCGCCGAGTTCCAAAATCGTAACCCGTTCGTCCCAGGTCTGCTCGCAGATAAGTCTCTCGATAACGTGCTCAACAATCTGTTCTGGTCGTCGTCCAAAAATGGCACGTTTGGCGTCGCAAACGTCGTCCCCGTGAATATTCTCCCTGGTTTCAACACGCGGAAGATTTCAGCGCACGCGCTCTGGACGTCCGGCCAGCAATGAATCGCCGCCGAGGCAGAGACACCACCAATGCTATCGTTCGCAAACGGCAATCGTCCAACATCCGCTCTTACGAATGCAATCTTATCCGCCGGTACGCTCGTATCTTTTTGTGCGCGCTCCATCGCTTCTTTTATCATACTCTCGCTAAAATCCAAAGCGACGATGCCGTCGTACTTGCCGCTCCTCGCAAACTCTCTCGTGAACAACCCTGAGCCACAGGAGCAGTCAATAATCACATCACCAACTGCATCTTCACCGAGTGCCTCCATTGCATTTTCCTTCTCGACTTCTACGCCCGGAAACCCGCTTCTCTTAAAATTATCTCTCCACCCTCTCTCGTACGCGAACGAGACCAACGGACTCTCAAACAACGCCTCGCCCGGTAAGTTCGATGTCGGTATTAAACGTTTAAACGGTTCCGGACTTAAGTCCCTGATCAACTTATCCAACGAAGGCACGTCGTTCTTCGCGACCAAGTCGAAGTACCCGTCTTCGTTCATCGGATACTTTCGTCGGTCTTTCTCCGTTTCTAAACGCTCGAACGTTATCGGAGAGGCCAACCGGTATTTTTCGTATGGGCTTTTCACCCCCGCGTTCATGTTGTTAGCGGTGGTGGTGGCCTCCTCCTCCTTTGAATCCGTAAACTCCGCCGGGATGGTCGTGTTTTTCATCGTCGCGTCTTCTTCACCGCTTTTGTCGTCGTCGTCGCCGCCGCCGCCGGTGGTATTCGTAGACGCTTTCGGAGCGTGACGTAATCTTTTTTTCCCGGGAACTCTTGGACTTTGAGCGCGGCGTGATGAGTACTTCACGGCCACGAAGAAAGAAGAAGAAGAAGAAGAGACAGAGCGCGGCGACATTTTCGTTGTCGTCGTCGTCGTCGTCATCGCGTGGGAGAAGGGCATCATTGAAATCTTCTTGCGCGCGCACTTGATGTGGCGAATGTGTAAATTTGGGTGCCGAGTTTTGAAGTGGAGGGACCTTTACTACGTTTGATGTGACGCTAATACGGGGGTACCTCTCTTCGAATTAAATGTTTCTCTCTCTCTCTCTCTCTCTCTCTCTATTAATACAAAACTCTCTCTCTCTTCTTCTTCTTCTTCGAAAATTCTCTCTCTCTCTCTCTCTCTCTCTCTCTCTCTCGGCTATTAAGTAGTATAAATTTATATTCTCGGAATAGTGCGCAGAGCGTAAATCTCTCTCTCTCTCGAATCGTTTCGAATCGTTTACGCGATGCTCTTCTCGTACGCCGCGGCGTCCATCAACGAACCCGGCACGTCGGAAACCTTGACCTTCATCAACCACCCGCCTTCAAACGGCGAGTCGTTCACCGTACCCGGCGAATCGTTCAACGCTTCGTTGATTTCGATGACGGTGCCGGAAATCGGCGAGTACACGTCCGAAGCCGCCTTTACGGATTCGACGACGCCGAAAGACTTGGTCGCTTCCATCGCGGAGCCAACTTCTGGGAGTTCCACGTAGACGATGTCGCCTAATTCCGCTTGCGCGTGGTCGGTGATCCCAACCGTGGCGACGTCGCCGTCAATCTTCGCCCTGTCGTTTGAAGGAAAAAGAAAGAGAAAATATGTATCATCAGACACGTGTTGTTGCGAGAACGAAAAAAAGAAAATCCTGCAAAGAGGATGAGCGTTTTTGAACCGAAAACTCTCTCTCGGACGAATAATCCATCCATCTCTTTCTTCGTTTGGGTCATCTCTCATCGCGACGACGAGTGAACTTTGCGCGCGTTCGCTCGCTTTTCTCTCTCTCTTTCTCTCTCTCTCTTCCTGCGTCCAAACTCGTCTCCTTCCCTCTCGTTTACGCGATGTGCACATGAAACGTACGCGTCACAAAGGGATAAGAAAACAGAAGAGAGAGAAAGAAAACAAAAAAATGTGTTCCCGAACACCACAAAAGGAGGTACACCGAAGCGAAAGTTCACCCAAAACAGAGATGATTGGGAGAACGAGTTTGTACGAACGCACCACTCGTGCGAGCTCGCGTATTTCAACCCCTCGATGACGGTGCTGTACATTTGCACACCGCTCGCTCGGCTTAATAAAGGCGCGAACGCGGTCGTTTTGGAGGTGAACTGTTTCAAGGTTTGTCTGAGTGCCATGATGAAATCGTGTGTTGTTGTGCGTGTGAAGTGTGATGATGACCAGAGCGTTCCTCCTCTCTTTCATCGCTCTCTCTCGGAGGGGAGGATCGCTCGTTCTCGCCTTGTTCGCCTGTTTTTTTGTGTTTTTTAAGGGTGAACGACGCGCTCGCGAGAGAACACGTCGCTCGATTTTTTTTTTTGGATTTCTTCTCTCTTTGGCAGAACGAGGAGAAGAAGAAGAAGAGAGGGAGTTTTTTGTGTTTCTGCCCCCTCTTCCTCCTTGTTCTCCTTTTGCTCTTTCTCTTTCTCTCTCTCTTTCTCTTTCGAGAGAGAACGAAAAAAGAACAACTCTCTTTGACGCTTTATTTCTATTTCCTCATCTGTGACACACACACTTACACACACAACGCGTCGTAGTATTCGTCGCTATTTATAGTTTTTATTACATCCAGTAGTAAAAGAATAAACCGTAATTATTGAGAGAAGAGAGGATGGTGGCAGCAGGAGCAGCCAGCGCCGAAACGATTGAGAACAACAACACGAATAACGATTCGTTGTATTCGGAAAAGCAACCCTATTACCAATCGCGCATCCAATTGTTCGAGAAGTACTTCACTCGCGAGCAAGAAAAGATCGCGCAGGCGAAAACGGACGACCGAGAAATCTCGGTCGCACTTCCGGATGGGAAAGAAATTAAAGCGGTGGCAAACGCGACGACACCGTGGGATATAGCCATGGGGATTTCGAAAAAGTTAGCGCAAGCGTCGTTGGTAGCGCACGTGGATGGGAACGATTGGGACATGAAGAGGCCACTGGAATCGAATTGTAAACTGCGGTTGTTTTCGTTCGACGATAAGGAAGGGAAGGAGTTGTATTGGCACTCGAGCGCGCACGTGTTGGGAGAAGCGTTGGAGTTGGAATACGGCGCGGATTTGACGATTGGCCCCGCCATCGAGGAAGGGTTCTATTACGATTGTTACTTAGGCGAGAAGACGTTGACGCCGGACAACGTGGAGGAAATCGAAAAGCGAATGAAGGCGATCATCGGAGAGAAACAGCCGTTTCAGAGAATCGTGGTCAGCCGAGACGAGGCGTTGGAAATGTTCGCGGAGAATAAATTTAAAGTGGAGTTGATTTCGAATTTACCGGAAGATGCGACGATTTCGTGTTATCGATGCGGACCCATGGTCGATTTGTGTCGAGGGCCTCACTTGCCGGATACCGCGTGGATCAAGAGTTTAAAAGTGACGCAGTGTTCTCGGGCGCATTGGAGAGCGGACGTGACGAAAGATCCACTGGTGAGAGTGTACGCGGTGACGTTTCCGAACGATAAGTTGATGAAAGAATACACGAGACGGATTGAAGAGGCGAAGCAAAGAGACCACAGATTGATCGGGATGAACCAAGAGTTGTTTTTTTTCAACGCTCTCAGTCCGGGGTCCTGCTTTTTCCAAAAAGACGGCGCGAAGATTTACAACACTCTGATTGAGTTTATTCGAGAGAAATATTGGGAATACGAGTACGACGAAGTCGTGACGCCGAACATTTATAACTTTGATTTGTGGAAAACCAGTGGCCACGCCGCGCACTATAAAGAAAACATGTTTGGTTTCGACGTCGAGAAGCAGGAATTCGGAATGAAACCGATGAATTGCCCGGGGCATTGCGTGATGTTTAGCCACCGTAAACGATCGTTTCGAGAGCTTCCGATGCGAGTCGCCGACTTTGGCGTGTTGCATCGAAACGAATTTAGCGGCGCTTTGCACGGTTTGACTCGCGTTCGTAGATTTCAGCAAGACGACGCGCACATCTTTTGTCGCCAAGACCAAATGGAGGAAGAGTTGACAGGTTTCTTGAAGTTTTTGGACGAGTGTTACGAGGTGTTTGGTCTGGATTACGAGATGAAATTATCCACGCGACCGGAAGGATACTTAGGCGAACTTGAAACGTGGAATAAAGCGGAAATGGCGTTAGAAGGCGCGTTAAAAGCGAGCGGGAAAGAGTGGGAACTCAACCCGGGAGACGGCGCGTTTTACGGTCCGAAAATTGACATCGCCGTCTTTGACGCCTTGCGAAGACGTTTCCAATGTGCCACGGTTCAACTCGATTTCCAACTCCCAATCCGATTTGACCTCGCGTATCAAAACGAACACAACGAAGACGAACGACCGATTATTATCCACAGAGCTGTGTTAGGTTCCGTCGAAAGAATGTTTGCCATCCTCACCGAACACTACGCCGGCAAGTGGCCGTATTGGCTTTCGCCGAGGCAAGTGATGATTGTCCCAATCTCCGAACTTTCGTTAGAATACGCCAAAGACGTCCGCAGACGCATTCGCAAAGCCGGTCACCACGTAGAAGTGGACGCCTCGGACCGTAAAATGCAAAAGAAAGTTCGAGAGGCGCAGTTGGAGCAATTCAACTACATCTTAGTCGTCGGCGAACAAGAGAAAACGAACGACACCGTCAACGTGAGAACGAGAGATAATCAAGTTCACGGCGAGCGCAAGTTGGAAGATTTAATCCTCGTTTTGAACGAAGAGAAAAAAACACGAAGTTTAGAGTGCATGTTTGAAAAGGAGAAGAGAGAGAAAGCCGCCGCTGCCGAGGCCGAAAAGGTGGCGGCTCCCGAAGCGTAACATTTTTTAGAGTTGAATTTGGAATCATCATCAAGTAAACGCCATAATACTCCTGCACTTTTAAGGCCGGTAAAAGTATCATCATCATCATCGTCATCGCGAGGTTTCCATCATGCCAACGACACCATCAATACGAATAACGGCTTCCTCTTCCTCCTCGTCTTCTCCTGTTCCCGCGATGGTCACCATCAAACGCGAGCCACCGAACAAGTCGCGTCCGAATCTCACTCGCTTGGTCGCTTTTTTCCCAAGAGAAGAAGAAGAAGACAAAGATGAAGAAGTCGCGCGTTGCGTCGTGTGGAGAAAGAAAAAGACCGGAAAAACGCTGTTCGTCTCGAGTCTCGAAGTGAGCGAAAAGTTTCGCAGGCGAGGTATCGCGTCGAAACTTTTAGACGAAGTCGAACGGCTCGTGAAAGAATCGGACGCTTTGGAGACTGTTGAGCTCACGGTGAACGCGTGGAACGCGAACGCCATCGCGTTGTACGAGAAGAGAGGTTTCAGAGCGTTGGAGGAAGCAGAGGGAGATGTGGTGAAAAAAATGATAGAGTTGGCGAAAGATCCTCTGAAGATGGTGCAGAAACGAATGACGATGGACGTTGTGAAGATGTGATGTACAGATGTATATTTCTCGCGAATAAATGAACAGCCTCCTCGCGAGTGTGTGTGTGTGTGTGTGTGTGGTTCTCTCACTTCTTCGGCGTGGACGGGTGGTGTAACCTCTTAATCGCCATAGAGGCGAGTCTAGATGCCGGCGAATGAATGATACCGTTTGGTTGCTTCCCCTCGACGTCGTCTTTCGACGGCGGAAGGACGTTGCGAGGGAAGGAAAGTTTGAACACCGGCAACGAGTGCTTCTCCGAATCGCAGACGATGTGGTCGCCAATTTTCACGCATCGCTCGTCGATGACCACGAACGCGAGGACGTGAACGCGCGGAGAGATTTCATTGGTAAATTCCTCCCCGTTCCGTGGCGGCGAGGCGATCACACCGTGGGTTGGGTGCGCCGATGCGGAGGAACCGCCGCACACTTCCACCGAGGAAACGCGACAAATCGCCCGCGTCAAGGCGTAATTAATATCCTTCGTAAACCTGTATAAATAAACAATAGAAATAGAGAAAAGAGTGTAATAATATTAGCCACTACGCAGTAAAAGCAAAAGCAAGAACGAAAGCAAGAGCATATACAAAACGCACCAATCGCCGCTCGACGACACTCTCAATTTGGGATTCATACCATTTTGCATGATATCCTCCGTCGCTTTACACCCCGTGCCGTGGAAGAGCAAAGAAAAGCTCTTATCGCTCGCTCTTTTCAAACTGCTTTCGAAAACTTTGTACAGCTTCTCCCCGTGCATGCTTTGCTCGACCATATCAATCTCGTAGTTTCTCGTATCCAAATACGTTTTTCCGCATCGATACGGCTGCGTTTCCGAAAGCGGTTTCTCTTTGAGTAACTGTTCGACGCCGAGTCGTCGAGTGGAGAAGAGCACATCATCGCGCTCTTTCTTCTTCTTCGCGGCGAGCTGCTGCTGCTTTCGCGTGCGCACGCCAACTCGCTCTTCCTCTTCTTCTTCTTTCACCTCTTCTTCTTCTTCTTCTTCTTCTTCACCTTCGTCGTCGTCGTCTTCCGCTTCAGCAACGCGCGAGGAAGCGCTCTTCACGGTTTTCGCCGCCGCTGCGGCGCGACGGCGCGCGTACAGATTCAACGGGAAGCACGGCACCACCACCGAAGCGGAAGCGTTGCTCCCACCACTCGCCGCGCCCTTGATTTTACTGTCGTCTTGTGCGCTCATTGCGTGCTTAAAGTGCAACAGCGCGCGCTTATTTTGGGAAAAAAGTTTACTCGTTAGATACGTCATCGCGTATTTTTTTCACATCACTAATAAACTAACAACTCTACTAAAATCTAAATCAGCTTTAATCTACACGCGAAAGTAAAGCTCTCGCACGCATTACCTTCTGCCTCCTGCGCTGTTCGTAGTGTTGAACCTCTGCTCTCTTTCCTGGTCTAATTTTTGGACGACTTTTCTGCGCAACTGCGCGATTTTCCCGCTTCGAAAATTCCTCAGCGCAAACGCTCTTTCCATGACTTCTTCGGCGTCGTCGCTGCGTTCCAACTGCGCGCGAATGCACCCGGCGACTTCTGGCAACGATTGACACTTGAGGATTTCCTTTTCGCACTTGAGGATTTGGGAGACGGCGACGCGGTGCCAGACTTTGAAGCCGTTGGCGAATAAGGAGTCGAATATGCGCGCGACGGTTTCGGACGGGAAGGATTCGAGAAAGACGCATACGAGCCATCTGGGTTCGCAACAGGCGAAATCGACGCCGATGTCATCGAGGTAGCGACTGAGTCGTTTGTTACGCCAGGTAAGGATGGAGTGAAGGACTCCAAATTCGCGGACGGTGCCACGTAAATCTCGGGCGTGTATTTCGCGGCACAACGCGTGGCCGTCTAAAGCGGCGGTGAAGATCCAGAAGGCAGTTTTCTCAATCGCTTCCTCGTCTTTTTTGTCGTCGTCGTCTGCTTCGCTTCTACTATTATTACTGCTACTGCTACTCGCGTTGAACGAATCTGAATTCCTTACCGCCAGCCATATGAACGCGGCGATATAGTTCATCCCCTGGCAGTACCCAGTTTTTGGATTCCTCCTGGAATACGCTCTTAAAATTCTTCTCAGCGCCTCCTTCCCGTGCGTCCGAAAAATGTCATTCTCGGGAAACGTTCGATCGACGTCTAAATCGATTTGCATCGCCCACTCCTCTTTCGCGCGTTTCTTCTCAGACTTAGATCTCTCAGAACCGTCGCGGTGGACATTGTACGTCGTATCGTCGTCGTCGTCGTCGTCGTCATCATCATCATCATCCTCGTCGCTCTTCGTCGTCTTCCTCCCGTTCTTCTTCTTCTGTTTCGAACCGCCGCGAAACGAGGACGACGACGCCTTTGACGCCGAAAGCATTTCTCTCCCATCTTCCTCCTCCGCGCGTTCCACTAACCTCTCGTAACTCTCTTTCGCCATATCCGCAAACTGTCTCGCCCCGCTGAGTTCGTACCAAATCTCTCCTCTCTTTTCTTTCGGCGCGCCGAACGTTCTCACCGTTTTTTCCAACAGTTTTCCTTTTCTCGCTTTGACTGCTTTCTTCCATCGCTTGCCGTAGAGAAAGTCGTCGTCGTCGTCTGATGCCGCTGCTTCGGACGCAAAAGTGGCGATAGAAATATCGCGCGCGCATCGCGCGAGCTCGTTCGTCTCCCAGCACGCGTTGAGATGATCTCGCTCTTTCGTTCTCTCGGTGGTCTTCTTTTCTTCGTCGTCGTCTTTCACGGGCGCGAACCGGAAATCGTGCCGACGAAATCCGTAAAAATCTTTCGAATCATCATCATCATCATCTTTAAGAAGAGGTCGTCGCGCTCGTTTCACCGGCGTCGGCGGTAACGGTTTGACGAGCGCTGAAGAGGAGGACGCTATTAACACCGGGTGCGAGCGAAGCGTCGTCGTCTGAATCGTCGTCCCGTTGTTGTTGTTCGTATCATCACTCGTCTTCGTTCGTGGTGTTGGTTGCTTTTCGTCTCTCATTTTTTTTTTTTTTCTGAGGAATTTTATTTGACGAGACTTTTCCAGTCTGTGTTTTGTCTCTGATCTCTTCTCTCTCTGTGTGTGTGTGTGTAAAGCTGAAACGAATATAACGAGTATCATCGCGCTTTGTCTCCCCCGCGAAGGCAAAAACGCGCGAAAGTGTGTTGTGCCGTTCGTTTTTGTTTGTGTTCGTGCGTTGTTGTCTCGTTCGTCGCGCGTAGAGGTTGTTCGTTCTTCTTTCTTTGATCTCGTCGTGCTCTCATCACACATGCGAGACATTTGAGCACCCAGAACGACGAAAACACAGACGTGTCCTATTCTCCACTTCTATTATCCACACGAGACATCATGCAAGCGTACCAATCATCATCCATCACCGCGCGCAGTTTATGCGCGCTGTCTGCGGCCAAGAAACACCAAATGAAGAAGCAAAGAATCTCAACAACGGTCAAGGCGCAAGAGTTTATCGCGACGGATAAAGCGCCCGCCGCGGCTGGGCCGTACTCGCAAGGCATCAAGGTACGCATAAAAAGATTGGATTGATGATTTCTTCTCGCGAGTATTTGATTGGTTTTTTTCTCCTCTCTTTCTTACTCACTCTTTTCATCTCTCTCTTTCCTAGTCTGGCGGCCTCCTCTACACGTGCGGCTGCGTCGCGTTCGTCCCGGAAACCATGGAAATCGTCGAAGGTGGCATCGAAGCAGAAACGAGACAAGCGTTGACGAACATGGGCGAGATTTTGAAAGCCGGCGGTTCTGACTTTTCCAAGGTTGTCAAGACGACCATCTTCATCACGAACATGGCGGATTTCCCCAAAGTGAACGCTATTTACAGCGAATTCTTCAACACCCCGGGACCGGCGAGATCTACGGTTGGCGTCGCGTCTTTGCCAAAAGGTGGTTTAATTGAAATCGATGCCATCGCGGAGTGCTAAACGAGACGAGACTAAGAACAGAGAACGACGAGATTCGCGCGACTGAGAGATTCTTTCTTCGGACGAGAAGAAGTAAAGGAGGTTTGAGGAAATCGCAAAAAGACGGACGACGACGGCAAAATCAACAATTTAACATTAACATAGCAAATACTTAGTAGATGTGGACTTTCTGTGTGATTACGAATCGAATAATTCGTTATTTATTCTTCGTCCTATTCTTGTTCTTATTTACGTACTTTTCTGTTTTCTGCCCTCTGTGAGCGATTTTCTCAAAAACACAAAAAAGAGCTCTCGAGTGCTTTAACGAGAAAATTCTCAATTCGTTTAACAAATCAAATCATCATAAAAGTTCGCGTGCAAAACACACCGGCGCGAGCGTAGTAGTATATTTTCAGCGACTAAATCACACGAAGAAAATGCCGAGAACACCCATGGGTAGAGGCGGTGGCCGAGGTACGCGTCGCGTCGAGTGATGCGCGCTTTTTTTTCGCGCTGATTTTGTTGCCGCTTTCGTCTCGAATCGGCGGCGTGCAAATTTTGGTCGTTAATTTGGAAAACGATTCGCTCCGAGAGAGGACGCGCGCGAAGCGTCGATGCTCTTTTCGATGAGTACAATGGATGGCGCGCATGTGGATTGATACGATTTGATCTTTAGATTGATCGTGCGCTCGGTCGGTGATGATCCGCGCGCGCGTTTTACGACGGGGGCATTTGTTTTTTTAATTCTCTCTCCTCTCGTGCTCTCCTTCCTCTCGTTGGCCGTTTCCTCTCGTTCTTTGGTGGAGACTAACAAATATCTTCTCTTCTCTTTTTTAACCCTACGCAATGATAAAACACAGGTGGCGGAGGCAGAGGTGGCAGAGATGGCGGCAGAGGTGGCGGCAGAGGACGGGGCGGTCCGGGCGGCCGCGGCGGAGGCAGAGGCGGCAGAGATGGCGGCAGAGGTGGTCGCGGCGGAGGTCGCGGCGGCGGCAGAGGCGGCGGCAGAGGCGGCGGCGGCATGAAGGGTGGCGCCAAAGTGGTCGTCGAGAAGCATCGCCACGAAGGAATTTTCGTCGCCAGAGGGAAAGAAGACGCGTTGGTGACGAAGAACTTGGTCCCGGGCGATTCCGTGTACGGCGAGAAACGAATTTCCGTGGACGAAGCGGACGGAGGCAAAACCGAATACAGAGTGTGGAACCCGTTTCGCTCGAAAGTCGCCGCGGGTATTCTTGGCGGTTTGGATAACGTGCACATCAAACCAGGGACGAAATTATTGTATTTAGGTGGTGCATCCGGGACGACCGTTTCGCACTGTTCCGATATCGTCGGTCCGAACGGTTTGGTCTACGCGGTTGAGTTTTCTCACCGTTCAGGGAGAGATTTAGTGAACATGGCGAAGAAGAGGACCAACGTGATTCCAATTATTGAAGATGCCAGACATCCGCAAAAGTACCGCATGTTAGTTGGTATGGTTGATACTATCTTTGCAGATGTTGCACAACCAGATCAAGCGAGAATCGTCGCTTTAAATGCCCAATACTTTTTGAAACAAGGCGGTAACTTCATCGTCAGTATCAAATCGAGTTGCATCGATTCCACGGCGGCGCCGGAAGCCGTGTTCGCCAGAGAAGTCAAAAAGTTGCAAGAAGATGGATTTAAACCGAAAGAACAGTTGACTTTGGAACCGTACGAAAGAGATCACGCGATTGTTGTTGGTGCCTACCGCGTTTCGAAGGACAAAAAGTAAAAGATATGTGTTTTTGATGAGCGTAATAAAAACAACATTAACAACAATAAACTTTAGTAGAGAATAAAGAGAGAAAGGAGAGCGACGCGAGAGAAGGCGCGAAAAGAGAGAGAGAGAGAGAGAGAGAGATTATATAGTAGTTTACCTGTAAGATACAAATTAATATAAAACACATAACACAAACTTCATTGCCGTCGTTTTTTTCTTCTTCTTCTCTGTCTGTCTCTTGCTTGTTTGTTCTCTTCCCTTCAAACTTCTCCAATTTAATTTGTCCTCCTCCCCTTTGTAATCGTCAAATCAATTCGCCAAACAGCAAAACTGCTGACAAAAACACACACAAAAAGAAGAAGAA
>Ga0209308_10003377_pt1 | contig 13120 bp, 10 predicted proteins | sample COGITO_mtgs_1204_3_FD_184806 | JGI IMG/M metagenome (GOLD analysis project Ga0209308, IMG submission 184806) | Pelagic marine microbial communities from North Sea - COGITO_mtgs_120405 (SPAdes) (version 2) | ecosystem: Environmental > Aquatic > Marine > Epipelagic ...
GCACCTAGCCCCCCTACCTTATCGCGCGCATGCACACCTCTGAACAACCTGTACTCCGCGACTTGGTTTTAGTCGGCGGCGGCCACAGCCATGTGGGCGTGCTTGGTATGTTGGCAATGCACCCAGAGCCCGGCGTTCGCGTAACGGTTATTTGCACCGATATCGATACGCCCTACTCTGGCATGTTGCCTGGCTATATTGCGGGCCACTACCCCTTCGAGGCGGTGCACATAGACCTTGCGCGTCTGTGCGTGCACGCGGGCGCACGGTTCTACCACAGCAAGGTGACGTACATTGACCGCGATAGCCAGCAAGTCATTTGCGATAACCGCCCGCCAGTGCCCTACGACTTGCTGTCCATTAACATCGGCTCCACCCCCCAGCTAGACCAGGTAACAGGCGCCAAGGCTTTGGCTGCGCCAGTAAAGCCCATTGCCAGTTTTAACCGGCGGTGGCTGTCCTTATTAGAAACAGTCACCCAGTGGGCGACCCAGCGCGGACGCATGACCATTGCCGTGGTTGGCGGTGGTGCGGGTGGTGTTGAGTTGCTGCTGGCCATGCAACACCGTCTACAAAAAGAGGTGACCGCTGCAGGGCGTAACCCAGCCGACTTACAGTTTGTGCTGCTCACAGCCGGGCGCACCATACTGCCCACACACAACGCCCACGTGCAGGCGCAGTTCATGCGCGTATTACGCCAGCGAAACGTAACCGTGCACCTCAACACCGAGGTGGTCGCCCTCTCCCACGGTTGCCTACACACCAAAGATGGCCGTACCTACGATGCAGACGAGACCATGTGGGTGACGCAAGCCGGTGGCCCCGCTTGGCTCAAAAACACCGGTCTCTCACTGGACAGCAATGGCTTTATTCAAGTCAACGACTGCCTGCAAACACTAAGCGATCCCGCTATTTTTGCAGCCGGCGATATCGCCGCCTTCACGTCGCAGCCGCTGGAGAAAGCAGGCGTGTTTGCGGTGCGCATGGCCAAGCCCCTCACCGAAAATTTGCGGCGTGCCTTCCAAGGCCGGGCTTTAAAGCCCTACCGCCCTCAGCGCACCTGGTTGGCTTTGATTTCAACGGGTGACACCTACGCCGTCGCCTCAAGAGGCCGTTGGCATTTTTCGGGCGCATGGGTCTGGCGATGGAAAGATGCCATTGACCGCCGCTTTATGCGCCGCTTCACCGACTTGCCGTCCATGTCGCCTACAACGGGCGGCGACGGGTGGACCAAGCTGCCACATTGGTTGCGCCCCGTGTCCGCTACGCGCACCCACGTGGCGCTAAACGCCGAAGAGTCATTGGAAGCCATTGCCGCACAAGCCATGCGCTGTGGCGGTTGCGGCGCTAAAGTAGGCGCCAACGTGTTATCGCGCGCCCTTAGCCACTTGCGTCCCCACCCCAACGACGATGTCCTTATTGGCCTGCAGTCGCCAGACGATGCCGCGGTGGTGCGTATCCCGCAGGGCAAGGCAATGGTGCACAGTGTGGACTTCTTTCGGGCGTTTATTGACGACCCCTACGTATTTGGCAAAGTTGCCGCCAACCACGCTTTAGGCGACATCTTTGCCATGGGGGCGACGCCGCACACCGCAACCGCCATCGCCACGGTGCCACCCGGGTTAGAGAAGAAGGTAGAGGCGCTACTCAGCGAAATGATGGGCGGCGCACTCGAGGTGCTCAACGCGGCGGGTTGTACCCTTGTGGGCGGGCATACGGGTGAGGGCAAGGAGCTGGCTTTGGGCTTCGCCATGAACGGTTTGGTCGATGCCGACATGGCCAACGTGATGCGCAAAGGCGGTATGCAAGTGGGCGATGCCATCGTCTTAACCAAAGCCATTGGCACGGGGACCTTGTTTGCGGCCCATGCCCAACTAGCGGCAAAAGGTGTGTGGGTGGATGCGGCCTTGCAGTCCATGCAGCGCTCTAACCAAGCAGGCGCTGCGGTGTTGCACGCGCACGGTGCCACGAGTTGTACCGACGTTACCGGCTTTGGCTTGCTTGGCCACTTGGTCGAAATGACCAAAGCGGCGGACAGGGGGGCGCAGATTCAACTGCAGGCCATCCCGCTTTTGTCGGGAGCGGTCGCCTGCGTGGAAGCGGGCATTTTTAGCTCACTGCAATCAGCCAATGTCCGTTTGCGCAGGGCCCTGCAAAACGCGGATGCCTTCGTCAGCGATGCGCGCTACCCCTTGTTGTTCGACCCGCAGACCGCAGGCGGCCTGCTAGCGTCCATACCCGCAGACCAAGCTGACGACTGTATTCACGCTTTGCACGCCGCGGGCTACGACGACAGCGCCATCATTGGCTACGTTACCGAGGCCCTCGGGGCAGACAACGTCTACGTGACACTGACACTGTAGGCTAGCCTCGGCGCCAATCGTGGTAGCGCCCAGCCCACTGCAATAAACGGGGCGACACATGGGCACGCTTCCACGCACCGGCGGCGTACTTGTTGGCCTCTGCGCGAGTGGGGTAGGTGTGTATGGTGGCCAAGATTTTATTGAGCCCCAAGCCATGCTTCATCGCCAGCACGTACTCTGCAATCAGCTCACCCGCTTGGCCACCCACGATGGTGACACCCAAGATACGGTCACTGCCCTTGGCGGTCAAGACCTTCACAAATCCCATGGTCTCGCTGTCTGCGATGGCACGGTCTAAGTCGTCTAGCGGGTAGCGCGTCACCTCATGCGCCACCCCTTGCGCCGTCGCCTCTTGTTCATTGAGGCCAACCCGCGCCACCTCGGGGTCAACGAAGGTCACCCACGGTATAACGCGGTAGTCGGTTTTGAACATTTTCAAATCACCAAACAAGGCATTCACGGTGGCGTACCACGCCTGATGCGATGCGGTATGGGTAAATTGATACGGCCCCGCCACATCGCCGGCAGCATAAATGTTGGGGTAAATGGTTTGCAAATAGTCGTTGGTGTCCACCGTACGATGCGTCGGTATACCCAAGGTTTCCAAGCCATAGTCACTCAAACGCGCCACCCGACCAACCGCACAAATAAGCGCGTCGAAGGGAATGCGTTTGGTTTCTACCCCCTGCTCACTTTTCTCCGTTTGCTCAGTTCGCTCCGCCTCCACCACCAACCACTTCTCACGGGAGTCCGCACCGCCGTCTTGCTCACAGCGCAAGGCCTTGTGTCCCGTCAACACCGTCACGCCATCGGCGGTCAGTGCACCTGCGACTACCTCGGATACGTCGGCATCCTCACGTACCAAGAGGCGGCTACCCATTTCAACTTGCGTCACCGATGCGCCCAAGCGGGCGAAACTTTGTGCCAGCTCACAGCCAATCGGCCCACCACCCAAAACAACAATGCGCTTGGGAATGGTTTCCATCGCCGCGAAGGCATCCCATAAGGTATCCGAGGTTAAGCACCCCACAGTCTCTATCCCGGGCAACGGCGGTATGAATGGCTTGGCTCCCGCCGCAATCACCGTGCTTCGCGTGGTCAGGTGTTGCAGGCGGCCATCCGGGTGGGTGATGCAAACCGTCCACGGGTTAATAAGTTGCGCATGGCCTTTGATTACCTCAACACCCAACGCGGTGTAGCGCTCTACACTGTCGTGGGGCGCGATGGCGCTAATGACGGCGTGCACCCGCGCCATGACCGCCTTGAAACTAAATTCCGGCGCCACATCGGCCAGCCCATAGACCGAGGCGTGGCGCATTTGGCTCGCTACTTTGGCGCTTTTAATCAAGGCCTTGCTTGGGACACATCCAAAATTAAGACAGTCACCGCCCATCTCCTTGGCCTCAATCAGGGTCACCTTGGCCTTTACCGCGGCGCCGATGTAGGCAGACACCAGTCCGGCAGCGCCGCCACCAATGACGATGAGATTGCGGTCAAAGGTTTTGGGACGCTGTGACTCCCAACGGGCATATAGCTGACGCCGCTGCCAGCGCGTGAGTGCCCACCGCAGCAAAAATGGCAAAAACGCCAAGATGACAAGCGAACCCGACACCACCGGCGACAACAGATCGGATACGTCCGTTATCGCAGCCAAGTGCTTACCCGCGTTCACATACGCCATGGTGCCAATGAGCATGCCGACTTGACTCACCCAGAAGAATGTCCAGAGTTTGATGCGCGTGAGCCCCATGGACAAGTTCAATAAAAAGAACGGAACGATGGGGAGCAATCGCAAGGAGAACAGATAAAACGCACCGTCTTTTTCTAGCCCCGCTTGCAAAGAGGCCAAGCGACTCCCCCATCGCGCCTCCACCCAATCACGCAGCAAGTAACGGGCGCTCAACATCGCCAAGGTCGCCCCGATGGTTGAAGCGAACGAGACAATCACCAAGCCCCAACCAAACCCAAACACGGCGCCTGCCACCAAAGTAAGCAACGTCGCCCCGGGTAGCGACAGCGCCGTCGCCCCAATGTAGAGCAAGCTAAAAACAGCAATGAACGCAAAGGGTGATGCCGCATAACGCGCCGTCAATTGCGCTTGACTGGCCTGCAAACTAGCCAGGCTTAAGGCATCTCCAGCAACGATAACCACAACGAACAAGGCGGCCACGACGCCTGCCGTGATCCAAATTTTTCTCATGTCTTGTCCTCTAGGGTGGGTTGAAAAGTTTTGATGCCGGTCGCAATCCGTGTACCCGTGGTCAGCACGCACAACGCAGAGAAGACATAAGCGATAACAGGGAAAGCGCTGGGGAAAATGCACATCAACACAAACGCGAGCAAGGTCTCACCGCCCTCGGTCAAGCCACCCAAGAAATAAATTCCTTTTTGCAGTGCACCGGTCGGCGCCAAGGCGCGCTCCTTGGCTAAGACGGCATAGGCCAAAAAGCTCGTTCCTGTGCCGATAAAGCTCGCAAGTAAAACGGCGGCAGGCAAGGCATTGGTGTCAGGCGATGCCACCGCAAACCCCAGCGGTAGACACGCATAAAAGATGAAGTCCAGCGTGATATCTAAAAACCGGCCACGGTCTGTGGGTCTATCCAACCGGGCCAATGCGCCGTCAAGTCCGTCGCACAAGCGTGACAACAACAGCAAGGCCAAACCCCACAAGAACGCTTGCACCGCAATGGCAAGGGCGGCACCAACGCCTAGCCCAAAACCCAGCCATGTGACGGTGTCGGCCTGCACACCCAACGTCTGCAATCGCTCCGCTACGTGGCGAAAAACAGGCGTTAACCGCGCCTGCAAATAGTTATCCAACATGTGTGGCCTCTCGCTGTAAGGTGTGCACGCGACCGCTGGCGGGTATGTCGCGACGGTCGTGGGTAACGAGCACCGCAGGAATACCGCGTGCATTCACCTGCGCATATACCCACGCACGCATTTGGGCGCGCAAGGTCTCATCCAGTTGGGCGAACGGCTCGTCCAGCAAAATGGCTTTGGGCTTGGCGAGCAATGCCCGCATGATGGCAACGCGGGCACGCTGGCCACCCGATAAGGTCCCCGGGTCGCGATCCCCAAAATCTGCTAGTTCAATCTCGGTCAACGCGGCCTGAATGGTCGCCGCCCGTTCGACCCGTGGCATACGCTGGGGCACCGCAAACAGCAGGTTCTCCGCCACCGTCATGTGCGCAAATAGCAGGGCCTCTTGATACACCAAGCCAATGCCGCGTTGATGTGCGGGCAAGTGCGTGATGACCTGCGAGTGAAGTCGAACGTCCCCCACAAAGGTGAGCGGCTCTAGGTCGACAGACACGTTGCCCAGCGTGCCGGCGATAGCCGCCAGCAACGAGCTTTTCCCAGAGCCGCTAGGCCCCATGATGGTGAGCACCTCACCCGGCGCCACCGAAAACGCATCGTCACGTATCCAAGTGCGCGCGCCCTGCCCCAAGGAGACGGTGTTCACCTGAAGACCTTGGGTTGTCATGAGGCCGATCTCGCAAATTGGCGCGGTCGTCCCATCACGCTGGCAAGCCAAAAAATAGCAATGGGCAGCAGCATTTGCAACGCCGCATACGCGCTCATGAAGGTGCGTTGCCCGTTGGCGGCAAGCGTCACAGCCTCTGTTGTGACGGTATCGAACCGCCCGGCGCCCACGTACAACGTGGGCAGGTATTGCGCCACGCTAACGGCAAACCCGATTGCCCAAGCGGCCATCAGCGCAGGCATCAGTTGCGGCCACTTCACGGCAAACAAGTACGCCCACCGCGATCTGCCAAGGCTGGCCGCTACGGCTCCTTGGCGCGCATCCACTGATTGATAGGCAGGCTCTAGTGCCAACAAAACATAAGGCAAGACCATCACTGCATGCGCACCAATCAAGCCCAACCATTGCCCCTCTAAACGAACAAACAAGGCGACGCTATATAGGCCGATGACCCACACAATAGCGGGCAACACCATCGGTAACAACAACCACGGACGTAGCGCAGCGTGCCATGCGCGTGGCGCCAACTCAAGCCACGCCATGCACCACGCCATACAAAATGTGGCCGATGCGAGCGCAAGCGCGAAGGTATTCCATAAGGTCGCCGTACTGCGCCCAACTTGTTGCCACGCGCCCATCGTCCACTGCGCTGGCCATACATGGGGAAACGGCCACAGACCCGACACGCTGCCAACCGCGAGCGCAAACCATGACAGCAGGTAAGCAACGAGCAAAGCAGCCCATAACCCATACGAGTGGGCATAGCGCTTCGCGCGGACAGTCCAAGGGGGTGGCACACCGTGGGCTGACGTTGCGAGCGACACCGGCGTTGTCAAAGGTGGCCATTGCACTACTGCCATCGTGCCACGCACCAACAGCCAGCGCGTGGCGCGCCCATACATGATCAGCGCGGCCGTCAACGCGACACACCCCGTCAGCACACCAGCGGCCACCGCCCCCATGGCTTGTTGCGCCACGTTGGCATCGCCCAACCATTGCCAAGACAAAACGGCGAAGGTCGGCGGCGTGGTCGGCCCCAGAATCAATGCCATATCCACTACCCCTAAGCCATAGGCGACCACGGCCAGCAGGGGCCATCTCAGGGTCAGCGCAAGTTGTGGCCAGACCACCCGTGCAAACGCGGCGCTAGGCGGATAGCCTAGTGTCTGCGCCAGTCCATACTCCGATTGCCAGCGGCGGCGGATGTCGTCACGGCGCAGTTGTGTCGCGCCAATCCACAACAAAAACGGTACCTCTTTGAGCCACAACGCCAATATGAGACCGAGGCCCCACGGGTCTTGCGTGGTTGACCAATCTGGCGGCGATTGAAAGCCTGTCAATGTGGGTGAAACCAGACGTAACAGCCAACCCGATGGCGACAACCACAACACGAGTGCAATCGCCATCGCCGCATGGGGTGTTGCCAACAGAGCGGGTAGGTGTTGCATCCAACGCATCAAAGTCTGATGGACGAAACCAATCGCGAGTAAGCGCGCCGCCGTTAGCCATGCCAAGACCCCGGAGACCAACGCAGTCCAAACAGACAGGGCCAGCGCCGAGCGAGCTTGCGGCTGCTGCCACAACGCGTGCAGAGCCGCGCTGTCAAGTGCTTGCCCTGCGACCGCGAACAGCGCCCAGGCAATTGGTACGCTGACGATGAGCGCGAAGAAAATAACCGCTAACCGATGAGACACGCTACGACGCGCAGTCAGTGAGAGGTTCGCTAACAGCATGACTGGGGATCGGGTGCTCGCACCATGTTACTGACCGTAGCGACGAATCCACTCCGCCTCAATGGCCTCAACCCAAGACGCGTGCGGTTCTTGCAACGTGGGGACGGTGCGGGCCAACTGGCCTGGCTGCAAGGCACCGGAGAAACGGGCTTGGTCTGCGGCACTCAGACGAGCCACATCCAGCACGGTGGGATCACCCCACACTGAAATATCCGCCTTGCGGGCTTGGGCCAATGGCGATAACAAGAAGTTGGCGACCACCTTGGCAGCAGCCTTGCTCGGCGCGTTGTACGGCATCGTGACGAAATGGGTGTTACCAATCGTGCCGTTCTCAAACTGCCAACTCTGTACGGTGGCCGGTAGGCGTTTGGCCGTGATTTCGTTGGCCGCTTGATTGGGGTTAAAGCTGATGCCTATCCATAGCGCCCCGTCGCCCACCATTTGTGTCATCGCAGCCGCGCTCTGAGGAAACTGCTTTCCGCCACGCCATAGATGGGGGTGTAAGGCATCCAAAAATACCCACAACGCCTGCGTCTGCGCCTTAAAGGTGTCTGCATTCACCGGTTGAGAGAGTACACGCGCATCGGCGGCAAACTCAATAAGCGCCTGCTTGATGAAGGTGGTGCCGTGGAAGTCGGGGACCCGTGGGTAGGTTGAACGACCCGGGTTTGCTTGGGCAAATGTCAACCACTCCGCCATGCTTTGAGGCGGAGTAGCCACGCGGGCCCGGTCGGCAAAAAACGTGAGTTGCGCCATGCCCCAGGGCGACTCTAAGCCATCGGTTGGTTCTGAGAAATCCCTGAGTGTGCTGGGCTTGTTAACCGTATCTACCCATTGAAAATGGGGTAGCGCGGTTGCAAATGGCGGCGCCAATAGGCCCTCGCGCTTCATCGCTGCGAAGTTTTCGCCGTTAATCCATAGCAGATCAACCGTGCCACCTTGCTCGCCGCGACCCGCCTGCTTTTCAGTGCGAATGCGCTTCACCACGTCGGCGGCATCGCTTATTTTTACGTGCTGGAGGGTGATACCGTGCTCACGTTTCACCGTTTCAGCGACCCAGTCTATGTAGGCATTGATAGGCTGGCTACCCGCCCACGCATTGAAGTAAACCGTTTGACCGCGCGCGGTCTGCTCCACCGTAGCCCAGTCGGCTGGCGATGGCGATGGCGATGGCGATGGCGACGGCGCATGCGCAGCACCCAGCGTGAGCAAGGGCGTCATACACAGCAAAACCAATACGCGACTGGCTTGCCGAACACGTGATGAGATAAAAGTAAATAGTCGCATGATGCTCCGGCGATAGCCCTAGACCTTGGGCAGTTGTAGGACGCGTGCACCGAATATGATGACACCCTTTATAATCCATTATAGTTACATTACTGGTGCTCAACCCGCGGGACACCCGCAAAACCCACATTAGCGGTACCGGTAAAGGCAACAAAAAAGGCGCCTCAGCGCCCTTGTTGCAAACCACTCAACCCTATCAAGCCATGCCGGGGTTATTCGCCATGTTTTTGACGGTCGGCATGTTTAGCTTGCGCGCCTTGATGGTTTTTTCGCTCTTGAGGTAGGTCTCCATCACGTCCCAAATAGGCTCACCCTGCACGCCCTCTGCAACGGGAGCCCAGCCGGCGACCTTATAGGCTTTACCCGCATCCACGGATTTGCCATTGAGGCGCATATCGCTAATGCGATTGCCAGAGGCGGCCAAGGGATCGCAGGTGTATTCCAAGCCACCCACACGCACCATGTCCCCGCCCTGCTGGTAGTAAGGGTCTGGGTTGAAGAGGTTGTCGCACACGTCCTCCAATATGGTTTTGATGTTGGCACCCGTCAGGTTGCTCACAGTGGTGGCGGGGTAAGTTATCGCCACTTGATCCATCAGATGATCACGCGTGATGGCCTGCCCTGGCAAAATCGTAGTGCCCCAGCGGAAGCCGGGTGAGAACGCGATTTCAGCGTCCTTCACCGCCATCAGCCCATCAACAATTAATTGGTCCCACGACCCATTAAAGTTACCGCGGCGATACAGCAAGCCTTCACTGATAGCGAGTGTCTCGCTAAGCTTGGCCTCATAGGGTGCACGGGCCTTGTTAATGTAAGCGGCCATCTCAGCATCCGCTGGCAGCAGATTGGCGAATATGGGCATGAGCTTATAGCGGAAGTCACGCACTTTGCCGCCCTGCACATCAAAGTCCAAGACCCCTAGGAACTTAGAGTTAGACCCCGCATTGGTCACCAGCGTCTTGCCCCCACCGTTGGTCACAATAACCGGCGCCGGTACGCCGTCATGGGTGTGGCCACCCATGATGGCGTCTATGCCCGTGACACGCGAGGCCATCTTGATATCAACGTCCATGCCGTTATGTGACAACACCACCACCACTTGTGCGCCCTCACCACGCGCCTTATCGACCATCATTTGCATGTGGTCGTCTTTGATGCCGAACGTCCAATCAGGCACCATGTAGCGCGGGTTGGCAATCGGGGTGTACGGAAAGGCTTGTCCAATCACAGCGACCGATACGCCGTTCATTTCACGCATCACATAGGGCTTGAAGACCTGGTCCTCAAAGTCAGATGTGTGGACATTTTGGGCAAGAAATTCGATGCTACCTGCAAAATCTTTTTCAATGATTTCATTCACACGCTCGGCACCCAAGGTGAACTCCCAGTGTGGAGTCATGAGATTAACGCCCAGCAGTTTGCAGGCGTCCACCATGTCTTGGCCCTTGGTCCACAGCGCGGTCGCAGAACCCTGCCAGGTATCACCACCATCGAGTAACAGCGCATGCGGGCGGCTAGCACGCACTTGTTTCACCAAGGTCGCAAGATGCGCAAAGCCACCGACTTTGCCGTAGGTTTGCGCCGCTTGCTCAAAGTTTAGATAGGTGAAGGCGTGCGCTGCGGGCGTCCCTGGCGCAATTTTGAAATACTTCAGCAGGTTCTCACCGACCAAGTGCGGCGGGCGTCCGATGGCCTCTGAGACACCCAGATTCACACTGGGTTCGCGGAAGTAAATAGGGTTTAACTGCGCATGGCAGTCGGTGAAGTGCATAAAGCTGACATTGCCGAACGCTGGCAACTCATAGAGCTTTTGGGCCGCGGCCATGTCACCCGCCAAAACCTCTTTTTGGCCCAGAGCCATACCGCCCGCACTGGCCACTGCCAACACTTGCAAAAATTCACGACGCCCGATACTCATACAAATATCCCTTAGTAATTGACTACTGATATTTAAAAATAAAAAGAAGTCGGGTACACAGGCCCGACGACATACCGAAAAGCGGGGGGCCGCAAGGGCTGGCCTGAGCCTTGCCCTGCAGACACCCGGTTTTTCTCAGTACTGACCACCCATTATTGGTTCACAGGGGACTGTGGGTCCAACAACAGTGCCATCACGTCTTTAATCTGGGCTTCGGTCAGGATACCGTTGTGGCCCACGCGTGGCATATTCGAACAGGCATTGTAGGCGCGTGCATTCCACAACTTACCCCATGTGTACTCAACCACGGCTTTCGCAGCGGGGCTATTGGGATCGGTCACACCACGCAACTTGCCGTAGTTGTACAAGCTTGGGCCCAGGGTACCGTAGGAGACCTCTTCCTTGCTGATCTGGTGACAGTTGTAGCAGTTACCGCCATTGACGCGGTCAGCCTTGTCTTTCCATGTCAGGCCCTTGCCGCTTTGAGCAATTTTCTCGCCTTTGGCGTGGTCACCTAAGAACTTCCCGTCGGTCGGCCACTGGATGGTTTTCAATTGCGCGGCCTCAATGGCGGCAGCCACATCAGCGGCTAGCGGCTTACCCGCAACGTTCGCCGCACTGCACAGGCGGTTGGCTTCGTCTTGTTGTAAGCGTTCGACCTTGGCGATGCCTTTGCTTTGAAAAGAATTGGCGGTAATTTCCGCAGTCAATTTATCGGCATCTGCGCTGGAAATGCTGGTTGACATACAACCGGCAAGCACCAGCGTCGCACCAACGAGGGCGAAAGGAATAATTTTTTTCATGTTGCGTTCTCCTTAGCGCTTGATAGCAGGTGCGATGCTCTTGGCATCCTTGGCATTGACGCCCATGTAGACCCCTAACGCAATGGTTGCATCACTTGCGAACTTAGGCTCAGGGAAACGCTGCTGGCGGTAGCAATCGTTTAAGCGCTTTTGCATGGGCCACATCTGACCGTTACCCACGCGGTACGCAGGCCATGCGGCAAAACCAATGCCGTCGCCTGGGTTGCCGGTGAGATTGGGCAGGCCTTGCAAGCGAATGCGCTTGTTATCTTCGGCGTGGCAGGTTGCGCACGCGAAGTCATGTGGTCCTGAACGCATGAAGAAGAGGCGCTTGCCGACTTCGTACATTTCGCGCTCTTTTTGGTGGTCCTGGGGCACGTTGATCTTCAGCTCGCGAGAGGCACCCGCCACATAGGTCGCCATGTCACGAACGTTCGCTTGCTCGCCCTTGGCGTAGCCTGTCTTCAGGATTTTGGCTTCATCAAAGCCCTGCAAACTCACCATGCAAGTGACAATGCGCGACTCCAAGTCTTGCACGCGGCCGGTATCCGCAAAGTAGCGCGGCAACTCGACGAATGCCGCAGCCACAACCCCGGGACCTTTACCGAGGTCGCATTTTTCCATCGTCGCGTTTTTGGGACCGCGTGGGGTCGTCCAAAGCTCTTCACCCGACATCTCAAACAACTCAGCGGGGTTGCCGTCTTGCAGCATTTCTCGGTATTGCGCGATGCCCGCTTCCACGTCGTTGGCATGCGCCAGCCCCATGACGCTGGACGCTAGTACGGCAACCAAAGCCAATTTGCGTTTCATATGTATGTCTCCGTTAGGGATAAAAAAAGGTCGAATCGCTTCGACCTATGGCAATGTGCATCGATCAGGAGATCGTGACCTCGTCCGTGCGGGAATCGCCTTTGTTGTCTTTCCAGCTGATCGCAAGCTTTTCACCCGCTGCACCGCCTTTGAAGGTAAAGGCCAAGAACGGATTCTGAGAAACCGCTGAGCCCCACTGGGCAGTCAACACGGTTTTTCCATTGTGGCTCGCGGTCACATCTGTAATGTGATGCGCAGGGATGCGGTTGCCAGAGCTGTCCTTGCGCTGGCCACCCTCCATGATGTGCGCCATCAAGGCACGTACGGTTGTCTCACCATTTGCCGCTTTTGCGCGGATTCGCATTGGTTTTCCCATTTGTCTACTCCCAGAAAATGTCTATCAGTAATTAAAAAGATGCAGGGGTGGTATCAACCGCCGCAACCGCCCAACGTTACTTTTGTCTCTTTAGAGGCGGCGTACAGCTCGCCGCCCGCCTTGACAACGACAGTCACTTGCGTGCTGGTGCCCATCTTGACGCGCGTCTTCACTTCAGGGTCTGTGCCTTCTGGAAAGCTAAAGGACGCAGCCAATGGGTAGGGGTTCTTTTCAACGAAGAACCACATATCGGTTGTATTGGGGATTTTGCTCGCAGCGCCCACAGGTACCACCGCACCGTTTTCAGCGATGTCTGGCGTATTGACAGCGATGTCGGCGCTGG
>Ga0209308_10003383_pt1 | contig 13104 bp, 13 predicted proteins | sample COGITO_mtgs_1204_3_FD_184806 | JGI IMG/M metagenome (GOLD analysis project Ga0209308, IMG submission 184806) | Pelagic marine microbial communities from North Sea - COGITO_mtgs_120405 (SPAdes) (version 2) | ecosystem: Environmental > Aquatic > Marine > Epipelagic ...
TAATACTTGAAATTCACGGCGGACCCCATTTGGCTTATGGTCCCCATTTCTCGGCTGAATTACAAATAATGGCAGCGGCAGGATATGTTGTTTTTTACAACAACTATCGCGGAAGCTTATCTTATGGTGAGGACTTTGCCCTCCTTCTTCAATACAAGTATTCCAGCAAAGAGGATTTTGCAGATCATATGTCGGGCATTGATTCACTCATTGACCTAGGTTTTATTGATGAGGAAAACCTTTTTATTGCAGGCGGCAGTGCTGGTGGTATTGCGACTGCCTATGCAGTCGGGCTAACTGACCGCTTTAATGCTGCGGTTGCTGCTAAGCCCGTAATTAATTGGTTAAGTAAGCCTCTAACAGCAGATTCTATGGTCGGTCAAATCTATCATCAATTCCCAGGGCCTCCATGGGAGCATGTTGAGCATTACTGGAAAAGATCTCCCTTATCATTAATGGGCAACGTGACAACACCAACGATGTTAATAACTGGTGAGAATGATCGAAGAACCCCGATCTCTGAAACTGAACAATTCTACCAAGCTCTCAGGTTACGAGGTGTAGATAGTGCAATGGTTCGTCTTCCTGATACCTCTCATGGCATAGCTAGCAGACCCTCAAGATTAATATCAAAAGTTGATCATATCCTTGCATGGTTTGAACGATACAAAACTGATAAAGACAAACAATAATCATCTATCAACTATGCTAAAGTTATTGGCATTAGTTAATAAAATATATATAAATAATAAAGGAGACTCTATGTATAAGTTACTAACAATCATCAGCTTATGTGTCTTAACTCAAGTTACTTTTGCTGGTCATCACGAATCAGGTCACATGAAACATGGAGCCGTGATTGGCTATGAGATATCAGATGATGGTGAGAAACTGGATATTATTGCGGGTGATACTTCTAATATAAAGATCTGGGTTGATTATGTAGAAGCTCACAATCAGCGCGATCTCGCGGCTATTAATAACGCCAATGCTGATGACTTTGAAGGTAGAGCACCTAACGGAGCTATTGTTAATGGACCTAAAGAACATGCTGAGTTTCTGAAGGAATGGTTTGCTGCCTCTGATCCATCTTGGGAATATAACTATGCAATAGCAAATGATGTCCCACAAGCGGATGGGACAATTCATCACTGGGTTACTTCCTCTTATACAGTGACAGACTTTATTGATGGCAAGAAAGTGGTGAATGAAGAGTTTTTTGATGTCCGAATAGAAAATAACAAAATTAAACGTATCTTGGTTGCTTCAAGGCCGGTGCTTGACGCAGAGGAGTAGATTTTTAAAAACTGAGGTGAAATTGACTCCCCTGCTTAGACAAATATTTGACCATAATTCATCGACTTATACTTACATTATTGGATCAAAAAACGATGCTCTAATTATTGATCCAGTTAAAGAAAATGTGTCTCAATACCTTAAGCTCTTAGACGAGTTAAGGCTTTCGTTGAAAATGGTCTTAGATACCCATGTTCATGCTGACCACATCACTGGCTCAGGTCTGTTGCAACAAGAGACAGCCTGTGAGGTAGGCTCATCAAAAGAATCGGCTGCTTGCGGTGGAAGCTTTGTCTTCGAAGACAATGCAGTTATCAATCTTGCTGGGCTCAAGTTTAAATGCTTATTTACCCCTGGTCACACCAACGATTCCTACAGTTTTTATTTTGAACACCCTGGGTGGGTATTTACTGGCGATACTCTGCTTATCAGAGGAACAGGAAGAACAGATTTTCAAAATGGCTCACCCGACAACCTGTATGAAAGTTTGCATCAAAAACTGCTCACCCTGCCCCCGAGAACAGTTGTGTATCCCGGGCATGACTATCAGGGTATGACTTCCTCAACCATTGAGGAAGAGCAGAAGAATAATCCAAGATTATTACTTATCGACAAAGATGATTTCATTGAGCATATGAATAATCTAATACTTGCAGACCCAAAAATGATGGATGTTGCAGTGCCTGCAAACCTTAAATTTGGTCTAAACAAAAGCTAAAAGCGAAACGAATAATAGGTTAAGAGCCTCTTGAAAGCGCTCTCTAACTGGAGCGGGAAACCAGGTTCGAACTGGCGACCTCAACCTTGGCAAGGTTGCGCTCTACCAACTGAGCTATTCCCGCTTTTGAGTTGGATAATATACATCCAAGACAATTAGCATTCAAGCTTAAAAAGCCTGATATTTACAAGGCTTTAAATCAATCAGAGAATACTAAAGTTAACCTAGGTCTGGGTTATGAGTAAAGCTATGCAGGCTCTCATCTGCTGGTGACCATTGATTGGCCGTAGAGCTCCAGAAATTAGATGCAATAGAAAGCCACGAGGAGTCATTTAACGTGCCAGCTTTGATGAATTTGATTCCTGGATTTTCTTCGACAAAACTTATTACCGGCGAGCCACACTCCTCGCAGAAACCTCTGCTGATATGAGAACCAGCAGTTCCTGTGACGGTGTAAAATTTGAGATTGCCACTTAAGTTAAGATCTTCTTCCGGGATCATTACGATTGTAGCTTTGCCACTTCCTGTGGACTTCTGGCAGTCTTTGCAATGACAATGATGTGCAGAAATAACTTTAGAACTATCAAATTCATACTCGACCTTGCCACATAAACATCCACCTATTTTTATTTCATTGCTCATTTACTCACCCCCGATAATTTTTATGAATTAGTATCATAAGTTTCTCTAAGTAATATGCCAACAGAGAACATAAACAATATATATAATACTATGTACCTTTTATATTTAAATATTATGTTTTAATTAAACTTATGTATAAAGAATATATATATTAAATCAAAGTATTATTCATGAAAAATATGTACCTTTTTTTTATATAAAAATTATTTAGTTAAATTTTCTAATGATTCTGACATCTTCTTTTGAAGAGCGCCAATGGCTTGCAACGGCCTGACCATAACCTTGAAATCGATGATTTTACCCTCTTCATTCCAACGAATGATATCAACACCATTAACAGAAATGTCGCCAATATAGGTTTCGAATTCTAATACGCAATCCAGTCCATCAACCAGCTCACGAACATATTCAAATCTTTCCATGTCAAAAGTTTGGCCGGCTCCCATCAAATAGAGTTTGGACATCTCTTTGCCGTGAATAGGTTTAAAAACTATGGGTGACGTAAAGACACATGACTCGTCAAGAATCTCATCTAAAAAATTTGGATCATCAGCTTTCAAACCCTTATGCCACTTGTCTAGATAGGTGTGTGTTTTATTCATTTATATATTAAAGACTTTTGACTAAAAGGATGCAAGCTATGTTTTAGGATAAAAGGAGGCCTTGCAACTGAATTGTTAAAAATTTAAAAGCGGCTAGAAAACTATTTCTTTCTTCTTAGCTTGCGAAGACGAGCGTATTCATTTTGTAGCTTTTTCTCTGCTAAATCACGCCTTCGATGCCGTCTATCTCTAGCTGCTTCAGATTTTTGAATTCTGATAGCTTTATTCATTCTTCTTAAATAATCTCATAAAGAAAAAAGAAAAGCAAAAAGTAATTTATTTTTTGTTGATCAGTTTTTTCAGCCTCGATTCAATCGTTTTTAGCTCTAAATTATAGGCAGAACCAGACGAAGAATTATTTCTTGAAATTGGTTGTGTGATTAATTGAGGGTCTTTATCGGACTTGACTTTAACATAAGCCTCTCTGAAGGGTACGCCTGATTGAACCAAATTATAGGCACGATCTGTCATGAGCATGTCCTGGTCTATAAATTCATTTGAGCGCCGTGTATTTACTTTGATGGATTTAATCAAATCCGGAAGCAGACTTAAGGTCTTTGTAACGCAATGAGTTGAATATATCAGTGATCTCTTGGTAAGTTGTAAATCACGATGATATCCACTTGGAAGAGATATTAAGTTTTCTAATTCTGAATAATGTCCTGCTATCTCTGCATACTTAGCCCTCATAATCTCTATTACATCAGGATTAGATTTGTTTGGCATGATAGATGATCCTGTTGAATATTTAGATGCAATGCTCAATAAGCTAAACTCCTGAGCTAAAAAAATACTCATATCCCATGCAAATTTTCTTACATCAAGCATCGGCTGCTTTAAAGAACCAATAAGCTCTAATTCAAACTTCCCTCTGCTATTTTGAACATACAGACTATTTAATTGCTTTCTTTTGAAGCCCAATTCCTTCGTTGAAAGTTCACGCTTAATAGGAAGATTGACCCCATATCCAGCTGCTGTACCCAAAGGGTTTATATTCATCCAGGATTGAGTGCTTGAAATCAAATCAATGTTATCAAGAAAAGACTCAGCAAAAGCTCCGAACCACAAACCCCAAGTCGAAGGCATGGCTCTTTGCAAATGAGTGTAACCAGGCATAGGATCGGATGAGTGTTTTTCAGCTTTATCAAAAAATGACCTAGCAATCTGTAGATTGATAGATTGAATTTCATCTAATTTTGCTCTTGCGTAAAGACGCATGGCCACCATCACCTGATCATTCCTACTTCGTCCTGTATGGATTTTCTTGCCTACCGAGCCAAGCTCCTTTGTTAAGAAATCTTCTATTGCAGAATGACAATCTTCGTATTTAGAAGTTAATTTGAATTTCTTGGCCTGAAATAATTTAGCAAGCTTGTTTAACGCTGAAATAATTTTCTTGGTTTCAGATTTATTTAAAATATTAATATGTTGTAGTTCATTGGCATGGGCAATGGATGCCTCAATGTCATATAGAAATAATTCTTGGTCTAAAACTATATCTTCACCAGATAAGAAATTATCAATCATAGAATTTTTATCTTTTGAGCTTTGATTCCAAATTTTCATCGTTTTATTATTCCCAAGTTATCCTCCCATCCAAATGCAGAATTTAAGTTCTGCACAGCTTGTGTTGCTGCCCCTTTGAGGAGGTTATCAAGTGCACAACAAAATGTCAGCCTATTAATTTCTTGATCAACTTCAAAGCCTCCAATTATTACATTCGATGTGTTTTGCACATCTTGCATATTTGGAACTGCTTGTTGAATAGAAATTAGCGGTTTTTGATTGTAGTAGCTAAGAAATAAATTATAAATTTCTTCGGGCAACATAGGCTCTGACAAAATAAAATTACCAGTCATCATGATTCCTCTAAAAAAATTGCCGACATGAGGTGTGAATAATATATCTGAGTAACTATGAGCTTTAACTTCTCGCTCATGCAGATGTGATACGAGTGAGTAAGGAAGAACACTATCTTTTAAAGCTTCCTGATCATTTCTAGCATTTGGAGAGGCGCCTGCTCCACTAAATCCTGAAATGCCATATAAATTTACCGAACCAACCAAAATATCTAACAAAGGAGCAAGCATAAATTGCATGGCGGAAGCATAACAGCCAGGATTACTGATTCTATTTAAAAGGGCCTGTTCAGACAGTTCAGGCACTCTATACTCCCAGTCTTCATCAAAACGATGGTCTGCACTCAAGTCAACAACAATTGCTTGAGAATTATGCTGAAAAATTAGATCAACATACTTTTGAGATTCATCATTTTGCAAAGCTAAGATAAAGGCATCTTCATCAGCTAAAACAATATTTTCTATACTTAGATCTTGATATATCAACTCACTATCAGCATTAAGATCTAGTGGTTGTCCAGCCTTAGTTAAAGAAAAGACTGAGCTAAGATTTAAATGCTGATGCTGAGCCAATAACTTAACAACTTCTTGACCAACATAGCCTCTGCCTCCTAATAAACCTACTTTTTTAACTTCCATTCAAATCACACTTTTTGGTTTGTTAATAGCATACTCAATGCAATCTTTTAAAACGCTATAATCAGATATGCCTATCCAAAATATATGCCACTCATCTTGTTTCTGACAACCCTCACAAATTGAGGTGTAAAAACTATTTATAGGATTGTTTGGTCGTGAACGCCAAAAAACTTGAGGATAAACTTTTCGCATCTCATGCCATATACCTGCTCCTAAGCCCTCACCTTTAGCTTCAGGAATAACACCAAACTTATCCATGTAAGGAATGGTGAAATCATTTGAAATAGCAATCGTAGCTCGCTTACATGAGGTCATAAAAATATTTATATCTTTCGGAGAGTTAAAAAAATTATCAACCAACTTACCTTTGAATGAAGTTTCTATAATATTTCTAAATTGATCCTCTACATCTTGGTCTGGAAGTTGATGCTGAACAACGCTATAACCATGTTTGATTAGAGTGCCGGATCCTGAATCGGTGAATAACTCTTTAGGCAGATTGATTGGCTCTGTTATGGATACAGAGGCGGTTTTTGGAAGATGATCTAACAAAGATTTTATTTGCTCTAATTTTAATTTCATTCCAGAATGCAGCCATTCTTGTTGCATAAGTTCGTTGTATTCCAAAGCCAGATTAATGTTCGGTATCAATTGACCAGATTTGTTAAATATACCGCCGATTTCTGACAGAAAGATGGCTTTGTAAGGATTAATTGCTTTTACCAATTCAACAGTCGCGATATCAGCATTAATGTTTAAGACTTCATTGCCTTGAAATCCCACGGGTGCAATGACAGGTATTGAATCTAATTCCAGCACCTCATTTACAAGCTTAATGTCGACAGATTGAATAGATCCGACATATCCTAAATCAGGGTCCGCCAGAGTGCATTCAAATATATTGGAAATAAGGCCTTGTGCTTTTGTTCCTTGAGCCTCTAAAGCGTCAACGATCCTCTTATTCGTTTCCTTAAAAACTGAATAAGCAACGTCTCTTACTTCGAGAGAAGTGACCCTTTGTCCATCGATAAAAGAAAAGTCAATTTTCTTCTCTTCCAAGGCGGCAGAGAGCATTGGACCAGCCCCATGAAGTATGACAGGCTTCAAACCCACTTGATTTAAAAAAACTAGAGATGAAATAAGATTTTCAAGATCATTCTCAATCACCGATCCACCTACTTTAATAACAGCAAAGCGTTGTTCGGGAGAAGAAAATTTTTCAATATACTTATTTATTTCTTTCTCAGAACCTATAGCACCAAGAAGTTTTAAAATGGTGCTTTTGATAAATTGATTAGAAGGACTGCTCATTGGATTATCTTTTTAAAATCAATCAATGCTTGCTTTAAGTCATCAAGATCCACGAACTCATCTGGTTGATGAGCATTGGCGATATTGCCTGGACCATACACAAGAGCTCGGTACCCTGCCTCGCTAAATAAAGAAGCTTCCGTCCAAAAATTTACAGGAGGAGATAAGGTCAAACCCAACTCATCTGCAAATGATTCTGCCTTAGCGATATCTCCAGATGCTGGCAAAGCAGGGGCAACAAATCCAGCAGTAAATTTTGCATCACTCTGAGCTGTTTGAGTGTTTAATTCACTCAATAATTCATCAAAAGACTGACCAGGCAAAGGTCTCATACCAAACTTCACCTGCGCATGATCTGCAATGATGTTAGGCTTTATGCCGCCTTCAACTAGACCCAAATTAAAAGCAATGCCATGTAAATCTTTAAAAGATTTGGTGTTGTATGATTCGGCAACTTTCAAGGCTGCATCTGACCATCGAGTTAATTTGTGGATGGCATTATCAGTCAGAGCTCTTTGTTCTGAACTGTGGCCTGCCAGACCAAAAAATTCCTGTGTACCAGTCAAAATCCCTCTATGGCATGTTACGGCCTTATTTTGGGTTGGTTCTGCAACAATCACTCCCTCAAAAGCATGTTGAGTTTTAATATAGTCCTTGATGCAAGTGCTTTGACCTGCCTCTTCATCTGTGGAAAACAAGATTGCATAATTTTCTAAACCTTTTTCAACTAAAGTCAATAAACAAGCTGCGGCTCCCTTTATATCGCAGGCACCCAGCCCAATTGCTCTGCCGTCTTTGATCGTTAAATCATGAGGATTAGATTGCCAACCATCGCCTGCTGGAACTGTATCCAGATGCACGTTGATGAGATATCTTGGTGAGCCTTTGGTAAGCATGATATTGATAGAGCCCTCTCCCAAATCTGATATCTGGGGGTCAATAAAGTCTAAAGAGTTTAAATATTCAATTAGCCCTGATTGGTTAATTTTTCTAGGAGGATTTGAGGTATCACATGCAACTAGAGCTTTGAGATGTTGAAGGGTTAGCTCTAGATCCGTATTCATTTTTTCTTATGGATAGAAGCCCAGGTTGAAGTGCTTTGGCCAATCAGCTTAATAAATCCTTTTGATTCAGCCTCTGACCATGTGGCAGACTGAGCGTAAGCTCCTTCTGGGCTCTTGAGGATATTTTTTGATTTGACAGCAACTGCATCAACTCGTCCAGGAGTAAGTTTCAAGGTAACCTCTCCAGAAACAGTTTTTTGAGAATCAAGCAAGAATGCCTCTAAGTTTTCCCTTAAGGGCTCAAAGTAAAATCCTCGATAAACAAGATTTACCCATTCCTGTCCAACTTGAGACTTCACAAAATTTTGCTTATCAGTCAAAACAGCCTCCTCTAAGGCTCTATGTGCTGACATCAAAATCGTAATACCAGGCGCTTCAAAAACAAACCTGCCCTTTAATCCTATGATTGTATCGCTTGAAAAAACTGAGCGCCCTATTCCATAAGAGCCTCCAAGTATATTTAAAGATCTTAAAAAATCAGCTCCTTGCATTTTTTTATTATTAATAGAAATAACCTTTCCTTTAAGAAATTTTATTTTCAAAGTTTGGGGTTTCTTGGGATATTGATGAGGTAATTTGCACAGCACAAAACTTTCGCTTGAGGGCTCTTCCCACTCATCAATTTCACTTCCCGAGATTGTTGCTCCCATCAGATTTTCATTGATGCTATATTTTTTATGCAATGAAGAAACTTTAAAGCCTCTTTCTTGTAAATAGTCCTCTTCATAACCTCTAACATTTGTAGTGACATTTTGAATCTCTCGTATTGGAGTAATAATGTTGTAATTTCCATGAGCCCTAATGGATAGATCAAATCTAATTTGATCGTTACCCATGCCAGTGCAGCCATGAGCAATATCTTTTGTTTTTAATTTTTTACATAATTTAATTGACTCTTTAACAATCAAATACCTGTCAGAGCAAAGCGCAGGATATTTATTTTGATAAAGAGCGCCAGATTGAATCAATGGAATTAAAATTTCAGACCACAAGCTCTTTTCAACATTTACGTTGATGTGTTTTTTTGCGCCTAATTCATTGGCTCTATTTGTGATAGCTTGTTCCTCTTTGGATGAGATGCCACCAGTATTTACAAACAAAGTGTGAACTTCATAACCTTGGTCAATTAGGTATGGGATACAGAAACTTGTATCCAGACCGCCTGAAAATGCTAACACTACTTTTTTATTCATTTTTTAATACCTATAAAATTTTACTGAGCATGGATTTTTGAACGTGCTTTCTATTTGCCGCTTCTTTTACTGCTATGCAATACTCAGCATCCATGACTGCATCGGTGGCCTTTACATTTCTTCTCAATGGGAGGCAATGACTAAAAACAGCTTTGTTGGTGAGGGCCATCTTTGATTCATCAACGATAAAGTGCTTGAATTGATTGTTATAAGCTATTTGCTCATCTATTTTTCCATAGTGACTGAGACAACCCCAGCTTTTTGCATAGACAATATCTGCATTTAAATAAGCGCTATCGATATCATAGGAGATATCAAATGAAGCTCCTTCAGATGCACAATTCTCTTTAGCAGCTTGAAGGTATCTATCGTCTAAATGATAATCCTCAGAAGGACATAACAATTTTACATTCATACCAAACTTGCTAGCTATCAAGAGACTTGAATTAGCAACTGCGGTATTTAATGGTTTGGGATGATAGGTCCAAGTCAGAAGATATTCTTTGCCCTGAAGATCGCCGTAATGTTCCTGTAAAGTTAAGATATGAGCTAGTTCTTGGCATGGATGTTCAATTGTCTCCATGTTAACAACTGGGACAGAGGAATACTTTGCGAAACTGTTAATGACTGAATCTGTTCTATCATGATTCCAGTCTTTGAACTGTGGAAATGCCCTTATAGCAATGCAATCACAATAAGAAGATAAAACTTGCGCAACTTCTTTTACGTGCTCTTCTGCATCTCCATCCATAACAATATTCTCTTCAAATTCTATGGGCCATGCATCCTTACCTGGTTGCAAGATAACTGCTGTTCCCGAAAGCTCACTGATTCCAACTTCAAAGCTAGATTTAGTTCTAAGAGATGGATTAAAAAATAACATCGCAATTGATTTATCTTTTAAAAGTGGTTGATGAGGTTTGTTTTTGAGCTCACTGGCAAAATTTATAATGTCCTGGAGTTCTGAACGAGACCAATGCTGTGTGCTAATAAAATTTTTCATGATGGACATTAAAGTTACTTTATCGCGAGTGATTATAGGACATAAGAACAAAAAAGGGAGCATAAAGCCCCCTTATATCAACAAAGCTTGTTTTTACTTAGTACCAGAAACAAAACCAGAATTGGCTTTTAAGGATCTAACTTTTTTATACAAAGTGCATTTTTGAGACTTTGATTCAAAAGTAAATCCAGCAACTTTGGACTTTGAAAGCGCTATTTTTGAACAACCCTCTACTGAGGAGTATTTTTTTGCAGTTTTAACAGCAAATATTTTTCCCTGTATTGAATAGCCTTCTTGGATAGCAAGTTCAGCGCTTGCAATTGACGGCAGTGCGATTAATGTTAATGCTAGTACTATATTTTTCATAATAAGTTTCCTTGATGTTGTGCATTTTATTTATACACGTTAGTTATAATGTTTACACTGTAAACATTGATGCTCATCATAGTATGTATGCAATCAAATTACTGCAACAATCATGTGAACTTTAATATATAAAAGCAATTCCTATGCCAATTTAATTTCGTTGCTTAAAACCTGAATTCAAAAGATACTATACAAATGACACTCAAAGAATTGATTGCCGAGGCCCATACTCTAGTTCCTAAAATTTCTTGTGAGATTTTTACACAAAACCCTAGCAATTATTTTGTTATAGATGTGCGAGAAGAAACTGAGATTGAGGAGACGGGCTCTATCCCTAATGCTGTCAATATTCCTAGAGGTTTGATTGAAATGAAGCTCTCGCCTTCCAACGATGATCGAGGCTTAAGTGCTGAAACCCCAATTGTGGTTTACTGTGGTGGAGGCAGCAGAGCGTCGCTTGCTGGTAAAACCTTAATAGAGCTTGGATTTAAAAAAGTTTTCAACCTAGAGGGTGGCTTTAGAGGCTGGAAAGATTTTTCTGGTTAATTCAATTCTGGTAACAATAGACTGAGGTGTTCATAAGCAGCATTTTTATATTCAGGGCTAGCTCCAGCCATGACCTCACCCTTCACTGCACAGCTTTCATAGGCAGCTCTTCTGAGCTTAGGATCAGAAAAATCCAAGAATTGATTTTGAGGGTCATAGACTTTTTTGGTATCTGCATTGAGTTTTAATTTGCACTCAGCCCAACTGTATGCATCTGGTATCAACCTAAGAGGCTTAGGGCCATCAAAAGAATGAAAAGAATTAGGGTAAAGCTCAATATATGCATTGCCTCCTTGCGAATTAATTTCTTCAACCAGTTCCTTGCATGGTTGAGGGGGGGTCCAATTATCTTCCTCACCAATATATATTTGCATCAGATCTTTATCCCATTGATTTAAATCAGGTAATGCTAGGCAACCTGGATACCACATTAGATAACCGGCATAAGATGCTCCAGTTTTATTTAGTGAATCTTGCAGTGGCAGCCACCCATTGAATAATGTTGCAGTCCCTCCAAGGCTCCAACCTGCTGCATAAATCTTTTGATTATTAATTCTAGAATCATCCCATAATAAATTAAGGCTCATAGCCATGTCATAAATTACAGTTTCGCTTGTAACATTTATTTGATTTCCAACCGTGCTGCTTACGCCCCTTGAGTCAAAGGGATGCATCGCAAACACAATAAAGCCAGCTTGACGCATTTGCTCTAAATATTTTAAATGATGAGCTCGCCAATTCGATGAACCATGCGAGGCCACAATGGCAGGATATTTTTTTAGTGAATCGTATTTATCAGGAAAATGTAAAACTCCAAATATTTCAACATTTTCCTGGCGATTCAAACCATCACCAAATAAATTTTCAAAACCCAGAATATTTTTAGAAATATATTCGATCTTCTCTGTTTTATAGGGGTAAGTTTTTTCAACTTGAGCTGATTGTGAGCAACCGATAAGTAGCAATAAAACAAAAAAAACTTGATTTAATTTCATCGTTTTATTCTACCAAAAAAAAGGAGGGCCATTGCCCTCCTTTTTTAAGTTTCTAGTTTTTACCAGAAATAACCAATTCTGATTCCGTATTGTGACGGGGCTGAATAAGAACCTCTTGGGTTACCAGCTTCAACTCCTCTAAACCACGCTACTTCCTCATCAGTTACATTGTAAGCATAAGCTTGTACATAGTAATTAGATTCTCCAGCTGGCTTATAGGTTAAGGTTAAATCAATCATATCCCAGCTTCCTCTCTGATCACCAAATTCATCAACTGAATCTGCAAAATAACCAGGAAGATCTACAAAGCTGTCTCCAACGCCTGTTCCATAACCGCCTGGATCGTTAACATGCTTATCTGCGTTCCAGATAGTTAGATAGTCTTCAGCCTGCCAATGATAATTAACAGAAGGAGCAAGCGTGCCCATAGTACCTATATTAAAGGTGTGCTCATATCTAATGGTAAAGGCTAAATTTGGAGAATAAGGTGTCTCGTTACCTTTCAAGTTCACAGCATTTTCAGGAACATTGGCAATTGAAGCGCCATAATCAGGTCTGCCAAATTGAGCGTCTTGACCATAGTACCATTGAGTAATGAAATCAGAAGTAACCTCTGAGTCCATTTGAGTGACCCACCCGCTTAACTTACCACCTTCATATGGGATGTAATCAAATTCAAATTCTAACCCGCTCATTTCTTGCTTACCGAAGTTTTGAGTTCCCCAAATAGTGACTATTTGAACAACATCAACCAAGCCGCCTGATTCACGGTCAAATTCTTGAGCATTTCTTGAATCCACTGGAACATTTCCAGTAAATTGCTTGCCATCATATTGAGTTTGATAATAATTCAATGCAATCTTCAATCTG